>Ga0181519_10000100_pt1 | contig 73917 bp, 70 predicted proteins | sample PEATcosm2014_Bin_26_FD_121102 | JGI IMG/M metagenome (GOLD analysis project Ga0181519, IMG submission 121102) | Peatland microbial communities from MTU Mesocosm Facility, Houghton, MI, USA - PEATcosm2014_Bin02_10_metaG | ecosystem: Environmental > Terrestrial > Soil > Wetlands > Peat | place...
CCGTTGTACGAATGCGTGCTGATCGCACGCCAAGATATATCCAATACTCAGGCCGAAGGCCTGATCGAGACCTTCTCGGGCGTGATCGCGGCACAAGGCGGCACCGTTTCGAAGAAGGAGTATTGGGGCCTCAAAAATCTCGCCTATCGCATGAAGAAGAACCGCAAGGGTCACTACGCGCTTCTGAACATTGATGCGCCGGCCGCCGCCGTTAAGGAGATGGAGCGGACCATGAGCATCAATGAAGACATTCTGCGATACATGACGATCCGCGTCGACGAGCTCGAAGAAGGCCCGTCGGCAGCGATGCAGAGCCGCGGACGGAGCGATGAGCGGCCGCGCCGAGGCTTCGGCGATCGCGGCGGTTTCGGTGAGCGCGGTGGTTTTGGTGAACGCGGCGAAAGCCGCGGTGCTGGAGGATATGAATAATGCGCGGCTCCGATCGCCCTGAGCGTCCCGACCGCGCCGATGGTGCGGCTCCGGGCGCCCGCCCCGCGGCCCGTCGGCCGTTCTTCCGCCGGCACAAGACCTGCCCGTTCTCCGGCCCCAACGCGCCGAAGATCGATTACAAGGATGTGAAGCTGCTGCAGCGCTTCATCTCCGAGCGTGGCAAGATCGTGCCGAGCCGGATCACGGCTGTGTCGGCCAAGAAGCAGCGCGAACTGGCGCAGGCCATCAAGCGCGCCCGCTTCCTTGGCCTGCTGCCTTATATGGTGAAGTAGGCAAGGCGCGATGACGGCGAGCCGGGCGTTCCCGCTCGCCGTACTCGGCGGGTTGCTCGCCGGGCTCCTGTTCGGCGCGGCGGTCACCGAAAGCTTCGGCGGCTTTATTCTGTGCTGGATGGCGCCGCTGCCGCTCTATCTCGTCGGCTTGCGTCTGGGCCCGCGGGCGGTGTCGGTCGCCGGCTTGGCCGGAACGATGGCCTTAGCCGCATTCGAGCCCGTTTTGGGCATATGGTTTGCCTTGCTGATTGCTTTGCCGGTCATGGCGCTCGCGACGGTGGCGGTGCTGGCGCCGCGCGACCGGGCAGCCGGCATGCTCGTGATGGCACTGACCGGGATCGGCCTTGCGGGCTTCGGCGTCGCGTACGGCGTCGCCGCGGACCAGGAAGGCGGGTTGCACGGCATATCGATTGCGGCGGTCCAAGACGCCTTGCCCAGGTGGAAAGAGATGATCGAGGGCGTGGCGCCGGGACTCAGCAAGATCTTCGATCTGCCTGAGGAGAAGGTCGCCCAGGCCGGCGAGTTGTTACCGGGCATGGTTGCCGCGATCTGGATGCTGATCTTGGCCGGCAACGGCATCCTTGCGGAGGGTGCGCTTGCCGGGTTTGGTGGCGGATTGGCGTCGGCGCCGGCGATGGCGAGCATCACGGTGCCGCGGGCGATGAGCGTGGGGTTGGGCGCGGCGCTGGCGGTCGCGAATTTCGGGGCGGGCGAAGTCGCCTTTATCGGCGCAAGCCTTGCTGTGATCATCGGCGTGTCGCTCTTGTTCGGCGGCCTTGCCGTGATCCACGCGGCGCTCGCCCGACATCCGGCGCGCGCCGTCCTGTTGACGGTGTTCTATGCGGTGTTTTTCGGGCCGACGATCAGCCCCATGATCGTCGCCCTCGGTGTGATCGAGCAATGGGTCGGGCTGCGACGGCGATTGGCCGCCGCGCCCCGCCAGGGAGAAGAGTGATGGTGGACGTCATCCTGCTGGAGCGGGTCGAGAAGCTGGGCCAGATGGGCCAGATCGTTAAGGTACGCCCGGGCTATGCCCGCAACTTCCTGCTGCCGCAAAAGAAGGCGCTACGCGCGACCAAGGACAATCTCAAATATTTCGAGTCGCAGCGGGCTCAGCTCGAGGCGAATAATCTGCGCCTGCGCAGCGAAGCCGAGCAGGTCGGCGCCAAGATGGCCGGGCTGTCGGTGATCATCCTGCGCCAGGCCGGGGAAACCGGCCAGCTTTACGGTTCGGTGAGCGCGCGCGACGTGTCCGATGCGGTCACGGAAACCGGCTTCACCGTGGAGCGGCGGCAGGTCGTGCTCGACCATGCGATCAAGACGCTGGGCCTACACAATGTCCGGGTCGTGCTCCATCCAGAGGTCTCGCTGATCGTGACGGTGAACATCGCGCAGTCGGCGGACGAAGCGGCCGCACAGGCCCGCGGTCTGAGCCCGGCCGAAATCGCCGCCGCCGCCGAAGCTGAAGACACGGAAGCCGAGGAGCCGACCGAAGAGCCCGCCGCCTGACGCATGCCGGAGCCGGTCGGGCGTCGGGAGCGGCGGCGCTCGCGCTTGCGGATCAAAGCTTTAGAACCCCGCGTTGTTCAGGGTAGAGTGGTACGCTGGGAAGCGTCCGGCCGGTCCTGAACTCGCGGAGGCGTGGCATGCTGTTTGTTGATCTGCTGCGGCGGTTGATCCGTCAGGGCCAGCTCACCGTCATCGATGCCGACGGTGCGCGTTACGACATCGGGCGGGCGCCGGGCCGCGCCGTCACGATACGTATCCATGATCCGCGCGTCTATAAATGGCTCTTCCTCAGTCCGCGCATGAGCCTCGGCCAAGCCTATATGGACGGCACGCTGACCGTCGAGGCCGGCACGATCTATGACTTCCTGATGCTGGCGATGGTCAACATCGATGCAGCGCCGCCGTCACTGATTTCGCCGCTCTGGACCGGCTTCGGCCGGCGGATTCGCCGCCTGCACCAGTACAACCCGATCGCCCGCGCCCGGCGGAATGCAGCCCATCACTACGATCTGTCGGGCGCGCTCTACGATCTGTTCCTGGATGCCGACCGCCAATATTCCTGCGCGTATTTTGAGCAGCCCGACAATGATCTGGAAACGGCGCAGGCCGCCAAGAAACGCCATATCGCGGCCAAGCTACGCCTGAAGCCGGGTATGCGGGTGCTGGATATCGGCTGCGGCTGGGGCGGATTCGCGCTCTATCTCGCGCGTGAGGCCGGTGTCGACGTCACCGGCCTCACGCTCTCCACCGAACAGCATCGAGTCGCGACCGAGCGGGCACAGCGCGAAGGCTTGGCCGACCGCGTCCGCTTTGAACTCCAGGACTACCGAATGGCGGCCGGACGCTATGACCGGATCGTCTCGATCGGCATGTTCGAGCATGTCGGCGTCGGGTATTATCAGCATTTCTTCGAGACGCTGCGCGATCGCCTGACCGAAGACGGCGTTGCGCTGCTGCATGCGATCGGCCGGCAGGACGGGCCGGGCGACACCAACCCCTGGATTCGCAAATACATTTTCCCCGGCGGCTACGTCCCGGCCCTGTCCGAAGTGTTTCCCTGCATCGAACGCAGCAAGCTCTGGGTCACCGATGTCGAGATCCTGCGCCTGCACTACGCCGAGACGCTGCGGCAATGGCGACTGCGGTTCATGGCCAATCGCGACCGCGCGCAGGCCCTCTACGACGAGCGCTTCTGCCGAATGTGGGAATTCTACCTCGCAGCTTCGGAAGCGACAATGCGCGCCGGCAACCAGATGGTCTTCCAGATCCAGCTCGCCCGCCGCATCGACACCGTGCCGATTACGCGTTCCTATATGGCCGAATGGGAGGCCCTCCATCCGCTCGCAGCCCCCGCCCCGGCGGAGCTTCTCTCCGAGGCGCGGCGCGCAAGCACGTGAGGACCGGCGGCGCAAAGGTCTGGCGCGACCGGTCGGTCCGCCCTATCTTGCGCGCGGCCTGCACGAGCGTTCTCCGGCTTTGCGCAGGACGGAACCTCTTCTGTTCAGCGGCGGCGGGTAAGGCGGCATGTCGGTCATACGCAACGATCTCTATCAATTTCGGCAGCGCTTCGGCGATGTCGCCGGCTTCTATTGGGTGCAATCGGAAGCCGTCTGGTCGTTCCTGCTGAATTCGCAGAATCGCTGTGACATCGCCGGTAACTACCTGGAGATCGGCGTGTTCCACGGCCGCTCGGCCCATCTCGCGGCGCAATATCTGTCTGATGATGAAATCTGCATCCTGGTCGACGTCAACGACATCGCTTTCGTCGGCGCCCGCATGGCGGAATATGGCCGCACCGCAGTCATCGTTCAGGCGCCGAGCGATCAGCTCAATCGCACCGCGGCCGCCGACCATCGCGGCACCTGTCGATGGATCCATGTCGACGGCGATCACAGCGGGCACGCGGTGCTGACGGATCTCGACTTGGCGAAACAGTATGTCAATTCACGCGGCGTGATCGTCGTCGACGACTATTACAATGCGCAATACCCGCAGATCACAGCGGCAACCTATAAATGGCTCGACCTCAATCCTGAATACCGGATGGTGCTGTGCGGGTTCAACAAGGCCTATCTCGTGCACGGCCGGGTCTATGATCTGTACGAGTCGATCATCCGCCAGCACCTCGCGACCTATCTCGAAGCGGTCGAGGAGGATGCGTCCCTGGCCAAGACCAGCTACGCGCATGACATGGGCTGCTGGGGTCTGGTCCGCAAGACGGACCGGCAGATTATCGGTCGTGATCAAGCGGTTGACGATCTCCCCTATTGACCGTTCGGGGGCCGCGGGTTGCTCCGGCCCGAGCCCGCGGCAGAGAAGCTTCCCCGTGTTCCACAGGGCTGTGCATTGAATCCGGCGGGGCCGCCGCTGCCCCCGGTGCTAAGCTCGCGTCATTATGGAATCCGTACGCAGCCTAACCATCGCGCAGCCGCCGGCCGAGCCCGAATACCGGACAGCCCCCCACAATACTGAGGCGGAACACGCGCTTCTGGGCGCTTTGCTGGTCAACAACGCGACATATCACCGCGTCTCGGAATTCCTGCTGCCCGGGCATTTCTACAATCCAGTGCACCAACGGATCTATGCCGCGGCGCAAAAGCTGATCGAGCGCGGCCAGATCGCCGACCCGGCCACGCTGAAGAACTATTTCGAGCAGGACGAGGCGCTGGCCGAGATCGGCGGCGCCCGCTATCTCGGGCTCCTCGCCGGCTCGGTCGTGACCATCATCAATGCCGCGGATTACGGGCGCACGATCTATGATTGCCATCTGCGCCGGCAGCTGATCGAGGTCGGCACCGCGACCGTGAACGACGCCTATGAGCACGATGTCGACCTCGACGCGCGCCAGCTCCTGGAGATCGCCGAAAAGAAATTGTTCGACCTGGCCACGGTCGGCAACGCCGATGGCGGGTTTCAGCCTTTTGTTCAAGCGATGCGGACGGCTACCGGACTGGCCGAACTGGCCTATAAGCGCAGCGGCAAGACCAGCGGCGTCTCGACCGGCTTCACGGATATCGACAGGCTGCTCGGCGGTCTGCACCCGTCGGATCTGATCATCGTTGCCGGACGGCCGTCGATGGGCAAGACGGCGTTCGCGACGAACATGGCTTTCAACGTCGTCAAGGCCTACCGCGCCGGACGGGGTCCGGCCGGCGAAGTCGTCGCCGAGGATGGCGGCGTGGTCGGTTTCTTCTCGCTGGAAATGTCGGCCGAGCAACTGGCGACGCGCGTCCTGGCCGAGGAATCTGGCGTGTCCGGCGACAAGATCCGGCGCGGCGAAGTGGCGCGCGAGGAATTCGATGCGTTCATCCAGGCCAGCATGAAGCTGGAAAGCGTGCCGCTCTACATCGACGACACGCCGGCATTGACCATCTCCGCGCTGCGCACGCGGGCGCGCCGCTTGAAGCGGCAGCATGGGCTGCATGTCATCGTTGTCGATTATCTGCAACTGTTGCAAGGCACGCCGCGGCCGGGCGGCGAATCCAACCGGGTGCAGGAGATTTCCGAGATTACGCGCGGCCTGAAGGCGCTCGCCAAAGAGCTGAGTGTCCCGGTGATCGCGCTCTCGCAGTTATCGCGCGCCGTCGAGCAGCGCGAGGACAAACGGCCGATGCTCTCGGATCTGCGCGAATCGGGTTCGATCGAGCAGGACGCCGACGTCGTCATCTTCCTCTATCGCGAAGAATATTACCTCGGCCGCGCCGAACCGGGCCGCCGACCGGAGGAGAGCGACGACAAGTTCATGCAACGCTATGCCGATTGGCAAAAGCGGCTGGAGCAGGTCACCGGCACCGGCGAAGTCATCATCGCCAAGCAGCGTCACGGCCCGATCGGCCGCGTCACGCTGAAATTCGATGGGGCAACAACGAAATTCTCGGACTTCGTCGATCGCGAACATCTCCCGGAAGCGAATTATTGACCGGCCAAACCGGTGCACGGCCGCCCTAACCGGCTACCTTCAAGACCTGAACAGATGGCGCAAGCTGTTGGGTTGAAAGAGAAAACGCCATAGATCCGCATGATTGACGGTGGCCGGCGCCTTGGCTATGGTGCGCGCCGTACGGCCGGTCGCTCAGGCCGCGATGTAATGCGCGGGCTGGGCAATGCGGATGGTATCTTGCGCGGCGACCGCGCCAGCGTGTTGGTCGGCCCGGCGTTTCTCCGGGCACTGTCGAGGCTTCCATCATCGGCCGCGTTTCCATGTTTCTGATCCCTGTGGCAGTCAGCGCGGTGCCGCAATCGGCCGCGCCGCCGATTTTCATCGGCCGGACGCACCATCAAGCCTGCCGGACGAATTTCTGATCATGCTCGAATTTCTCGCGGCAATCGGCCGGATCACCCTGGCGTCGATGGCGATGGTCGGCCGTCTCGCCTTCTTCACCGGCGTGACCTTGTCGCATCTGGTGCGGCCACCCTTCTACGGCATGATGCTGCTGCGCCAGATGGTCAGCGTCGGCTACAATTCCCTGGTCGTCGTGGGCCTGACCGCCGTCTTCACCGGCATGGTGCTGGCGCTGCAGAGCTACACCGGCTTCTCGCGCAGCTTCGAATCGGAGAGCGCCATCGCGCTGATCGTGCTCATCGCGGTCACGCGTGAACTGGGGCCGGTCATTGCAGGGCTGATGGTTGCAGGGCGCGTGGGTGCCGCGATCGCGGCGGAGATCGGCACGATGCGCGTCACCGACCAGATCGACGCGCTCACCACGCTTTCGACCAACCCGATGAAATATCTGGTCGTCCCGCGTGTTGTCGCTGGATTGCTGACGATGCCGCTCCTGGTGCTGATTGCCGATATCATCGGCGTCGCCGGCGGCTATCTGGTCGCCAGCTACAAGCTGGGCTTCAACCCCAACGCCTATCTGACCTCGACCATGGATTACCTGAAGACCGAAGACGTCGTCTCGGGACTGGTCAAGGCCGCGGTATTCGGCTTCATCATTACGCTGATGGGCTGCTATCACGGCTACAATTCCCGCGGCGGCGCGCAAGGCGTGGGTGCGGCGACGACGGCGGCCGTGGTGTCGGCGTCGATCACCATCCTCTTGACCGACTATCTCCTCACCTCGCTGTTCTTCTATAAATGATGAGGGCTTTGCGACAATGAGCCCACCCCCGAAGATCGCCATCTCCGACCTGCACAAGGCATTCGGCCCGAAGAAGGTCCTCCAGGGCGTAGACCTGACGATCGGTACCGGCGAAAGCGTCGTCGTGATCGGCGGATCGGGGACGGGCAAATCGGTCCTGTTGAAATGCATACTCGGGCTGATCCATCCCGATCGCGGCTCGATCAAGATCGACGGCGAGGAAACCGTGGGCTTGCGCGGGGTCGAGCGCGACCGCCTGATGGCCAAGTTCGGGATGCTGTTCCAGGGGGCGGCCCTGTTCGATTCGCTTCCCGTGTGGCAGAATGTCGCCTTCGGACTGATCCAAGGGCGCGGCATGAACCGGAAGGAAGCCAAGCGCGTCGCGATCGCCAATCTGGCCAAGGTCGGCTTGGCCAAGGAGATCGGCGACCTGAACCCGTCCGAATTGTCGGGCGGCATGCAGAAGCGCGTGGGCCTCGCCCGCGCGATCGCCGCCGATCCGGAGATCCTGTTCTTCGACGAACCGACCACCGGGCTCGACCCGATCATGGGCGACGTCATCAACGACCTGATCGTCGACCGGGTGCGCGATCTGGGGGCCACTGCCCTCTCAATCACGCATGACATGGCAAGCGCCCGCAAGATCGCCGACCGCATCGCCATGCTCTATCACGGCAAGATCATCTGGGACGGCCCCGTCGACGCGGTCGACACCTCGAACAACGCCTTCGTCGACCAGTTCATCCACGGCAAGTCGGACGGACCGATTCGCATGGAGATCCGTGCGCAATGAGACAGGGACAGCAGGCCGGTCCCGGCCTGCTCGGCGCGGAGCGCTGATCCGTGGCGCGCCCCCGCAGCCGGTATATCTGCCAGGAATGCGGCTCGGTTCACATGCAATGGGCAGGTCGCTGCGATTCCTGCGGCGGCTGGAACAGCCTCGTCGAGGAAGCGGTCGCCGACGGGCCGCCGAAGAGCCTGTCCGGCAGCGGCGCCAAGGGCCGCAAGATCGATTTCGTCGGTTTGCAGGGCACGAGTGAGACGGCAAAACGGCGCCTGACCGGAATCAATGAGTTCGACCGGGTGTGCGGCGGCGGGTTGGTGCCGGGTTCGGCCCTGCTCGTCGGCGGCGATCCCGGCATCGGCAAATCCACGCTGCTGCTGCAGGTGGTCGCGGCGCTGGCGACCGGGCGCGGCGGCGCCAAGTTGAAATGCGCCTATATTTCCGGCGAGGAGGCGATCGACCAGGTCCGGCTGCGGGCGGCGCGCCTCGACGTCGCCGGCGCGCCGGTGGAACTCGCCGCGGCAACCAATATCCGCGACATCGCGGCCTCGCTCGAAACCATCGGCGGGCCGGATCTGGTGGTGATCGATTCGATCCAGACGATGTATCTGGATACGCTCGATTCCGCGCCCGGCACCGTCGGCCAGGTGCGCGCCGCGGCCCAGGAGCTGATCCGCCTGGCCAAGCGCGTGGGTTTCACCCTGGTGCTGGTCGGCCACGTCACCAAGGAAGGGCTGATCGCGGGTCCCCGCGTCCTCGAACACATGGTCGACACCGTGCTTTATTTCGAGGGCGAGCGCGGCCATCAGTTCCGCATCCTGCGCGCCGTCAAGAACCGCTTCGGCCCGACCGACGAGATCGGCGTATTCGAGATGACCGATGCCGGCCTGGCCGAGGTGCCGAACCCCTCGGCGCTGTTCCTGGCCGATCGGCGCGGCGATGTCAGCGGTGCTGCGGTCTTTGCCGGGATGGAGGGGACAAGGCCCGTGCTGGTCGAGATCCAGGCCCTTGTCGCCCCCTCGCCGCCCGGCACGCCGCGCCGCGCCGTGGTCGGCTGGGATACCGCGCGGCTCGCAATGGTGATGGCCGTTCTCGACGCGCGTTGCGGCCTTGCAATCGGCGCCAACGACGTCTACCTGAACGTCGCCGGTGGCCTGCGCATCGGCGAACCGGCCGCCGATCTGGCCGTCGCCGCGGCGTTGGTTTCAGCCTTGACGGGAACCCCGGTTCCGGCCGACATGGTCGTATTCGGCGAAATCGGTCTGTCGGGCGAAGTGCGTCCGGTGAGCCAGTCGGATGCCCGATTGAAGGAAGCCGGGAAACTCGGCTTCGAGCGGGCGCTGGCGCCGGCGCGGCGCGGACGGGGCAAGCAGGCGCCCGCCGGCATCGCGATGAAAGAGGTCGCTCATTTGCAGGAGCTGGTCGAGATGTTCGACACGACAGCCGGCCGCAGCTCGGCGACGGCCGGCGCGGATGGGGATTGAGCCGCCATGAATACGCTCGATATCATCGTCGTCGCGGTCGTCGCCATTTCCGGGCTCTTCGCCTTCGTGCGCGGGTTCACGCGCGAGGCCCTGTCGATCGTGGCTTGGGTCGGCGCCTTCGCCGTCGCCGTCTATGGCGAGCCCGTCGTCGAGCCGGCCGTGAGCGGCTTCGTCCACGCCGTATGGCTGGCGCAGATTCTCAGCTATGTTGTGCCGTTCATCGTCGCCGTCGTCATCTTCTCGATCATCGTCAGCCTGATTGCGGCGCAGATCCGGAGGATCGGCCTGAGCGCCCTCGACCGAGCGCTGGGTCTCCTGTTCGGCGTGGCCCGCGGCGTGCTCCTGCTGTGCCTCGGTTATCTGGTCATGACCCATGTACTGCAGCCCGAGAATACCCCGTCCTGGGTGATGGAGGCGCGCAGCCGGCCGTTGCTGGCCGCCGGTGCCGACGAGATTCAGCAATTGATCCCGCGTTCCGTGATCGACAAGCACCTGCCCGGCATGCTGCCTGCCGCCGACAAGGCGGCCGGCAAGGCCAAGGATGCACTCGATACCGGCAACACGATCAAAGGCCTCGGTGACGCGCTCGACAAGGCGATCGGGCCGCCGGCGCCAGCCAAGCCTCCGACCAAGCCGACCGATCCGAATAATCCGGAAGCGAATTCCGACAGCAAAGGCCTCGATCAACTGATCCAGGCGCAAGGCAGCAAATGACCGGGTTCTCTCCCTCTCCAGTCACGACCGATCCGTTCGGCGACGATCATTTCCATGAAGAATGCGGCGTCTTCGGCATATTCGGCCATGCCGAAGCCGCCACGCTCGCCGCGCTCGGATTGCACGCCCTCCAGCATCGCGGCCAGGAGGCCGCCGGCATCGTCTCCTATGACGGCACGCAGTTTCACGCGCACCGCGCCTTGGGCCAGGTTGGCGAGAATTTCGGTTCGAAGTCCCAGGACGTGATCGCCCGGCTGAAGGGGGCAATGGCGATCGGGCACAATCGCTACGCCACGACCGGCGAAGTGGTCCTGAGCAATGTCCAGCCGATCTACGGCGATTTCGAATTCGGCGGAATGGCGCTGTGCCACAACGGCAACCTGACCAACTCCTACCAGTTGCGCACCCAATTGGTGCGCGGCGGCAGCCTGTTCCAATCGACCAGCGACACCGAAGTCATCAATCACCTGATCGCGAAGAGCCTGCGCCGCAATGTCGTCGAGCGCGTGGTCGACGCGCTGCGCCAGGTCGAAGGCGCCTATTCGCTGGTCGCCTTGAGCAAGGACGGGCTGATCGGCGTGCGCGATCCGCTGGGCGTACGGCCGCTGGTGCTGGGCAAGCTCGGCACCGCCTGGGTGCTGGCTTCGGAGACCGTGGCGCTGGACATCATCAATGCCGATTTCGTGCGGAACATCGAGCCGGGCGAGATCGTGCTGATCGACCAGGAGGGCGTGCACAGCTTCCACCCGTTCGGCGGCTCCATGCCGGCACGCTTCTGCGTCTTCGAATTCATCTATTTCGCGCGGCCCGACAGCGTGGTCGAGGGCAAGGACGTCTACGAGGTCCGCAAGCGTATCGGCCGGGAACTGGCACGCGAAAGCCCGGTCGACGCCGACACGGTGATTCCGGTGCCGGATTCGGGCGTGCCGTCGGCGCTGGGCTTCGCCACCGAAAGCCGCCTGCCCTTCGAGCACGGCATCGTCCGCAACCACTATGTCGGCCGCACCTTCATCGAACCGACCGAGCAAATCCGCCATCTCGGCGTCAAGCTGAAGCACAACCCGAATCGCCATCTGATCGAGGGCAAGCGGATCGTCCTCGTCGATGATTCGATCGTGCGCGGCACGACCTCGAAGAAGATCGTCGAAATGGTCCGCCAGGCCGGGGCGACCGAGGTTCACATGCGGATCTCCAGCCCGCCGACCAGCCATTCCTGCTTTTACGGCATCGCCACGCCGGAGCGCGAAAAGCTGTTGGCTTCGCACATGGATGTCGACCAGATGGCGAAATTCATCGGCGCCGACAGCCTGGCCTTCATCTCGCTCGACGGCCTCTACCGCGCGCTCGGCGAAGCCGGCCGGGATGCCACCCGCCCGCGCTTCTGCGACGCTTGCTTCACCGGCGACTATCCGATTCCGATCAGCGATTTCCGCCAGGGCAATCTCTTCGCGAGCCTGTCCGACATGGCAGAGCTGCGCTGACCGCGATGTCCGATCCTGCAACCGGCCGGTTGACCGGCCGACTGGCGCTGATCACCGGCGCCTCGCGCGGCATCGGCGCCGCCGTGGCGCGGCGCTTCGCGGCCGAAGGCGCGCATGTCGTATTGGTCGCGCGCACGGTCGGCGGCTTGGAAGAAGTCGACGATCAGGTGCGCGCGGTCGGCGGCAACGCGACGCTCGTGCCGCTCGACCTCTCCGAGTTCGACAAGATCGACCAGATGGCGGCGGCAATCCATCAGCGCTTCGGCCGGCTCGACATCCTGGTCGGCAATGCCGGAATGTTGGGCGAGCTCGGGCCGCTTGCCCATCTCGACCCGAAGCTTCTGCAGCGGATGCTGGATCTGCATGTGACGGCGAATTGGCGCCTGATCCGTGCCTTCGACGCTTTGCTGCGCCTGGCGCCGGCGGGCCGCGCGCTGTTCACGTCCTGCGCCGCCGGCCGCGAACCGAAAGCGTATTGGAGCGGCTATGCCGTGACCAAAGCCGCGCTCGAAATGATGGTGCAGGTCTACGATGCCGAACTCGGCCTGACCCGCGTCAAGGCGCGTCTGGTCGATCCCGGCCCGGTCACTACGGCGCTGCGCAAGACGGCGTTCCCCGGCGAGGACCGTACGGCGGTACCGAAGCCGGACGAGGTGGCGGGGTTGTTCCTGGAGGCGGCGCTGGCTTGAGGCCCGCGTGCCGAATTGCCCAAAGCCTGGCGGAAAACGGCGCGGGATTGCTCCCGCACCGTCCTTTTCAATGTATTCCGCTCAGAACTTCATCGTCGCGCCGACGAAGAATTCCCGGCCGAGCGAGTCATAGACGCCCGGATAGGTATTGCCGTTGCCGAATGTGCCGGGACCGGCGATGTTCGAATCCACAATCGGCGGATCGCGGTCGAAGATATTGTTGACGCCGGCGCGGATTTCGAGATTGCCCCTGACCTGCCACGTCGCCGACAGATCGAAATAGTCGAAGGACGAAATCGCCTCCGTTACCGTGTTGAAGGCCGCCCCGGCCAGCAGCGGGTTGGTCGAATTTCCATCGAAGCTCACCCCCGAGAGATGCCGCCAGTTGAGCGAGATATCGGCGTCCCAAGGGGTGATCCAGGTCGTCCGCAAGACATGGCGCCAGGACGGCAGCGGCTCGCCGCAGGTGACGCCGAACAGGCCGGCGCAGTCGAAGGAGCCGGCGCCCGGGAACGGCGTCTGGGTGAAGGACGCGGTGTAGGTGCCGGTGAAAGAAGACGACACCGAACCCAAATCGCCGGCCCCAAGGAAGTCGAGATCGTGCTTGTAGCTGGCCGAGAAATCGATGCCATCGGTCGCGAGCTTCGCGGTGTTCAGATTGGTCGAGATGATGAAGCCGGTTTCGCCGAACAGCACACCGCCGGGGCCGCGATGCACGTTGGCGCAAAGCGGTGATGGGGCGGCGATGCACTCATCGAGACTGATGCTCGGCGCCACCGTGCCGATGGCATTGGCGATGTCGATTGTGAAATAGTCGAAGGTGAAAGTAGCATTGGGCAAGAAGCTCGGCGTCGCCACGAAGCCCCAGGTGTAAGTGTCGCCTACTTCGGGTTTCAGTTGAGGATTGCCGCCGACCAGTTCGCCGCATTGCGCGGTCGGGCAGTTCGGCACGGCGCCGATCTGCGCCAGGGTCAGACCGGTTCTTTCGCAGCCGGCGATCAGCGCCGCCGACGGGTTGGCCGGTGCGATCCCGGCCGCACAGGGGTCGTTGAAGGTATTGGCGATGGTGACCGATTGCGGCGAGAACAAGTCGGCCGTATTGGGCGCGCGCGCCGCCCGGTTGTAGCCGCCACGCAGCTTGATGTCGCTGGTGATCTGCCAATCGCCCTGGAATTTCCAAGTGTTGGTATCGAAAGTGTCGTCCGTGCCGTAGACCTGATAACCGGAGTGGCGCAGCCCCAGATCGAGGTCGACGGCCTTGGCAAAAGGCAGATCCTGGACGACCGGGATATGCACTTCGCCATAGAAGTCGTTGTCGTCGAAGGAGCCGGCGACCGGCGGAACCGGGCCGGGGCCGCCGAACAGATCGCCGATCTGATTCTCCTCATCGGGCTGGAAGGTGACGCCTTCGAAGCGGTATTCATAGCCGGCGACGACCGAGATCGGGTCGGTCGCGAACGGGCTTTTGCCGCCGAAATGTCCGAGATCGCCGGAGAGGTTGAAGCCCGCAACCAGCTCCTGGGTCTGACCGGTGGTGAGCGTATCGACGATGGTCGAATTTTCGCCGACCCCGACGGCGGCGCCGCGCGTGAACAGGTTCAACGGTACGCAGCCCGGATTACCCGAGATACAGACCGGCTGGCCGTTGGCGTTGGTGGTGACCAGGAGCGCGTCCTGCACCTTGTTGAACGAGGCGAATCCGCCGTTCTCGGCGCTGTAGATATCCGTGAAATATACCGCAGAAAGGTCGTAGTTGAAGCCGTAGGGCAAGTCACCGCGGCTGCCGATGACGACGCGGAAATCGGTATGGTCGAAATCTGTGGTACGCGGCACGCCGGCAAACCGGAAGCCCGGCGTCAGGATTGCGACCTGTCCCGGCCCGGCCCCGTTGGTGCCGACATAGGCGGGATCGTTGCAGCCGAACGCCGCGGCCTGCCCGGCGCCGAGGAACGGGTTGGTGCAATTCACATTGATGGTGCCGTTCGGACCGCCGCCTTCGAACAACCCGCCAGGGCCCAGCTGCTCGCGGGTCCGGTCGCTGAGGAAGCCGAAATCGGCATAGAGATCTGCCCAGGGGGCGACTTCGAAATGCGAGAAGCCGCCGGCCGTATAGCGCTGATCATCGCGCAGGAACGCGTTGATCGGCGTGAAATTGAACAGCGGCTGACCGCCATTATCCGTGTTGAGGAACGCCTTGGGCGTGGTCGGGCTGGTTGTGAACTGATCGCCGCCCAGAAAGGATGCGGTGCCCGGCCCGCTGGGGAAGGTCCCGTTGGCGTTCTGCGGCACGTTACCGAGGAACACGCCTTGCGGCGAGTTGATCGAGCCGGCGCAGAAGAGGCTTTTGCCATTGCCGATCAATTCGCAATCGGAGAAGTCGCGCGACGCCTGGAGCACTGGATCGGTATGCGCATCGGTCAGATAGAGCGTGACGTTGCTCTTGCCGTTGGCACCGTTGGCGCCGGCGATGATCGTGCTGGTACGGTTCACGCCGTCCAACTGGTTGCCCGGCGTCTGGACCCCGTCGGCAGCCAGGAAGCCTTGGGCGAAACTGCTTTGTTGATCGTGCTGATAGACGCCGAATTGCTGGTCGAGCTCGATGCCTTCGAAATCGCGCTTCATCTTGAAATTGACGACACCGGCCAGTGCGTCCGAGCCGTAATCGGTCGAAGCACCGCCGGTCAAAACCTCGATGCTGCTGACCAGGGTCGCCGGAATGAAGTTGAGGTCCGCGGCCGAGCCGCCGGCGGCATCGCCCGGCCCCAGGCGCTTGCCGTCGATCAGCACCAGGGTGCGGTCGGCGCCGAGGCCGCGCAGGTCGACGGTCGCCGTACCGCTCGACCCGTTCGAAATCGTGTTGTTCTGATCCGCCGTGACCGACGGCAGATTATTGAGCGCGGTTTCGACGTTGGTCGTGCCCTGCAGCTTCAGCTCCTGGTCGGAGACCGAAACGACCGGCGCCACCGCCTCGACATTGGCGGCGCGGATCCGGGTACCGGTGACTTGAATCTGCTCAGTCGGCGACTGGCTCTGTGCGGTTTCGATCTGCGCTTCCTGTGTCGGCGTCTGTGCCAAGCTCGGCCCGACCGCCGCGCCGGACAGCAGCGCCGCGATCGCCGCGGATCGCGCCAGGCGCAAGGCGCGGCCCGAAGCGCATATTCGCCGTGTTATCTCCCCCATCGAATGTCCCCCTCATGCATATTGGCGCCGCGCCGGAAGCACGGCGTCGGTTAGAATCGGAAAGGCTGATCTTCCCGTGCCGATCGCGATTCAAAAACCTGGCCAAGAACAAAGCGATGGAAGGGCAGACGAATAGGAAGCGCTACGCTGTGGCCGCAATGACACATTCATTGCGGTAGAATTTACCATTAGGCACTCGTTTTTCGAGCAAACGCGACCTCGCTGCCCGAAACTTGCCGCTCCCGGCACGAGACCGCATCGGCGGGCCAGGCTGCAGGCAGGATCGGCGTTGCTCTTCGGGCGCCGGTCGCCCGGGACCGGCGCGATAGAACAACTCAAACCATCCAGGAAAACCGGTGCGGGATCGCTCCCGCACCGCCTGTCAAACGAGCCCGGTGATCAGAACTTCATCGTGGCGCCCACGAACAATTCCCGGCCGAGCGAGTCATAGACGCCTGGATAGGTGTTGCCGTTGCCGAAGGTGCCGGGCCCGGCAATGTTGGCGTCGACGATCGGCGGGTCGCGATCGAACAGATTGTTGATCCCGGCCCGGATCTCCAGATTGTTCCGGACCTGCCAGGTGGCCGAGAGGTCGAAATAATCGAACGACGAAATATTCTCCGTGACGGTGTTGAAGCGCGCAGACGCCAGGATTGGATTCGTCGAGTCTCCGTCGAACGAGACGCCGGACAGATGACGCCAGTTCAGCGAAATATTGGCGTCCCACGGCGTGATCCAGGTCGTCCGCAAGACATGGCGCCACGCCGGCAGCGGCTCGCCGCAGGTATTGCCGAAGAGCCCTGCGCAATCGAACGAGCCGGAGCCGGGGAACGGCGTCTCGCTGAACGACGCGGTGTAGGTGCCGGTGAAGTCGAGCGACAGGGAGCCCAGATCGCCGGCGTCGAGGAAGTCCAGATCGTGCTTGTAGGATGACGTGAAATCGAGACCGTCGGTCGCGCGTCGCGCCGTGTTCAAATTGGTCGCGACGATGAAACCGGTCTGGCCGAACAGCACGCCGTCCGGCGCGCGGTGGACATTCGCGCAAAGCGGCGATGCGGCGGCGATGCATTCATCGAGGCTGATGCTCGGCGCCACCACGCCGATTGCATTCACGATGTCGATGGTGAAGTAGTCCATCGAGAAGCTGAAATTCGGCAGGATGGTCGGCGTCGCGACGAAGCCCCAGGTGTAAGTATCGCCGACTTCCGGCTTGAGCTGGGTGTTGCCGCCGATCAACTCGCCGCATTGGGCGGTCGGACAGTTCGGGATATTGCCGATCTGTCCTTGAGTGAGGCCGGTTCGTTCGCAGCCGGCGACCAGCGCCGCAGACGGGTTCGCCGGCGCGATCCCCGCCGAGCACGGATCGTTGAAAGTATTCGCGATAGTGACCGATTGCGGCGTGAACAGCTCGAAAGTATTGGGTGCCCTGGCCGCCCGGTTATAGCCGCCGCGCAGCTTGACGTCGCTGGTGATCTGCCAATCACCCTGGAATTTCCAGGTATTGGTGTCGAACGTGTCGGCCGTGCCGTAGACTTGATACCCAGAATGCCGCAAGCCCAGATCCAGGTCGACCGCCTTTGCGAAAGGCAGGTCCTGGATCACCGGAACATGGACCTCGCCGTAGAAATCCTGGTCGTCGAACGAGCCCGCGACCGGCAGGACCGGGCCGGGACCACCGAAGAGATCGCCGATCTGGTTCTCTTCGTCGGGCTGGAAACTGACATTCTCGAAACGGTATTCAAAGCCGGCCGCGACGGAGATCGGATCCTTGGCCAAGGGGCTCTTGCCGCCGAACCGGCCGAAATCGCCGGAGACACTGGCGGCGGCGACGAGTTCCTGATCTTGCGCGATGCTGAGCGTGTTGACGATCGTCGCGTTTTCCGGAGCGCCCACCGCGGCCCCGCGCGTGAAGATGTTCAAAGGCACGCAGCCGGGGTTGCCCGAAATGCAGACCGGCTGCCCGGCCGCGTTCGTCGTCACCAGCAGCGCGTCCTGCACCTTGTTGAACGAGGCGAAGCCGCCGGTCTCGGCCGAGTAGATATCGGTGAAATAAGTCGCAGACAGATCGTAATTGAAGCCGAAAGGCAGCTCGCCGCGCGAACCGATGACGAAGCGATAGTCAGTATGGTCGAAGGTCGTCGTCCGCGGCACGCCGGCGAACCGCACCCCCGGCGTCAGGATCGTCACATCGCCTTGGGCGTTGGTCACTTTCGGATTGCCGCAGCCGAAGATCTGCGCTTCCTGCGCGCTGAGGAAGGGATTGGTGCAATTGACCTCGATCGTGCCGTTCGGACCGCCGCCTTCGAAGAGACCGCCCGGCCCCAACTGCTCGACGGTCTTGTCATTGAGGAAGCCGAAATCGGCATAGAGATCCGCCCAAGGCGCCACTTCGTAATGCGAGAAGCCACCGGCCGTATAGCGCTGATCGTCGCGCAGCAGCGCGTTGATCGGCGTGAAGTTGAACAGCGGCTGGCCGCCATTCACCGTGGTATCGAAGAGGCTGGCCGTGCCGTTCGGATTCGTCGTGTACTGGTCGCCGACCGCGATCCCGACATTGCCGGTCCGAGGATTGACATTGCCGATATAGACGCCCTGCGGCGAGATGATTGAACCGGCGCAGGACAGTTTGGTCTTGCCGCCGATGATGTCGCAATCTGAAAAATCCCGTGCTGCCTGAAGCACCGGGTCGGTATGCGCGTCGGTAAGATAGAGCGTGATATTGCTCTTGCCGTTGGCGCCGTTGGCACCGGCGATGATCGTGCTCGTGCGGTTCACGCCGTCCAATTGATTGCCGGGGGTCGCCACGCCGTCGGCGGCGAGCAGCCCTTGGGCAAAATTATTTTGCTGATCGTGCTGATAGGCGCCGAACTGCTGGTCGAGTTCGATGCCTTCGAAGTCGCGCTTCATCTTGAAATTGACGACGCCGGCCAAAGCGTCGGAGCCGTAGTCGGTCGACGCACCGCCCGTCAGCACTTCAATGCTGTTGACCAGGGTGGCCGGGATGAAATTGAGGTCGGCGGCCGATCCGGTCCCGCCGCTGGCGTCGCCGGGCCCCAGCCGCTTGCCGTCGATCAGCACCAAGGTGCGGTTGACGCCGAGGCCGCGCAGATCGACCGTCGCCGTGCCGCTCGAACCGTTCGAGATCGTGTCGTTTTGCGCTGCGGTGACCTGCGGCAGATTGTTCAGCAAGGTCTCGACATTGGTCGTGCCCTGCAGCTTGACCTCCTCATCGGACACCGACACGACCGGTGCGACGGCGACGACATTCGGTGCCCGAATCCGCGTGCCGGTGACTTGAATCTGCTCAGTTGGCGCCTGCGCAGTCTCGATTTGCGCCTCTTGCGTTGGCGTTTGCGCAAAACTTTGCGCAAACGCCACCCCGGACAGCAGCGCCGCGAACGCCGCGGACCGCGCCAGGCGCAGCATTCGTGCCGAGGCGGTTGGCCGCCTTCTGTACTTCTCCATGGAATGTCCCCCTCGTGAATAATCGTGCCGCGCGGAAGGTGCGGCCGATTTTAGAATCGGAATGTCGATTCTTCCCGTGCCGATAGCCTTTCAAAAACCTGGCCACGAACAAGGGGGCGCGATGGTTTGCGGTACGGAAGTATTGTTGTGTGATCGTGCCGCCACATTCGCGGCAGAACCGCCGGCCGACGCGCCGCGGCTCACGGCTTCCTGCATAATTTCCGATCTCGGATACTTGGCAGCGTGCGTTGCAGCAGCCATATTGCTGCTTCCAGCCTGTGCGCCGGACCGAACCTTTTGGGGGCAGAGATGCAAGATCTGACGCGCGGACCGATTCTGCGATGCCTGGCCGGCATGGCCGGTTTCATGGTCGTCGGCATGCTGGTACAGACTCTGTACAGCCTGATCGACCTCTACTGGGTCGGCAGCCTCGGCTCCGCGGCCCAGGCGGCCGTCTCGATTTCGGCCAATTTGACCATGATCTCGCTTGCGCTGTTCAACATGCTGGGCGGCGGCGCCGCAGCGCTGGTTGCACAAGCCATCGGCGCCAAGGATCACGTCCGGGTCAACCGCGTCTATAATCAGGCGATCGGCCTCGGCGTCATTGCGATGATCGTCTTCGGCGTGACCGGCTGGGCGCTCGAGGGTGCCTATGCCAAAGCGTTTGCCGCTGATGCCGAGACGGCCGGGCTGATCATTTCCTATCTGCGCTGGTTCCTGCCGGCGCTGGCGCTGCAGTTTCCGATCGGCGCCGCCGCCGCGTGCCTGCGCGGCGCCGGCAGCATGCGGCCGGCGATGCTCGTGCAGGTCGGCTCGGTCGTGCTCAATATCGTACTGGCGCCGCTGCTGATCTTCGGCTGGTTGGGATTGCCGGCGCTGGGCGTCGAAGGCGCCGGCCTCGCCACTTTCCTGGCCGGCATCGCCGCAGCGCTGGCGCTCGCCTATTACCTGGTTCGGCGCTGCCGGTTCCTGCATCTCGACGCATCCGGCATGGTGCCGCGTCCGGGCCTGTCCTGGTCAATCCTGAAGATCGGCCTGCCTGCCACCGTCGATTACAGCCTGTTGGCGGTCTATCTCTTCTTTATCACCGGGTTGCTGGGCGAATTCGGTGCGGCCGAGCAGGCTGCCTTCGGCATCGGCCAGCGGGTAATGCAGGCGACGATGATGCCGGCCATCGCCTTGAGCTTCGCCGCCGCCGCCGTGGCCGGGCAGAATTACGGCGCCCGCCTGCCCGGCCGCGTGCGCGAGACCTTCACCGCGTGTCTCAGCCTCAGCCTCGGCTTGGCCGTGCCGTGCCTGATCTTGATCGAGCTGCTGCCTTCGACCCTGATCGGCATCTTCTCGGCGGATCCCGAAGTGCGCAGCGCCGGTGCCGAATTCATGCGCATCCTGTCGATCAATCTCATCGCGGTCGCCGTCGCGACCAGCTGTTTCGGCGTGCTGTCCGGTCTCGGCAACACGATCCCGACCATGGTGAGTTCCGCCGTCCGCATCGCACTCATCGTCGGCCCGACCAGTTGGCTCGCAACCTTGCCGGGGTTCAGGCCGGTATGGATCTGGGAAATCTCGGTCGGCGCGCAACTGGTGCAGGTCGCACTGAACCTCTATTTCCTACGCCGGGAATTCGACCGGCGGCTCGGCCGGGTCGCGGTCGCCGTGGCGCCGGCGGAGTAGCGAGGCCGGTTCGCGCCGAGCGCCCAGCGCTTCGCGCGCGCCGCCGGAGGATTTTACCGGATCTTCGGGCTGGCGCCCCGCTCACTCTCGCCCGGCGAACGGGTTGGTGCCCTTGCGCAGCATCATCCGGATCGGCACGCCGGGCAGGCCGAAATCGTCGCGCAGGAGATTCACCAGATAGCGGCGATACGCCTCCGGCAAATCGCCCGGCTTCGACGAGAACAGGGCAAAGGTCGGCGGCCGGGTATTCGCCTGGGTGATGTACCGCAAGCGCAGCCGCTTGCCGTCGACCAGCGGCGGCGGGTGGCGCTCCTGCACGGCGGCCAGCCAGCGGTTGAGCGCCGGCGTGGGCACGCGCCGGTTCCAGATCTCGTGCACGTCGAAGACCGATTTCATCAGGGTTTCGAGGCCGGCCCCGGTCGCGGCGGAGACCGGCACGCACACGATCCCGGCGAGTTGCGGGAGCGAGGTCTGGAGCCGGTCGCGCAGCACGCCCAGCGCCTTCGGCTTGTCCTCGATCAGATCCCATTTGTTGACGGCGATGACGAGCGCCCTGCCCTCATCCTCGATCATCCGGGCGATGGTCAGGTCCTGCTTTTCCAGCATCAGCTCGGCGTCGAGCACCAGCACCACGACCTCGGCGAAGCGGATGGCGCGCAGCGTGTCGGCTGTCGAAAGCTTTTCGAGCTTCTCCTCGATATGCGCCTTGCGTCGCAAACCGGCCGTGTCGATCAGCCGGATCGGCCGGTCGCGCCACTCCCAGTCGACCGAGATCGCATCGCGGGTGATCCCGGCCTCCGGGCCGGTCAACATCCGGTCTTCACCGAGCAGGCGGTTGATCAGGGTCGATTTGCCGACATTCGGGCGCCCGACGATGGCGAGCTGCAGCTTTTTCGGCGCCTTGCCGGTCGCCGGCTCATCTTCGACCGGCGCTTCCGGTTCGCTGGCGAAAGGCAAAAGCGCGTCGAACAGATCGCCCAAACCTTCGCCATGCTCGGCCGAAAGCGGGATCGGGTCGCCTAACCCCAGTTCGAAGGCCTCATAAGCGCCGGCGGTGCCGGCCTTACCTTCGGATTTATTGGCGATCAGCACGACCGGCGCCCTTTGCCGGCGCAAGAGATCGGCGAAATGCCGGTCCATCGGCGTGATGCCGGCGCGCGCATCGATCACCATCAGCACGACATCGGCGTCTTCGATCGCCTGCTCGGTCTGCGCGCGCATGCGCGCGACCAGGCTGCCATCGTCGACGTCTTCGAGACCGGCCGTGTCGATCACCGTGAAGTCGAGACCGGCCAGGCGCGCGCGCCCCTCGCGGCGGTCGCGCGTGACGCCGGGCAGATCGTCGACCAGCGCCAACTTCTGGCCAACCAGTCGGTTAAACAGCGTCGACTTGCCGACATTCGGCCGGCCGACGATCGCGGCCGTAAAGCCCATCTCATCCTCGATCCGCCGCGCCTCGCGAGGCGCGGGATACTTAGCGCAGCACCATAAGATCCGCGTCGTCGGTCATGAGGTACAGCGAATTATTGGCGACGACCGGCGGCAGGAAGCTGCCGGCCGGCAATTCGATATGACCCAGCACCTGGCCGGTATAAGGCGAGACCGACCAGGCCTGGCCGTTCGATGCAACGGCGATCAGCCGGTCGCCGGCGAGCAACGGCCCGGCCCAATGCAGCGGATCCTCCTGATCCTTCATGTCATCCCAATCATCGAGTTGGGTCATCCAGCGCACCCGCCCATCGGCGCGGGTCAGGCAGACCAGCGCGTTGTTGCTCGACAGTACGTAGATGAAATCGCCGGCGACCCAGGGCGCATAGATACCGCCGACATCCTGTTCCCAGACGCGGTTGCCGGTGCGCGCATCGATCGCTGCCATGCGGCCGGAATGGCTCACGACATAGACGCGGCCGCGATCGATGACGGGACGGCCGCGAATATCGGCCAAGGTCGACATGGCGTCGAAGCGGCGCGTCGCCGACAGGCTGTCGGTCCAGATCTGGCGGCCGTTCTCGACGCGCAACGCCACGACTTCGCCCGAGGAAAAGCTGGCGATCACGACATTGCCCTCGATTGCGGGGCTGGCGCTGCCGGCGATCTCGGCCGATTCCGGCACCGCGTCATAGCTCCACAGGCGATGGCCGTCCTCGGTCGAGAGCGCCTGCAGCTGATTGTCGACGGTGATGACGAAGATCCGGCCATCGGCGACGGTCGGTGCGCCACGTAACGGCGCCCCGGCGGGGGCGCGCCATTTGATCGAGCCGTCCTTGGCGTCGAGCGCCAGGATCTGGCCATAGCCGCTGGTCGCATAGATCCGCCCGCCGTCGAAGGCGATGCCGCCGCCCCAGGCCTGGCTGTCATCGTCGGTCGGCGTGACGTCGGTTTCCCACAGCCGCTTGCCGTCGGCGGAATTCCAGGCGCTGATCAGCGACTTGGCGTCCATGACATAGACGATGCCGTCGACGACGACCGGGCCGGCCAAAAGTTGGGCGTAGCGCGACGTCCCCTCGCCGACCTCCGTCGTCCATTTGACGCTGATCTGGTCCGGCAAAGCCGGGTGGCCCATATCGTGGCTCGGCACGCCGCCGGATTGCGGCCAATTCGCATTGGCTTCCGGTCGCGGCAGGGTCACGACCAGCGATTCCAGGTCGGGATCGGCTTCCAGCAGCTTTTCCGTCGGCAGCACCGAAATGCGCTCGCCGGGCAGCTTTTCCTTGTTGCTCTTGAACCAGCTGCAACCGGACAGAATGAGGGCAGCAGCCAGGACGAGCGTAATTGCACGAGAGCGGCGCAAGGGCGGTTCCTAATGGCTGAGAGCTGCGATGACTTCCTGCGCGCGGGCGTGCAGGCTGTGCGGCGTGGCCGGATCATCGACGAGAAGCTGGTAGGATTTGAGTGCGGCCGCCTTGTCGCCGGACTTCAGCTGCGCGAGCGCGGTCATCTCGATCGCGCTGAACCGCCAGGGGTTGGTCGCCGCGGTGAAGGGCTGCAGCCGCTCGATGAGTTCGCCCGGCGGCGTGTCGTCGATGCCGAATTGCGCCGCCAGGATCGCCGCCAGGCTACGATAGGGCTCGTCAACGCTGCCATCCGCGGCGATCGCCTGCAGCCCGGCGATCCCGCCCGGCTTGTCGACCCCTTCCGCCTTCAGAGAAGCGGCGCGCAGCCGGGCCAGCTCTGCATAATCAGTACCGGTTTCCGCCGCCAATTGCTGGAACGCAGAGATCGCCTTGGCCGGATCGGTCTTGGCCAGCGTCTCGGCATCGGCGTAGCGTTGCCCGATCTTATCGTATTCCGCCTGTTGATAGTCGTGCCAAGCCACGCCGGCCGCCGTCGCGAGCACGATCGCGACCGCACCCCCGATGATCCAGCCCCGATAGCGCTGCCAGATCTGGTCCAAACGATCGCGACGAAGATCTTCGTCGATCTCGCTAAATATGTCGGCCAACACGAACTCCAGGCGGTGACGAACGAATCGGGCTGGACCATAGCGGGTCACGCGGCCGGACGCAAATCCGCGCTCACCGGGCGCGACGAAGCAGCGCGACGATTCGGTCACGCGCAAGCACAAAAGCGTCTTTCGTGCCATCCGGGTGCACCGCACCGTCGCGGACGAAATTTGACACAGATTGCCCCGATGCGGCACATTGTGCCTGACCTATATTAGATAGGGCTTCTTCTGGACGCCTGCGGGCCTCGTGACCGAAGGCGATTGCCAATGACTTTTATGCCCGAACGCTCTCGTTCCATGGAAATTGGTACGCCGCCCGAGCCCCCCATCCGTGTACTCGTGGTCGAAGATGAGGCGCTGGTCGGCGCGTATATCGCCGATGTGCTCCAGGAATCCGGATTTCTCGTCATCGGTATCGCGTCGACCGGCCGCGAAGCCCTCAGTATCGCCGCCGAATGCGGTGCTGATATCGCGCTTGTCGACATCACGCTGACCGGCCCGCTCGACGGCATCGAGGTTGCGTGCCTGATTCGCCAGCTCCATGGGATCGGCACGATTTTCCTGTCCGGCGCCAGCGATCCCGAGATCGTCGCCCGCGCCGGCCAAGCACAGCCCTACGGCTTCCTGCGCAAGCCGTTCCGGCCCGGGCAAATGTACAACATGCTGGTCCAGGCGCTCGCACGGCGCGCAGAGGTCTGCGGAAACACATCGACATCCTCTTGACGGTGCAGCGATTTGCGTCAAGCTTGCACGCAGCGCAAGCATCCACGATGAGGCCGTCGGTGACCCAGAGCAGGCAGCAAGCGAGGCCGTATGGCTCTCGACACGATTGAGGCGCTGACCTTCGACGTGTTCGGCACGGTCGTCGATTGGCGCGGCAGCCTCGTGCGCGAGGTCGAAGCGCTCGGCCGGCGCGTCGGCGTCGCGGTCGATCCGGATGCCTTCGCCAATGCCTGGCGTGGGCTCTACCAGCCGAGTCTCTCGGAAATCCGCGAGGGGCGTGCGCCCTGGGCGCGGCTCCATGACCTGCATCGCCGTTCGCTCGACCGGCTGCTCCCGCAATTCGGCTTGGATTTTCTCGACGACGCCGAACGGGCCGAATTCACCCTCGTCTGGCACAGGCTTGATCCCTGGCCCGATGCCGTGGCCGGCCTCCACCGGCTGAAGCGCCGCTTTATTCTCGCCACCTTGTCGAACGGCAATATCCGACTGATGGTCGATATGGCGAAGCGCGCCGGCCTGCCCTGGGACGCGATCCTCGGCGCCGAGGTGGCCAAAGCCTATAAGCCGCAGCCGGCCGCGTATCTGACCACGGCCGATCTCCTATGCCTGCCGCCCGGCCAATGCCTGATGGTTGCCACCCATTATCACGACCTCGTCGCGGCGCAGCGGGAAGGTTTCCGCACCTGCTACGTCTGGCGGCGCGACGAATACGGTCCTCGCGGGAAGAACGATTTGCCGGTAGAGCACGGGCTCGATCTGGTGGTCGAGGATTTCGGCGAGCTGGCCGACCGGCTCGGCTGCGCCTGAACCAAAGTGGCGGTCCGGCCGATCCTGCGCTTCCCCGATCGCCGGCTACGCCTGGCCGCCGCGCCGGTGCAGGAATTCGATGACGGGCTGCGGGCGCTTGCCGCCGATCTGGCCGACACGATGGCGGCGGCGCAGGGAATCGGCATCACCGCGCCGCATATCGGCACGGCCCTTCGTGTCGTCGTCATCGCCCTGCCCGGCTCCGCAGCGCTGACCTATGTCAACCCGGAGATCGGCTGGCAGTCCGAAGACCGGGTTCGTCATCCCGAAGGCAGCGTCTCGATGCCGGGCGTCACCGACGAAGTCGAGCGCGCCGCCCGGGTCCGGGTCGGCTATCGGAGTCTGGACGGCGATGAGCGCGCCGACGACGCCGACGGGTTGCTCGCGATCTGCCTGCAGCATGAGATCGACCAGCTGAACGGCATCTTCTGGCTCGACCGCCTGTCGCGGCTGCGGCGCGACCGAGTAATCAAACGGTTCGAGAAGCTGTCGCGGCCATAGCGCACCGGTCCGGCCGGTCGCGATCGCCACGCCTTGGGAAATCTATGCAAAGCCAACGGCTACCCGAGCGCGGCCGCGTAGAGTTCCGGCTTGAAGCCGACGAGCAGCCGGCCCGAGACGTCCAGCACCGGACGCTTGATCATCGACGGCTGGGCAAGCATCAGCGCCACCGCTTTTGCTTCGGTCAAGCCCTCCCTGTCTGCCTCCGGAAGCTTGCGGAAGGTCGTGCCGGCTCTGTTGAGCAGCGCTTCCCAGCCGAGCACCCCGACCCAGGCTTCGAGATGCGCGCGATCGATGCCTGCAACCTTGTAATCATGGAAGGCTGCGGCGATTCCATGCGCCTCCAGCCAGGCGCGCGCCTTTTTCATGGTGTCGCAATTCTTGATACCGTAGATCGTTACCGGCTTCGCCATCGCGCCCCTCGTCCTTCAGCCAATACCCGTCGGGAGCGACGTAGGCCATTCGCTGGACGCCGACAAGGCAGTTGACGCGACAGGAACGAATCCCTCATTACACGTCGACCATGAACGAGATTTTTGCGCAGCGCACTACCACCCGTACGACCCGCCTTGGCGGGCCGCCGGGTTTCGTTATGCGCTGAACAGCACGCGCAAGCTCGACCCGAAGGCCCCGCCCGGCGACGGACGGGGCCTTCGGTATTCTGCGAACCCGCTCCGCCGCTTCGATTCGATCGATTTGACGGAGACAAAATCATGCATGAAGACGACCATCGCAGCCTCGGGAACCGGCTGGACCTGTTCCACCAGCAGGACGACGCGCCCGGGATGGTGTTCTGGCACCCGCGCGGCGCCGCCCTTTATCGGGTGATCGAGGCGCATATTCGCCGGCGCATGCGCGAAGCAGGCTATTGCGAGGTCCGGACGCCGCAACTCCTCGCGCAATCCGTGTTCGAGCGCAGCGGCCATCTGGCCAAGGCGGCAGCCTGGAGCGCTTCATCGGCATGCTGCTCGAGCACTACCAAGGCAATCTGCCGCTCTGGCTCGCGCCGGAGCAGATCGCCATCGCCTCGATCGGTGCCGCCCAGGCCGATTACGCCGCCGGGATCTGCGACCGGTTTTTCGTCGCGGGACTGCGCGCGGTGCTGGATGACGGGCCGGAGACGCTGGCCCGCAAGATCGTCGCGGCACATGCCGCCGCGATCCCGATCCTGGGCGTCGCCGGCGCCCGCGAAGCCGCCGAGGACACGGTCGCGCTGCGCTTCCGCGACGGCACGCAGATGGTCCTGCCGGTCGAGGCGGCGGTCGCGCGGCTGGCGGCCGCGGCGGATGGGCGATAACCGAGCGAGGATTTTAACCCAACCGATGCTATCTTCCCGGCCGTACCGGGCGTGCCGGCTTCCGCATGAAGCCGGCACGCTCCAAGCAGGCGAGTGGGAGCAGGATCATTACGGGTGGATCCGTCCGAAATGATCTCGCTCAAGGCGGTCTCCTGCCGCGGCCGGTAAGATGTTCGTTCAGGTGGAAGCGATGTCATGCGTCTGAAGCTGCTGTGCCTCGTGCTGCCGGCATTGTTCCTCGCCGGCTTGACCTTGAGCGGTGCCGCCGTCGCGGCGCCGGATGGCGATATCGAGAAGCTCGAAGCCGCGGCGGCCGCCCATGTCGCCGTCTACACCGCGCTCGACAACGAACGCAGCAAACTCCTGCTGCAATACCACGCGCTCATCGGCGAATTGACGCAGCGTTTGAAATTCGGCACCGCGCCGAAGAACCCGGCGCTGCAAAAGCTCCTTCAGGACGCCGCGACTGCACTCGAAGCGCTCGAGCAGACGGCCGATCCGCTGTCGACAGCCGCCGCCGACCTGACTGACGACGCGGCGCAGGCCAATGCGCTGGCCCGCGACATCCGCGCGGCATTGGCCGAACCCGGCGCCGACACCGGCAAGCTGCGGCTGCTGCAGGACCGTATCGGTGCCGCCGGCGCCCGGCTCGACCGCAGCCTGGCCGATGCGCTGGACGCACGGCGTAAGCATGAGGAGACGATCGCGACGGCCCGGCGCGAGCTGACCGAACTCGCCACCGCTGTCGACACCGGGCATTTGCCCGAAGGCGGTACCACCGATCAGGCGCTGGCCGAGATGCTGGCGCCGCCCAAGCTCATGAATCCGGCAACGGCCGCCGCCGAGCCGGCGCCACGACCAGCCGATCCTCACCCCTCAGGCGATGGCAGCCGCTGGGTCATCGAGTTCGGACTGTTCCAGACCGAAGACGATGCCGGCTTCGTCATGGCTCGGCTGAGCCAGACCGGCACCGAATCTCACTTTACCCAGACACGCGACCGGCTGGGCCATCCGGCGTTCAAGGTGGTGACCCGCAGCTTCAATTCCCGTGCGGCCGCGGAAGCAGCGGCGGCTGAGATGAAGAAGCACGATCTGCACCCGAGCGGCGTCGTCGGCACGCCGGCTGGGTGAAGTCCGGTCAGTCCAACCCCCAGGCGTGCAGGTCCGCCCTTATCATGCTCTCGAAGTAACCCGCGATGCCGCGGTCGACCGCCCCGTTGATGACTCCGAGGGCGAGCCGGGCGGCCTGGCTCGTCACGACCTCCGATTCGAGTTCTTTGAGCACGCACTCGACCCGGTGGTTGATCGCGTCCGAGACGGTACCGGGATCGAATTGGCCATGCGGCCATGCGGCGATCGGATTCGGCAGATCCAGGGCGCTGTCGAACAGCGGAATGATCGGCAGGCAGTCCTTCCCCGCATCGTCCACGATCCTGTAGCCGCCTTGGCTGACCGGCTTCTTGTCCGCCGCCGGCCAGTCGGCGAAAAGCGGGTTCTCCATCGGCAGGACGAAGGTGCTGCGCAGATACTCCTGGCAGTTGGCGCGCCCCAGGAAGAAGTCGTGCATGCTGAATGCCGGGCAGAAGAAGCCCAAGGTAGCGGCGGCGGCGGCCGCCGCCGCCGACTTCTCACCCGCGGGCCGGTTCGGCCGGCGCGGCGTTACCTTGAAGCGGCTATAGACATTGGGATCGCCCATCAGCACGAGATCCGCCGTTTCGTAGAGCGCATCGCCGCGAAGCGCGCCGATGGCCGAGCCGGCCACCGACAGGAGCCGCACGGAGGCCGACGGCCCGGCGCTGAAGCCGGCGCTGAACGGATCGACCAGCAGGATCGCCCGGCGGGTCGTGACGCCGTCGCGCGGTTCCTGGCGCAGCCAGCCGCTCAGCGCATGGCGCGCGAGCAGGACCGGTTCATTGTCCGTGGTCCCGCCATCGACGGCAAGGAACCGGACTTCATCCTGGTCCGAGTTGATCCCGAGCGATGCCCAATCGACCGGCAGCGGCAGCCGAGCGGCTTGGTAGAGGTCGCCCGGTTGTTGGACATAATCGACCAGACCGCGGAACGCATAGTGCCGGCCGAGCCGGACCAGCGGGCGCGCCGGGAAGACGCCCGGAGGGGCAGCACTGGCCTTCGCCCATTCGGCGAAATTCGTCCAGCTCATCGTCGTTGCGGCGGACCCGGGCGCGTCAGTCACCAGGTATTCGTCGGCATGCTGAGCGTCCCGGACGCCGTTCCCCGTATCGAACGCGAACCGGCCAAAATCACTGTAGCTGGCGAAGCACTCCGGGCCGCCGGTCAGATCCATCCGGTACGGCACACCGCGCAGATTCGCGATGGTCAGCACCATGCGCAACGGGTTCGGCACCCACCGGCGCGGCGGCCGGGCCGGGCCGAGAAAGCTGACCAGCTTTTGCGCCGCCCGGTCGATCGGCCCGCCATTCAGCCCGGACACAGGGTTGTCTTCCGTGGCGAGCAACCCCTGGGAGACTTGGAGCTGGTTGACCCACGTGTCGTAGAAGACGTTTTGCGCGAGGGTGGCGGCGGGCTGTCCGGACCGTGCCGGCGGCAAGGCCATCCCGATCGTCCGCGCCAGGATCGCGCCGTTGACCGTGCCGCCGGAGGTGGTCGACAGGACCTTGAGGCGGACGGCGTGATGTGTGGCGAACCGGGTTTCAAAGCAGTCGAGCGCTTCGACGAGAAAATCGACGACACCCGCCGTATAGGCGCCGGCGGCGCCGGTGCCACCCAGAACGAGCGCGAATTCGAACTCGTTCGGCGCCGCGGGATAGGGGATCGACGCCGGCAGGCATTGGTCCAACTCGGCGGGCGTGACACGCGGATCATAGGGCATGAAATTCGTCCTCCCGGGCGCGCGGCGCGGAATTGACAGCCTTGTGAAGGTCGGGCCGGCCGAAGCCGATCGGCCATGACCGCGCCGGGCCGGCAGTGCGGAAGTTGTGCAACATTTCAGTGTTCTCCAAAAAAATAACAACCTCTAGGAGGTCGCGCAAGAGGTGAAAATATTCTTCTTGAACTTGTCATATTCTGCTGCAGACCTATGCAACGTTGAATATCCCGCCCCCGGAGGGCGGTGCGTTCCTCGACTGCGGAGACGGCGCCCGATGGCGCGTTCCTGTGCCCGTCAAACCGCCGCAAGTGTCGGATGTCGACCAATCATGTGGATCGACGTAGCGCGCTTGCATCTTCGCGCCGGATAGGTCGACCGGCGATCGGTCGGGCACCCGCCATATGTTCTCGGCTCAAGCGCGTTCCGAGGGATGAAGCGCGGCGAGCGGGCCGCAATCACGTCCGGCGACGGCTGCCGCCCGCCGCGTCCCGAAAGTAATGCCAAGCCCTGCCAGACCAGCTTGACCAACCCATCGCGAACCGTCATTTTCGTCGAACGAGTCAGCCTCTAAGACGTAAAACCCACCTCTTCAAGCTGGTCGATCGCGCCGCGGAGGGTGAGGAGATCGTGATCGGCAAGAAGGGAAAGGCGCTGGCGCGGCCCATCCCTCCGGCCCGTAAAGGCGAGCCCCGGATCCCCGCTGGCGCGCTCGGCGTCGTTTCACCCGGATCTTGACCGCCCAGTCACTCGACCGCAGGCTCGTCCTCGTCACCACGGACAGGCAAATCCATAAATACCCCGTCGCGTTACTTCGGGCTCGATAGTCTGAAGTCCCCACGCCGTGAAGTGAGCCCACCGACAATCATGACTTTCGGAGGTCACAAGATGCGCAAGGTCCGCTCTCGCCTGAGGCTTTGGACACTCAATATTATCGCCGGCACTGCCGCCCTCCTGGCCGGCGCAGCCCCCTCCGCCGCCCAAGGCGTCATCGACGAGTGGGCGAGCGTCAAGGCGCCGCCGCCGCCGGCGGTGAACCATGTCGCGCTGGACCCGAAGTCCACCGCGCTCTTGGTCCTCGACCTCGCGACACAAACCTGCAACGCAGAACACCGGCCGCGCTGCATTGCGATGCTGCCGCATCTCAGGCCGTTGCTGGCAAAGGCGCGCGCCAAGGGCTGGTTCGTCGTCTATACGCTGGGGGCGGCCAGCAAGCCGGCGGATATCCTGCCCGCCGTCGCGATGCTGGGATCTGAGCCCGTGCTTACCTCCGGACCCGACAAATTCGTCGCCACCGATCTCGAAAACCTGCTCAAGGAACACGGCATCCGGACCGTGGTGGCGATCGGCTCGGCGGCCCACGGCGCCGTGCTGCACACGGCCGAGGGTGCCGCTTACCGCGGCTTCGATGTCGTCGTCCCGGTCGACGGCATGGCGTCCGAAACGTCCTATTCGGAGCAATACACGGCCTGGGATCTGGTCAACGGGCCGCGGCTCGGCGACCGCGTGAAGCTGACCGCGCTCGACTGGATCGACTGAGGCGGCGCTCTATTCCAGCCGGGAGAGCGTCCGGTCGCCGCGGAAGGCGGCACCCCAATGCGCGACATCCCACCACGCCACCTGGGGGTCGCGTGAATACAGCACCAGATCGGCGCGGCCGATCAGGTTTTCCTCGGGCACGAAGCCGACGCCGTCTTCCGTCGCAGGCACGCGGCTGTCGAGAGAATCGTCGCGGTTGTCGCCCATCATGAAGTAATGATGCGGCGGCACGGTGAATTCCGGCGTGTCGTCGAGCGGCTGGTGACCCGGCAGCTTCTGGATGATGTGGTGCGGCCGTCGGGCAGGCTTTCGCTGTAGCGCAGGAAGACTGCCTGCCGGCCGTGATAATCGGCGGTCGCGGTACCTTCCTCTGTCCGCGGGACGAGGGCACCGTTCAAGTAAAGCTGGCCGTTCGTCATCTGCACCCGATCGCCCGGCAGGCCGATGACGCGCTTCACATAAGTGATGGACGGGTCGCGCGGCAGCTGGAACACGATGACGTCGCCGCGTTCCGGCAGGCGGTCGAGTATACGCCCTGAGAAATCCGGCATCAGCCCGACCGGCGAAGAATACTTGCCCCAGCCATAGGCGAATTTGCTGGCCACGACCTCGTCGCCGACCAGGATGGTCGGTACCATCGAAGCGGTCGGTACGATGAAAGGCTGCGCCGCGACCGTTTGAAAGGTCAATACCAGGCCCAGCGTGGCGGCAATCGGCGCCGCCTCCCGCATCCAGGAGGCCAAGCGGCCCTGCAATCTCGTCATTTGGCGGTCCCGTCGCGCTTGTTGCTGCCGCTCACATGGGCATGCTGCGGCGCGGCGGCAAGGCGCGGCCCCGGGGCCGCAACGGCGACCGGATCGGCCGGCAGATCCATCGAATAGCGCGCCGACTGGTTCAGGACGTCGTCGACATAGTTCTTTACTTCGTCAGTGACGTAAGGGTACGCCGCCGCCGCCGCCGTCCCGCCCACGTAATGAGCGAGCGCTTTGTCGACCCTGCCGTATTGATCGACCAGCAGCGAGAGATACTGGATGCCGAGGCGGACATTGGTGCGGGCGTCGAACAGCGAATCGGCATCGGTGCTGAAGCCGGCCGCCGTGCTGGGCATGATCTGCATTACGCCGCGCGCGCCCTTGGAACTGACGGCGCCGGGCGTGAATCGCGATTCGACATAGGCCACGGCTTCGGCGAGCTGCGGCGGGAAGCTGGCGCGCGCCGCCTCCTCGCGCACCAATTCGCGCACCTCCGCGGCAGTCGCCTTGTCGGCATTGCCGGCGGCGCCGTGCGTGCCGGCATTCGCCGAACCTGGCGGCGGCGCGTCATTGGTCAGGAACACCAGCAGCTTGCCGTCGACGCTGGCGCGTTCGGCCAGATCCATGCGGTCGAAGACGATCCGCGCATCGCGCAGCGATTGCCGCATGCCGCGGCGATACGCCTCGATATACCAGCTGAACGCCAGACGCCGGTCCTGCGGCACGATCGTACCGGTCGCCAGCATCCAGGCGACCAATTCGCTGGCCGCGCCATTGCCGGCATGCGCGGCGCGGGCGATGACACGGATATCGGCCGGCGTCGCATTGCGGTCACGCACGGCATTGGCGGCCTGCGCCAATTCGTCGGCCCGCGCCGGCAACGGCACCGCAGCCATGAGCGACAATCCAAGCAGTGCTGCGGCGATCGGTCGCCCACATCCGTCGGCCCGGTTCCAGCGCATCCTCATCCCCCGCACAACCATGCGCTCTCAAGCACGCCGAATCCGGCGTCAGACGTCGGCGACGATGCCATCGGCACCGTCCGAACGCAAGAATTGCGACGTTACGGGTACGGAACAGCCCCGCCGGCAGCAAAATGCCCGTCGAACGGGCTGAACGGAGGTTTCGGCGCGGGTACCCACTCTGCTAATCTCATCCCTACTCGATAACCAACCAAAGCGGCCCGCGATCCCGCGCGGGTCAATGAATTGAGGGAGCCCGACAATGGATTTTTCCTTCTCGCCCAAGGTGAAGGAGCTGCAGGCGCGCGTCCAGGCATTCATGGACGAGCATGTCTATCCGAACGAAGCGCGCTTTCATGCCGAGATCGCCGAGGGCGACCGCTGGCAGCCGACCAAGGTCGTCGAGGAGCTGAAGGCCAAGGCCAAGGAAGCGGGATTGTGGAACCTGTTCCTGCCGCAGAGCGAGCGCGGCGCCGGCCTGACCAATCTCGAATACGCGCCGCTCTGCGAGATCATGGGCCGCTCGTCGCTGGGGCCCGAGAGCTTCAACTGTTCGGCACCCGACACCGGCAATATGGAAGTGTTCGAGCGCTACGGCACGGCCGAGCATACGGAGCGCTGGATGAAGCCGCTCCTGGCCGGCGAAATCCGCTCCGCCTTCGCCATGACCGAGCCCGCGGTCGCGTCCTCGGACGCGACCAATATCGAGACCGAAATCGTCCGCAACGGCGATGAGTACGTCATCAACGGACGCAAATGGTGGACCTCGGGCATCGGCGATCCGCGCTGCAAGGTCATGATCCTGATGGGCAAGACCGACAAGAACAACCCCGACCGCTATCGCCAGCAATCGATGGTCGTGGTCCCGGTCGACGCACCCGGCGTCAAGATCCACCGCATGCTGCCGGTGTTCGGCTATGACGACGCGCCGCACGGCCACGGCGAGGTCAGCTTCACCAATGTCCGGGTGCCCGCCAGCGCCATCCTGCTCGGCGAAGGCCGCGGCTTCGAGATCGCGCAAGGCCGGCTCGGGCCCGGGCGCATCCATCACTGCATGCGCACCATCGGCGTCGCCGAGCGGGCGCTGGAGAAGCTGTGCAAGCGCGTCACCACGCGCGTCGCCTTCGGCAAGAAGATCTCGGAACAGGGTGTCACGCTGGAGCGTATCGCGGAAGCGCGCATGATGATCGACCAGGCGCGGCTGCTGGTGCTCAAAGCTGCCTATATGATGGACACGGTCGGCAACAAGCATGCACGCGCCGAAATCGCAATGATCAAGGTCGTGGCGCCCAACATCTCGTGCAAGGTCATCGACTGGGCCATCCAGGCGCATGGCGGCGCCGGCGTATCGGAAGATTTCGGCCTGGCCTCGGCCTATGCCCATGCCCGCACCCTGCGGCTGGCGGATGGTCCGGATGAGGTCCATCGCGACCAGATCGCCCGGCTGGAGCTGAAGAAGTATCAGTAAGCAGCGCATTGCCCCGCCGCCTGCCTTGACGGTGGGCGGCGGAGCGGCGCCGGCGACCTCAAAGCAGTTTGTATCTCTCCTGGTAGGCTGTTACCGCTTTCGGCGCGTAGAGTTTCAGCCACATCAACCCCTCTTTGACCGATTGCTCCCGGTATTCAAGCGCGACCTTGCCGTGCAGGTCGAAGAGGGCTTCGATGTGCGTTTTCGCGGCTTTGGCCCCCGCTTCGGCATCAAGGAGACCGTTCGCCATCTTATGCTCCACCTGGCGCAACTCCTCCTTATGGTGGCCCTCGCTGTTCGCGCCAGAGCCAAAGCCGGAAGTGGCATGGACGCTGTACTGTTGAATCTGAACATAGACTTCCAGCAGCCGACCGAGCGTTACGTACCAGCCGTCGAGACTGAGAGACGCTTTCGTCATTTCCCAAACGGATTTGACCGCTTGGTTGAGCATGACCTTGGCCGGCTCGCTCTGCCCTTGCAGTTTCTCATATTGCGAAAATAAAGTTCCGATCATCCCGAGGAGATTGATCACCGGCCCTTTATAGCTCTCGATACCACTAATTAACATCTCGAACGAGAACAAATGATGCCCTTGTGGACTCTTTTTTTGCCTGTGACCGGTGTATAGACGCTGACGCGACGCACGAATAGAATAGATCTTGATTTCCGACGCTAGAAATTTCTTTTTATTTTCTTCTTCCTTGTAATTCGATAATTTAAACGTGAACGGAAATTCTTCAATTCCAAATTGCTGTATTTCGTTATCTTTTTTCAAATAGGGATTGTCAATTTCGTCTTCCTTAGTCCACCCTTTCTCTTCGTGATATTCAACCAACTTCTTTTCTTCTTCCAATAATTGTTTTTCCCACACCTCTTCGTCCAGGTTCATTGTATCGGGTGTAATCTTCTCCATCTTCTGCACGATACTTCGAGCGGCGGCGCAGCGGATTCGAGGCGCGGCTCGGAGCGAGCGCCCGTTCGACTCTGCAGCCTTGGCCTGTCCGGCGCCGAGCCCGTATTTCGTCGGCGGCGGTTGCACGCCGGCCCGCGCTGCGGGCGACGTCTTGGTTTGCGCGCCCAACGAACCGAAACGCGTCGGCGGCGGCGCGGTGCCGCGTGCCGCCGCAGGCGCCGGCTTGGCTTGGCCCAGCGCGGCACCGAATTTCGTCGGCGGCGGCGCGATGCCGCGAGCTGCCGCGGGCGCAGGCTTGGCTTGCCCTGACGCCGCACCGAATTTCGTCGGCGGCGGAGCCGGTCCCGCGGTCGCCGCCCTGGCCGGGGCGGCGACGGGCGCGAGCTTGGAAGTGACAGGCCGTTTGGACATGAACCGACTCCCGGTTACCGCTCACGCCTGGCCGCGGCCCGGCGGGCCCCTCTCCGCCCGCGCCAGACTTATGCGGGGAGTGTCGCGCGCTCCTCGCGCGCTGGCAATGGGTGCAGCCAGATACACCGCGCGACTTATCCTATCCAATGCAGCCGGCACAGCCGTTCGGCCTCGGCGACATCCGCCGCCTCGTTCATGTTGAAGAACGGGTCGATCGGGTGATCGTCGAACATCGCCTCTGCGACCGCGAAGCGCGCGAGCCAATCGCCGACGCGGCGCAACTCCTCGACGGTGATCGCCCCGCGGAGTTCGCCGGCAAGTCCCGCCGGCCAGAGAGCGGCGACCGGATGCTGCCGGCCGCCGGAGACGGCGACGGCGATCACGGCGCCGGCCGCGTCGCGCGCCGCGACCAGCCGTGACACGAGATCCGGCGGCAGGAACGGCGCATCGCCCGGCACGGTCACGACATCGCCGGAACCCGCCCATTCCATCGCCGCCAAGATGCCGGCGAGCGGCCCCGGCCATCCCGGCATGCTGTCGGACAGCACCGGCAAGCCGTAAGCGGCGAAGCGCGCCGGATCGCCGTTGGCGTTGATCGCCGCACGGACCGGCCGCAGCCGCGCCAGGATGCGGCTGAGCACCGTGGCGCCGCCGACCTGCAACAGGCATTTATCGCCGCCGCCGAGCCGCGTCGCGCGGCCGCCGGCGAGGATGACGACCGGCAATCCTGTCATTTCAGCTCGGCCAGCAGAATGTTGGTCTCCGAATGCGAGATCGCGCGAATTGCGCGGATCTCGGTCAGCACCAAGTCGAGTTCGGCCAGATCGGCCGCGCGCAACTCGACAACCAGATCCCAGCGGCCGTTGGTCGAATAGATCCGGCTGATTTCCGGAATGAGCTTCAGCGCCGTCACCGCCGCCCGCGCCTCGCCGGCCCGCAATTCAAGCACGGCGATCGCGCGCACCATGCCGGCATCGGCGTCGCCGCGCAGCCGCACCGTGAAGCCCAGCAGCACGCCGGCCTGGATGAGGCGGTCGATCCGGTTCTGCACCGTGCCGCGCGACACGCCGAGCCGGCGCGCGAGAGTCGCCGTCGGCAGGCGCGCATTCTCGCGCAGTTGCTCGACGAGCAGCCGATCGGTGGCATCGAGTGCGGGTGAATTCTGGCGATCCAACAGCCCAACCTGACGATTCGTTCAATGACGCTGCAAACTGTAGCAGAATCCTGGCTATTCGTTACCGCGCTTCGGGCGCAATTTGCCGCCGGCCGAACGATCCCGACCGGCCGGAAACCGGCGAGGAGGAGGACGGCATGAACGGACGGCGCGACGACCGAACGATTGCCCTGCAGGGATTGCCGGTCGAGGCCGGTGCCGCTACGCCCGGCTGCCTGATGGGACCCGCGGCCTTGCGCACGGCAGGGCTGCCGACGATGCTGCGCGAGCTCGGCCATCGGGTCGAAGACCACGGCGATCTGGCGCCGCCGGCGCCGGTGGCGCTCGATCTGGCGGCCGGCGCGCGCTGCCACCGCCTGCCCGAAATCGCCGGCTGGACGCGCGCCATCCACGACCGCGCCCATGCACTGTTGCGCGACGACGCGCTGCCGGTGTTTCTGGGCGGCGACCACAGCCTGTCCTTCGGCACGGTCAGCGCCGTCGCGCGCCATTGCCGGCGGAATGGGCGGCGACCCGTGGTGCTGTGGCTCGACGCCCACGCCGATTTCAACACGCCCGAGACCAGCCCGAGCGGCAATATGCACGGCATGCCGGCCGCCTTCCTCACCGGCGATCCGAGCCTGCGCCCGCTGCTCGGCGACCGCGATTTCCTGCCCCTGGCGCCGGCCGATCTGCATCTCTTCGGGCTGCGCTCGATCGATGCCGAGGAGCGCCGCCTGCTTGGCCGCAGCGGCGTCGATACCATCGACATGCGCCGGATCGACGAATTCGGCGTGGCCGTGCTGATGCGCCGCCTGCTCGACCGCATCGCATCGCGCGACATCCATCTGCATGTCAGCCTGGATCTCGATTTCCTCGATCCGTCGGTGGCGCCCGGCGTCGGGACATCCGTCCCCGGCGGGGCGACCTATCGCGAGGCACATCTGATCATGGAGCTGCTGCATGAGAGCGGCCTCGTCGCCTCCGTCGACATCGTCGAGCTGAACCCGTTCCTGGACGAGCGCGGCCGCAGCGCCCGCGTGCTGGCGGAACTGACCGCCAGCCTGTTCGGCCGCACCGTGCTCGACCGCAGGCCTGAGGAGGACAACCGATGAGCCCGTCGCTCTCCCGTTTCGCCCAGATCGAGCATTCTCTGGGTGCGCATAATTACAAGCCGCTCGATGTGGTGCTGACGCGCGGCGAGCGGGTCTGGCTCTGGGATGTCGACGGCAACCGGTATCTCGATTGCCTGTCGGCCTATTCCGCGGTCAATCAGGGGCATTGCCACCCGAAGATCGTGGCCGCGCTGATCGAACAGGCGCAGCGCCTGACCCTGACCTCGCGCGCGTTTCGCAACGACCAGTTGGCGCCGTTCTACGAGGAGCTGGCGGCCCTCACCAATTCGCACAAGATCCTGCCGATGAACAGCGGCGCCGAAGCCGTTGAATCGGCGATCAAGGCGGTGCGCAAATGGGGCTATGAGGTCAAGGGCGTGGCCGAAGGCCAGGCGGAGATCATCGTCTGCGCCGACAATTTCCACGGCCGCACGCTGGGCATTGTGGGCTTCAGTACGGATCCGGACGCGCGCGGCGGCTTCGGGCCGTTTGCGCCCGGATTCACGATCGTGCCCTTCGGCGATGCCGACGCGCTCGAAGCGGCGATCACGCCGCAGACGGTGGCGTTCCTGGTCGAGCCGATCCAGGGCGAGGCCGGCGTGATCATCCCGCCGGAGGGATATTTCCGCCGGGTGCGCGAGCTCTGCACGGCGCATCAGGTCACGCTGATCCTCGACGAGATCCAGACCGGCCTCGGCCGCACCGGCAAGCTCCTGGCCGAGGAGCATGAGGGCATCGTCGCCGACGTGACGCTGATCGGCAAGGCGCTCTCCGGCGGCTGCTACCCGGTTTCGGCCGTGCTGTCGAATTCGGAGGTGCTGGGCGTATTGAAGCCGGGCCAGCACGGCAGCACCTTCGGCGGCAACCCGCTGGCCTGCGCCGTCGCGCGCGCCGCGCTCAGGGTGCTGACCGAAGAGAACATGATCGAGAACGCCGCGACGCTCGGAGAATATTTCAAGGCGGGGCTGGAGCGCATTCCGAGCCCGCTCGTGCGCGAAGTGCGCGGGCGGGGGCTGATGCTGGCGGTCGAGCTGCATCCGGAGGCCGGCGGGGCGAGGCGCGCTTGCGAGGCGCTGCAGGCTCTGGGCGTGCTCGCGAAGGATACGCACGGGCATACGATCCGGATCGCGCCGCCGCTGGTGATCACGCGGGACGAGATCGATTGGGCGCTGGGGCGGATCGAGACGGTGTTGATGCGGGCGGGGTAGGCCTGAGCACGTGGCCAGTGACTGGAGAGCCGGAAGCGGAATTGTGAGTTTCCGATCAGCGATGAAAGAAATGCACCGATTATTCCGACTCATCCGTTCGACAGGAGGCGATCCCAAAGTGGACTTCTGAGCGAATGAGCTTCCCGCGCGTACTAGCCGTCTTTGTCGCGCGCCTGCTGAAAATCCTTCAGTAGTTCCGCGCTCCGCTCCTTGGCTGAAATATGGATGATGATCGTGTTGTCGAGAGCCATTGTCGGGTGAATAGCGCAATTTGCGGCGAACCATAGCGCTTGCGTTAAAGGCTCGTGTGCGTGCCAAGTCGTCATAACGCAGGCATCATCGGGTATTTCATGAAAATCGAAGGCCGATAAATTTGCGTAATCGACCCCATCGTGCCAGGTTTCGCAGTCTTGTCCCCAGGCCGACACGTAGAGACACCCGCTCCGCACCAGCCATTCACTGACGACGACCTGCCACTCTCTATCGGCTGGCTGCTCAATCACGAGCACCGCCTTAAAGGGACGATAGCTTTCCAACGACGGTGGCGACTGACCAACCGGCAAATGCAGGTATGTGGCGGTTTCCATACATGCAGCGTAACCGAGTGTCCGCATCTTGCGAAGGCGGTGGCTCACGGCGGTGGCCGCCGAAAATATGCCCTCCTTTGCCTCCACCTTACTCCGCATCGACCAAGCTGATGTGCGTCCGGATCTCGTCATAACCGGCGCGAAGGCCGCCATCATCCATGCGCTCGATCAGCCCGGCGGCGCTGAGGATTTCGACATCCTCGTGAACGCGCTTATAGTCGCGCCGGAGCGTCCGTGCGAGATCGGCAACAGATGCCGCCGGCGCGCGTCGCACCTGGCGGAGCAGTTCGAGTCGCTTGCCGCTCAGCGCCCGGGCGAGCCCCTCCCAACTCTCGAAGGTCACGTGGCTTTCGGGCGTTACCGGTCCCACTTCTGCCCGGCGGATCGCAGCCAGGACCCGCGCCTTCGAAGCGGCGGGATCGTATCCGGCATGGAGATCGATATCCTTCATTGTCCGCCCCTCATCCGCGCCACGTCTGCCTGGAAATCATCGATCAGGGCTTCCCACCCCCGAAACGCATAGGGCTCCTCCTGTCCTTCGACATGCCGATGGTCGCCCTTGCCACGCTCGTTGTCGTACCTGACGAGGTGCTCGCGGGCGTAGCCGTAGTACAGCCGATACTTGAGGCTGTGGCTGCTCGCTGGAACGGACGACGGGACTCGCCAGATGACCATTTCCTGGATTGCCCCATCGTCGAAGACGACCTTGTCGGCAATCACAAGCTCAGCATCCATATGGCGCACGATGCCATATCATCGTTATGGCGTCAATCGCCATAGAGTGAAATCGCACCCTGTCGCTGCTGCATCGCTTAACCATCTACTTTACTAAATTGCTTGCCTAACTATAAGCCCCGCGATACAAAAGTACATGCTTAACCAATCACCCCTCGACCTCACCTTCCAGGCTCTGGCCGATCCGACGCGGCGGGCCATTGTCGAGCGGCTGTCGCGGAGTCCGGCCTCAGTCAGCGAACTGGCGCGGCCTTTCGCCATGTCGCTGCCGGCGGTGCTGCAGCATCTCGCGGTGCTGGAGAATTCCGGGCTGGTCGTGACTGAGAAGATCGGCCGGGTCCGGACCTGCCGGATCGAACCACGGGCGCTCAGCCGGGCCGAGGAATGGCTGAATGCGCAGCGCGCGGAATGGGCACGGCGGCTCGACCGGCTGGGCGATTACCTCGAGGAGCTAAAGCAAGATGGAGGCGGCAATGACGGCGGCAAGTGAACTCCGGGCGGCGATCGTCCCGGAACCCCTGGTACTTTCCCGGATCTTCCACGCCCCGCGTGAGGTGGTGTTCACGGCGTGGAGCAGCGCCGATCACCTGAAGCGCTGGTTCGCCCCGGCCCACTTCATCGTGCCGGAGGCTGTAGTCGATTTCCGGCCGGGCGGCGCCATCGACCTGTGCATGCGCGCTCCCGACGGACAGGATCACTGGAGCCGCGGCCATTATCTCGAAATCGACCCGCCCGACCGGCTCGTCTTCGCCGGCGACGTTGTGGTCGGCGGTGAACGGAAATTTGCTGTCCGCACCACCGTCACCTTCGAGGTCGCCGGCACCGGCACGAACCTCACCGTCCGTCAGGAATACGAGATCTTCGACGAAGCGTTCATGGCCGCGGTATCCGGTGCGCCGGAAGGTTGGCGCACGACGCTCGACAAGCTCGACCGCGAGATCGAGCGCATCAAGCTGGAGACCGCGCAAGCAACGCGCGGCGCCGTCCATGGCAGTTTCACGATCCGGCGCCGCTATGCCGCGGCGCCCGCGCTGGTATTCCGCGCCCTCACCGATCCGGCGGCGAAGGCCCGCTGGTTCAGCGGACCCGACGGCTTCGAAACGCTGGAACGCGCCATCGATGCCCGGCCCGGCGGGCGCGAGCGGCTGAGAACCCGCTGGACGTCCGGCCTCGTGTCGACTTTCGACGCCGTCTACTTCGACGTCGTGCCGGATGCCCGGCTGGTCTACACCTATGAAATGCGGCTCGCCGATCGCAAGATCTCGGTCTCGCTCGCCACCATCGAACTGGCCCCCGACGGTGCCGGCACGAATCTCACCGTGACCGAACAGGGCGTCTTCCTCGACGGGTATGACGATGCCGGCTCGCGCGAGCACGGGGTCGGCGGGTTGCTCGACCGCATGGGCGCGACGCTGGAGCCTTGAATGGCGCCAGTGGCAGCCGGCCGCCGGATTGGGCGGCCGGCGTTTCCGGAAAGAACGCCGCCTCGACGCCGAGCGCGATCCGATCCCTGACCTTCGCTCAGCCCTCCGACAACGCCGCAGCGGCGGCCTCGTCGAGCGCCTCGGCGCATTCCGCGCAGCACACTTCGACGGCGACGCCGCCGATCTCGACCGTGATGAGGTTGTCGTCCAACGCGCAGTCGCACGCGGCGCAAGTCTTCTGATTCATGATGCTCCGTCTCCATTGACGACCAAGTGGGTCGCCCTGAAGAAAGCCGTTTTCCGCGCCCTGCCCGCTGCCGGAATCTTTAGCGATCAGCGCAGACGGGCCGAACGCTGAAATTCGAGCGGCGAGCGCCCATAGGCCTGGCGGAAGGCGGCGCTGAAATGGCTGTGGCTGGAAAACCCCAGATCCAGGCCGAGCATGGTGAGATCCTCATATTCGCCCAGCAAATCGAGCGCGCGGGCGAGCCGCAGCCGGAGCTGATAGCGATAGAGCGGCACCGCCTCGACCTGCTGGAAGACCTGGGTCAGATAGACCGGGGAGACGCCGACTTCGGCGCCGATCTCGGCCAGGCTCCAGCGCCGCGCGAGATCGGCGGACAGCACCAGCTTGGCCCGGTCGACCAGCTTCTGCCGCCCGGCGCTGGCGCCGGCGCTGTGCGAGGTCCGCTCGCCGAGCGCGCGCCTGGCCAGGGTCAGGGCAAGGGTCTCGGCTTCCAGAGTCTCGATCACCCGGCGACGCAGCGCGTGCCGTAGCAGGGCCACCAGCGCCTGGGCGCGCGGGTCGATCCGCAGGCGCGGCCGGTTGAACGCCAGCGCGCCCTCGGAGCGGATGTAATGCTTCGGCGCCAGCTCGCGCAGCATCGCCTCGCTGAGGCGGAGCGACAGGCACGCATCGCCGCCGGCGACCGGATGGCTGACCCGATAGGCTTCCCCCGCATTGAAGAAGACGATCTGGTTGGCTTCCGCGACGGTGTCGTTGCGCCCGACATGGCGGACATAGACGCCGCGATAGGGAAACACCAGATGCGTGGCGTCCGCGCATTCCTCGGCGCTGCGGTGCCGGCACGCGCCGCCGCACACGACGTCCCAGACCGACGCCGTGTCCGTCTTCAGCAACTGCGCGGCGGCGAGATCCGTCATCGGCTCTATCGGTCCGCTGTTCTGCCGCGGCCGAGCGCCGAACGCGCCGCGTCTTCGAGAAATTTCATGGCCGCAAGATAGGGTTGCGGGCCGTGGCTGACGCGCGCGACCCCGGCACCGGCGAGGACATCGAAATCCGGCGAGTTGCCGCCGATCATGATGTTGAGCGGCAGGCGCGACGCCTCCGCCAGCCGAGCGATCAGATGCGGATCGACCAGCCCCGGCGCGAACAGCCCGTCGGCACCGGCCTCGGCATAGGCGCGGCCGCGCTCGATGGCGGCGGCGAGCATCGCCTCGTCATGCTCCGGCGGCGGCTTCTGGAAGAACACATCGGTCCGGGCGTTGATGAAATAGGCGACGCCGGACCGATCGGCGATCCGCCTGCCCTGCCGGATGCGCTCAACCTGATCGGCGATCGGGCGCAGCGCCCGGCTCGCAGGATCGCTGTCCTCGATATTGCAACCGACGGCACCGGCGTCGATGGTCCGCCGAATCGTCGCCCCGACCTCGTCCGGGTCGGCGCCGTAGCCGCTTTCGAGATCGACCGACACGGGCAGCGCCGTCGCCGCGACGATCCGGGTCAGATTCTCGATAGCGAGGCTGAGCGGCAGCTTTTCGCCGTCCGCGAAGCCATTGGCCGCGGCCACCGCCCAACTGCCGGTCGCGATGGCTTCAGCACCGGCCTTGCCAACGGCTTTCGTACTGCCGGGGTCCCAGACATTGAACAGGATGACCGGCTGTCCGGGCCGGTGAAGCGCCCGGAAGCGCTCGGCCTTGCTCTGTTGATCGGTCAACTGGTCCCTCCTGCTACAATCGCTCAAGGACAAGCTTGGCCACTTCCGGCGTCTCGGGCTGTCGAAATCTTTATCGATCGCGGTGCGACGACCGCTAAGCAGGCTGTCCCTAGCCTGCTTACATATCAAGAGTCTTAGCAGCTTGAATTTGCTCGTTTACGAGCAAATTCAACGTGGCTTTAGCCACGCAAGGCTGCTTAGTCGGGGCGGCGGATGGCGGCGCCTGCGGTCATCCCGCCATCGATCACCAATTCGGCGCCGGTCACGTATGAGGACAGATCGGATGCCAGATAGAGCACGCCGTTGGCGATATCCTGCGCCAACCCGGCGCGGCCGAGCGGGGTTCCGGCCTTGGCGATTTCGTTCGGATCGATCGGCGCGTTGCGGCCCGGCGTGCCGCCCGGGATCTTGCCCCAGATTGGCGTGTCGATGATGCCGGGGTGGATCGAGTTGACCCGGATATTGACGCCCATGGCCGCGCATTCCATCGCCGCCGCCTTGGCGAACAGCCGCACGCCGCCCTTGGTCGCGCAATACCCGGCAAGGCCCGCCGAGCCGCGCAGTCCCGCGACCGACGACATGATGATGATCGAGCCGCCGCCGGTCTGCGCCATCACCGGTATCGCGGTGCGCACGGAGAGGAACACGCCGTCGAGATTGATCGAGGTCTGCCGGCGCCAATCGGCCAGCGACATATCGATGATCAGCCCGCCGATGCCGATGCCGGCATTCGCGACCATGACGTCGAGGCGGCCGAAGCGCTGGACGGCGGCGCCGACGATCTCCGGCCAGCTCGACTCCTCGGCGACATCCTGGTGGCGGAAGCAGGCTGTGCCGCCCGCCGCCTCGATGCGCGCGACGACGGCCGCGCCGCCGGCATCGTCGATATCGGTGACCAGCACCTTTGCACCTTCGCGCGCCAGGGTCTCCGCCGATGCGGCACCGATGCCCGACGCCCCGCCGGTGACGATCGCGACCTTGCCGTCGACCTGCCCCATTATCCCGCTCCCCGCTCCGCCCGACGCCGATGTAACACGAAGGTGATCAACCGCCCGGGCGATGTCCAGCCGCGCGCCGTTCGCGCCGCTGTGGCGTCGATGAGGGTTGCCTGAGCACGCGGATGACTGTATCAGTCGCTGCGTTTGGGGAGTAGCCCGCCTTCGAGCGATCGGAGGCGCCCACGTCAACATCCTCGGATCGGAATCCGTGGCGTGTGCGGCCGCCGGATCAGGGCGGCTCGGCGAGACCAGCAGGCTTCGCGATCCGCTGAGGGTCGGTGATCGCGCAAGTTCGATGCTGCCCCAACGACCCCATGGAAACGGCTGATGGCGAACGACAAGGAATCGGTCGCGCTGAGTTCGGTCCTGGCCAGCGGCTTGCTTGCGGCGCTGAAGCTCGCCGTCGGCCTGTCGACCGGCAGCCTCGGCATCCTGTCCGAAGCCGCCCATTCCGGGCTCGATTGCGGCGCCACCATCCTGACCTATGTCGCAGTCAAGATCAGCGGCCGGCCGGCCGATCGCGATCATCCCTACGGCCACGGCAAGGTCGAGAACATCGCCGCCCTGGCCGAGACCGCGCTTCTGTTCCTGACCAGCCTCGGGATCCTGTACGAGGCCGGTGAGCGTGTGGTTTTCGGCGGCGCGCCGGCCGCACCAAGCTGGCCCGCTGTCGGCGTGATGGTCTTCTCGATCGTGCTGGATTTCTTCCGCTCACGCACCCTCGCCCGCGTCGCCGCCGCGACCGGCAGCCCGGCGCTCGAAGCCGACGCCCTGCATTTCCGCGCGGATATCTACAGCTCGTGTGTCGTCCTCGTCGGGTTGGGGCTGGTTTATGCCGGCTACCCGCTGGGCGATCCGCTGGCCGCCGGCGGCGTCGCGCTCTTCGTCATGTATGCCGGGTATCGCCTCGGCAAGGAGACGATCGACACGCTCACCGACACGGCGCCGGAGGGCGTCGAGGAGACGGTACGCCAGGCTCTGGCCGGCATGCCCGACGTCGCCCGGGTCGACCGGGTGCGCGGCGGCCCGCGCGGCAGCGTCGTCGCCATCGACGTCGAGATCGCGGTGGCGCGGACATTGCCGCTCGAAACCGTGCGCGACATCAAGCTCGAAGCAGCGCGGCGTATCCAGACTAAGCTGCCCGGCGCCGAGATTATCGTGCAGACCCATCCGCTGGCGCTCGACGACGAGACCATCCTCGACCGCGTCCTGGTCATCGCCGCGTCGCAGCGCGTGCCGGTCCATCACGTCACTGTCCAGCATGTCGATGCGCAGTTCTCCGTCAGCTTCGATCTCGAAGTCGACGGTGGCCAGACCATCAGCGAAGCGCACAAGACCGCGTCGTCGCTGGAGCGCGCGATCCGCCGCGAACTCGGCGACGAGGTCGAGGTCGAAAGCCATATCGAGCCGCTGCAGGTCGATGCGGTGACCGGCGGCAGCCTGCCCTGGTCGGATTACCGCGCCATCCGCGACTCGATCGAGGCGATGGCCGAGGCGACGCCGGTGCTGCTCGACGCCCATGACATCCGCATCCGGCAAACCGCGCACGGCTTCTACATCTCGTTCCACTGCCACGTCCCGCCTGACGAGACGGTCGAGACCGTGCACAGCGCCGCCAGCGTGCTGGAGAACCAGATCCGCGAGAAGATCCCGGGCACGCGCCGGATCATCATCCATACCGAGCCGCCGATGGCGGCGGTCTGAGGGCGGTTGGATCTGAAAGATCATCGGGACGTATCGCCGTCGCCGTCACTTTAGCGAATATCGTATTTCTTGCGGTCGTATTTTATCAGGTACCAGATATATTACGTTTTCGTGGAATTTATTACGCGAGGATTTTTACACTCCGGGGTTGGCGTCGCGGCTGTCATCGGGCTCTGTCTGATCGCGACTTTGCGGATGTCACTATTTACTGTTGCGGCCGGAGTGAGCTGCGTTTCGCTTAAATTGTTCAATTGAATGTGCTTCTGCTGTCTGCTTGCAATTCCGACAACGTCCCTCTCGCCCGACCCGGTGAGGCGACACCCAGCGAAGGAGCTACTCCATGGACATCAAACGCATCGGCACCCGGCCGTCCGGCAAGGGACCGGCCGAGTATTTCACCGGCACGGTCCGTGTCGATCCGCTGTGGAACCCGCCGGAACCGGCGCGGAACACGACCGCCCTCGTCACCTTCGAGCCGGGCGCGCGCACGGCCTGGCACACCCATCCGCTGGGCCAGACCCTGATCGTGACCTCCGGCTGCGGCTGGGTGCAGCGCGAAGGCGGCCCGATCGAGGAAATCCGGCCCGGCGACGTCGTCTGGTTCGAACCCGGCGAGAAGCACTGGCACGGGGCGACGGCGACCACAGCCATGAGCCATATCGCCATTCAGGAAAAGCTCGACGGCTCGGCCGTCACCTGGCTGGAGCAGGTCACGGACGAGCAATACCGGAGCCGCTTGGCGGTATCGCACCCTGTTTCCTGAGCGGCTGACCCGGGCCTCCGGCCTCGCTCACAGCCGGAGGCAGGCAGCCGCGTGAAAGCGATCCCGACAATCCCCGATGGTCGCGATCGACGCCGGAGAAGCCTGCAAGCCGAACTTTCGAAGGCGCCTTGCCAACCAGACAGAAGCCCTAATTTCGATCGGTTTCGCAGGCAGTCGACACAATTCATGCCGTCGCCGATCATGCCGTCGTCGATCTCGCCGGAACATACGGGGCCGGCTCGGCGGCATCCTGCGTCAAGGGAGAGATGAGCCGGCCGCAATGAACCGGAACTTGGCGGCGGATGCCGCGACGGCGGTCATCGAGGCGACTTCATCGATCCGGAACCTGCGCCAGAGAGGCAATCATCCGGTCGATCACGACCCCGACCTCGGCCCGCGCACGCGCCCTATCGCTGGCGGCCGCTAGATGCAATGCGCTTTCGCGCAGAGTGCCGATAAGCACATGGGCGAGTGTCGCTACACTTACGTCCGCCCGAACGCCGCAACGTCGCGTTCCGGTGCCGCGTCCTTGCCGATGCCCGGCGGCGGTATCATCTTCCGGCGATGCCAAAGACCGGAAGCCCAAATGAGCGAAACGCTGCTGAACCGGCTGCTGACTCAGTTGACCGTCGATGTCGAAGCCTTCGCCGTCTGTGAGGTGGCGCGGAGCACGAGGCTGGTGGTCGGGCCGGTTGCCAAGATCGAGATTCATTACGTGCTGGCCGGGACGCTCCACCTGACGGCGCCGGGTTCTGCCACGCTGGTCTGCCCGCCCGGTAGCCTGGCGATCGTGCCGTCGGGCATCCGGCAGATCATGGCCGCCGATGACGCGCCGACCCGTGACGTGATTGCCGCCGAATGCTGCTCGGTCGTGCGCGACGGCATGCTGCTGTTCGACGCCGCCGGGGGCGCTCCCGGCGCGCTCCGCCTGGTCTGCGGCAAGGTCGCCCCCGGCAGCTGCAGCCTGCTGGATCGGATCCGCAGCCCGATCGTCGAAGATCTGACCGATTGGCCGCTGGCGCGCGCCGCCTACGCCCTGATGCTCGACGAGATCGGCGGCTGGGCATTGGGATCGCGCGCGCTGATCGGCGCCCTGATGAAGGCCTGCCTGGTCATGCTGTTCCGCCGGCGCGCGGCGCGCGGCGGACCGGAAGTGCAACTGTTGGCCGCGCTGCAGGAGCCGCGGCTGGGCAAGGCGGCGGCGGCGATCCTCGACCGCCCGGCGTATCCGCACAGCCTCGACTCGCTGGCCAAGGCCGCCGGCATGAGCCGGGCGAGCTTCGCCCGCGCCTTCGTCGCCTTCTTCGGCATGACGCCGATGGCCTTCGTCATCAAGACCCGGCTGCAGCACGCGGCCGAGATGCTCCGCTCGGGCGACCTCCCGGTGAAGCTCATCGCCGCGAGCGCCGGCTTCCCGAGCCGCAGCCATTTCAGCCGGAGCTTCCGCAGCGTCTACGGCGTCGACCCGACGGCGTTCCGCCTGCAGGTTCAGCCGCCATAGTCCCGGCTCACACAGCGCCCGGCTCCCACCCCGCAGGCGCCATCTCGAAATGCGCGAACTCGAAAGCCGGCGAGACCGTGCAGCCGACCAGAGTCCAGGGACCGAGGCTGCGCGCCGATTGCCAGGCAAGCGGCGGCACGATGATTTGCGGCCGCTCGCCCGCCTCCAGCCGATTGCCCAGGCGGTGCCGCGCGGCCGCCGCCCCGTCCGCGCTGATCGCCAGCTCCAGCGCCGCCCCGGCATACCAGTGCCAGATCTCCGCGGCATCGACCCGGTGCCAGGCCGACATCTCGCCGGCAGGCAGCAGATAGTAGATCGCCGTGCCGCTGCCGCGCCCGCCGCCCTCGGGGCGATCGCGCCAGGTTTCGGCATAGAAGCCGCCTTCCGGGTGGCGCGCAAGCCCGAGCCGGCGCACCACCTCTTCGGCGGCGAGACTGCCGTCGATCATGCCGGTAAAGTCGCCTGCATCGACGGCCGCGCCGAAAAGCGTGCATAGAAATCGGCGAGACCCGGGTGGCGGGCGCGCCAATCCTCGGAGGCATAGCGGAAATCGAGGTAGCCCAAGGCGCAGGCGATGGCGATTTCGCCGATCGTGACTGATGGCCCGAGCGCGGTCGCCTCCGCCTCGAAGGCGGCCAAGGTCTGGCGCACCTTGCGCATCTGGCCGTCGATCCACTCCGGCCAGCGCAAGGGTTCCGGGCGCAGCACCGTCTCATAGCGCACCAGGATCGCCGCATCGAGCAAGCCATCGGCGGCGGCCTGGCGGCGCAATGCCGCCCAGCGCGGTGCGCCGGCCCGCGGGACCAGCGGCACGCCGTCATGGACCGTATCCAGGTATTCGACGATCACGGCCGAATCATAGAGCACAGTGCCGTCGTCGAGCAGCAGGGCCGGCACTTTGGACAGCGGGTTGGCAGCCGCAACCGCCTCGTTGGGCGTGACCGGGGCGACGCTCACCGGCAGCTTTTCGAGTCGCTGGGCTAGGCCGGCCTCATGGGCCAGCACCATGACCTTCCGGACGAAAGGCGAGGTCTGGGAATAGAGCAGTTTCACGTGTCTGGTCTCCTGTCTCAGAAATTGTCCTTGCGCCGCCGCAACTCGCCGAAGACCTCGACCGGGTCGCGGCCCGCCCAGCCATTGGCCGCCAGCAGCTCGGCGCAGTCGGCGCGCAGGAACGGGTTGGTCCGACTCTCTTCGGCAAGGGTCGACGGGATGGTCGGCAGACCCGCGGCCCGGCGCTCGCCGATCCATTTGGCGCGCTCGCGCAAGTCGTGATTCTCCGGTTCGATCGTGACCGCGAAGCGGCAATTCGACTGCGTGTATTCATGCCCGCAATAGACCCGCATCGCGCCCGGCAGCGCCCGGAGCTTCAACAGCGAGTGCCACATCTGGGCCGGCGTGCCCTCGAACAGCCGCCCGCAACCGAGCGCGAACAGCGTATCGCCGCTGAACAGCGCCAGATCCTCATCGAACACCAAGGCGATATGCCCGCTTGTGTGGCCCGGCACTTCGAGCACCCGGAAGGTGCTGGCGCCGATGGCGTAAACGCTGCCTTCGCCGAGCCCGTGATCCAGATCGGCGATGCGGTGGCGGTCTTTTTCCGGCCCGGCCACGGGTGCGCCGGTCGCCTGTTTCAGCGCGTGGTTGCCGCCGGTATGATCGTGATGGTGGTGAGTGTTGAGAATATGTTTCAACCGCCACCCGGCCGCATCGAGGGCCGCCAGCACCGGCTGGGGTTCCGACGGATCGACCACGGCGGCCTCGCCGCTCGCGGTATCATGCAGCAGATAGGCGTAATTGTCGGAGAGCAGCGGGACCAGGCGGATCTCAAGCGGCATCACAACCTCGAAGCAGCATAGACGGGAGCCACAGGATAAGCGCTCAGGCGGCCGGCCACCACAGCAATCGCCGCCGCGCCCGATTGGGCGCGTGCCTCACGCCCCGATCCGCGCTACGCTCCGCCGCCATGTACAGCGATGTGGTTGATCTCCGAGACTTTTACGAGACGAGCCTGGGTCAGGTCGCGACTCGCGTGCTGCGCCGGCGGCTGCGCCGGATCTGGCCCGACGTCGCGGGCTTGCGGCTGGTCGGGCTGGGCTATGCGACGCCTTATCTGCGGCCGTTCCTGGGCGAGGCCGAGCGGGTCGCCGCGTTCATGCCGGCGGCCCAGGGCGTGCTGCACTGGCCGAAGGAAGGCCCGTATGTCACGACCTTGATCGACGAGGCCGAGCTGCCGCTGCAGGATGCTTCGATCGATCGGATTCTGCTGGTCCACGGGCTCGAATGCAGCGAGCAGGTCCGGCCGCTGCTGGCGGAATGCTGGCGGACGCTGGCCGGCGGCGGCCGGCTGCTGGTCATGGTGCCGAATCGCCGCGGCATCTGGGCCCGGCTCGACCGCACGCCGTTCGGCGCCGGCCATCCCTATACCCCGGCTCAGCTCTCGAAATTGCTCCGCGACGCCGCCTTCACGCCGGTGCATTCAGTGGCGGCCCTGTTCATCCCGCCGACCGCCTCGCGCATGGTGCTGTCCGCCGCCGGCGCCTGGGAAAGCGTCGGCGAGCGCTGGTTCACCACTTTCGCCGGAGTCGTCCTGATCGAAGCGACCAAGCAGATCTACGCCAAGCCGAAGCCCGTGCTCGAATCCCGCCACCGCCTGGTCTACCGGCCGGCGGCGACGGCGATCTGACCGCGATGCCGATGCGCACGCTTGTCGCCATGCTGCTGCTCTGCGCCATGAGCTGGGCGGCGACGGCGCAGGCGGCCGGTTGGGATTGTCCGGCGCCGACCGGCATCGCCGAACCGGTGCGGTGCGGCGATGCCACGCTTGCCGCGCTCGAAGCGCAGGTCACCACCCTGCTGACCGCGGCATCCGGCAAATTGTCGGTCCCCGGCCGCACCCAACTGCGCGCCGACCAGGCGGAATGGCGCAAATACCTGGCGGCGCTGTGCCTGGGCGAGCTGCAACCGGGCGCCGGCGGTGTCGTCGACTGCCTGAAGCAGGAATATGACCGGCGCCGCGTCGGGCTGGCGCGCGCCGTCGAAACCGCCGCCGGCCTCACGCTGCGGCGGAACGAGCGCTTCGCAGCCCGGTCGCCCCGCGCCGCCGAGGACGCGGCTCATCCGGTGCGGACCGAGATCGGCTGGCCGGAAATCGATCATGCGACGACCCCGGCGCAGCGCCGCTGGAACGAAACGGTGGCGAAATATGCCGAGCAATTGGCGACGCCGCTCGACCCGCAGGATCCCGACACGGATATCGAGGTCGACTACCGCATCGAGTCGGTCGGCGCGGATCTGATCCAGACGGTGTTTTCGCGCGACCTCTATATCCATGGCGCCGCGCATGGCGACGACATGACGGTCTCCTCGCTGTTCCTGCTCCCCGCAGCGCGGCAGTTGCAGGCGGAGGATCTGTTCGACCCGGCGAAGAACTGGCAGGACGCGCTGGCGGGCCTGGCCTATCGGGCATTGGCCGGCGCCGCCCATGACGGCGCCTGGCGGCTGTGGCCGCGGCGGCCGGCCGAGTTGATCGATCTGGTGACCGAGCCCGGACGGTGGCTGCTGAACCGCGATGGGCTGGCCGTGCATTTCGATGCCTATGACGTCGCCGGATATGCCGCCGGGACGCATGATGTGGTCATTCCCTGGACGGCGCTGAATACCTATCTACAGACGAGCCTGCCGCTCCACCTGCCACCGCGTTGACAGGCCGGGCCGTTCCGGTGGCGGGGCGGTCGAACGCAGACAGCAGCCTCAAGGTCATCGCCATGATGTCGGTCGTGCTGGGTATCGTCGGTCTGGTCATCTGGCTCTGGCTGTTGAGCGATTCCGGCGATTTCGGGATGGCGGCCGGCGGCGCCGTCATGGCTGCGGCGCTGGGCGTGGTGTTCGGGCAACTGAGCCGATTGTCCGGGCGGCAGCGCGAGCTGGCGTACCAGGTCGAGCAATTGCGCAGGCAAGCGGAGGCGGCGGCGCCAGCCGCGGCCGCCCACAAGCCGGCCGAACCCGCCGTCGCCCCGGCGCAGCCGCAGCCGGTCCTGCCGAAAATTCCCTATCCGGTGGTGCCGCAGGCCGAGCGCCCGCCGGCACCGGTTACGCCGGCAGCGCATTGGGCGCTGGAGGTCGAACCGCCCGCGCCGTCGCATCCCGATCTGTTCGATACGCTGTTCGAGCGGGTTCGCGGCTGGATCTTCGGCGGCAACACCGCGGCGCGCGCCGGCGTGCTTCTGCTGTTCCTCGGCCTGGCCTTCCTGCTCCGTTATGCCTCCGAGCGCTTCTCGATCCCGATCGAGCTGCGCTACGCCGCCGTGGCGGCGGCCGGGCTGGTCCTGCTCGCGATCGGCTGGCGCCTGCGCGAGCATCGCCGGGGCTATGGGCTGATGTTGCAGGGAGCCGCGATCGGCGTGCTCTACCTCACCATCTTCGCGGCGCTGCGGCTCGACCCGCTGATCAGCCCGGCCGCCTGCTTCGCCCTGCTGGTGGCGCTGGTCGTCGGTTCGAGCATCCTCGCCGTGCTGCAGGATTCGCGCGGCCTGGCCGCCGTCGCGGCGATCGGCGGCTTCGCGGCGCCGGTCCTCGCCGGGACCGAGGGCGACCATCACATCGTCCTCTTCACCTATCTCCTGCTGCTCGACGCCGGCATTCTTTCGATCGCCTGGTTCAAGGCGTGGCGGCCGCTCAACCTGATCGGCTTTGCCGGCACCATCGTGCTGACGATCCCCTGGGCCGCCTATGACTACCAGCCGGCCATGCTCGCCAGCACCGAGCCGTTTCTGTTGGCGTTTTTCCTGATGTTCGTGGCGATCGCCGTGCTGTTCACGCGGCGCGTGTTCGATGAGACGGCAGAAGAGCCGCCGCAGGACCAGGCGGCGCTCCTGCTCTGGGCGGCGCGGCGATCGAGTGCGGTCGACGGCATTCTCCTGTTCGGCGCGCCGATCGCCGCCTTCGCGCTCCAGGCCGGGCTGATGCGGCCCTATCGCTACGGCGCCGCCTTCAGCGCATTGGGCTTCGGCCTGTTCTACATGGCGCTGGCCGCGCGGATGCTGCGGCCCGGCGCGCATCGCTCCCGGACGCTCGCCGAGGTCTTCATCGCGCTCGGCGTGATTTTCGGCACTTTGGCCGTGCCGCTCGGGCTCGATGCGCGCTGGACGTCGGCGGCCTGGGCGATCGAAGGTGCCGGCGTCTATTGGCTGGCCGTGAAGCAGGATCGCCGGCTCGGCCGCGCCTTCGCCGCGCTGGTCCAGTTCGGCGCCGCGCTCGCCTATCTCGCGACCCTGGTCAAGGGCGACGGCACGCCGCTCGTGATCGGCTCGCGGCTGGGTGCGGCGATGCTGGCCGGTGCCTTGCTGTCGAGCTTCTGGCAACTGCACCGGATGCCGCTCGACCGCCAGCGCCGCGAGGATCGGCCGCTGCAGGCGGTGTTCACCTGGGGCGGGCTGTATTTCCTCGCCTTGCTGGCGCCCCTGTCGATGTCGGCCGGCGGCACGGCGATCGCCTGGGCGCTGCTCAGCGTCGCGGTCCTGGCGATCGGCCTGCAGCTCAACCGCCGCCCCTGGCTCGTCGCGGCGTTGGCACTGCTGGCGGGCGGCGGCGTGGTCTTTCTCAGCCATGGGCCGGCCACAAAGCCGATCGACTGGATCGCACTCGCCGATACCCGGTTCTGGGCGCCGGCCATGCTCGGATTGGCCGGTTTCGTTGCCGCCTGGCAGTTCCAGCGCGCGGCGGCGTCGGGACGCTCCTGGTATCCGATCGCGTCGAACACCCTCCTCGGCTGGGGCGTGCTGTGGTGGGGCGGGGCTTGGCTGGACGAGATCCATCGGTTCCTGCCGCTGCCGGCGCAGGCGCATGCGGCGGTGCTGGTCGCTGCCGGTACGGCGCTGGCATTTCTCCCGGCGGTGCAGCGCTGGCGCTGGCCGGCGCTGGCGCAGCTTTCGGCCGGGCTGCTGCCGGTCGCCGACCTCGCCCTCCTGGCCTCCTATAGCGTCGCCTATCACCCGGCCGGCCATCTGGGCTTCCTCGCCTGGCCGGCGGCGCTGGCAGTGCATCTGCTCACGCTGCGCCGGAATGCGGCGCTCTTGCCGCAAGACTGGCGAAGCCCGCTGCACGTGCTCGGCTGCTGGCTGGCACTGGCGGTGCTGGCGCTCGAAGCGCGCTACGGCTTTCTACTGCTGAGCGATCGGGTCAATGCCTGGCGCTGGCTCGGCTGGGCCGCCATCCTCGTGCTCTACCTGCTCGCGGCCGCGCGCGCCCGTGTACCGTCGGTCTGGCCTTTCACTGAGTTCGAGCGGGAGTATCGCGTGCTGGCCGCCGCACCGGTCGCCATCGTCCTGCTGGTCTGGCTGTGGTGCGGCGCCCTCTTCAGCGACGGCGATGCGGCGCCGCTGCCCTATCTGCCGCTTTTCAACCCGTTGGAGCTCGGCCAGATATCGGCCCTGTTCGTCATCCTCCTGTGGTTCCGCGAGCGGGCGGCGGCCCTGCCGAGCGCGGTCGCCGTCCCGCCGGCCGCGCTCTACTGGGTGCTCGGACCAACGTCCCTGCTGCTGCTGACCGGCACGGTGCTGCGCACCTGCCACCATTGGGCCGGAATCGAGTTCGCGGCGGGCCCCCTGCTCGGCTCCATGCTGGTCCAGGCCAGCCTGTCGATGCTCTGGGCCGCGGCGGCGCTCGGCCTGATGATCTTCGGTCACGCCCGGTCGCTGCGTGCGGTCTGGATCGCCGGCGCCGCGCTGATCGGCGCGGTCGTCATCAAGCTGTTCCTGATCGAGCTGACGAATACCGGCGGGCTGCCGCGCATCGTCTCCTTCATCGGCGTCGGCGTATTGCTCCTGATCACCGGGTATTTCGCGCCGCTCCCACCGAGGCAGCCGGCCCTTCCGCACGAGGCGACCCCGTGAACCGACGATTTCTGCAAATGGCTTGCGCCGCCCTGCTGCTGCCGGCCCTGGCCGCCGGCGAGACTCCGGCCGATTTCGCGGGGCACGCTCCGATCGAGCTTGCCGGCGACGGGCCGTATTTCCGGCTGACTCTGCCGATCGCGGTTCATCTCGCCGCCCATTCGCCGTCACTCGACGATGTGCGCGTGTTCGACGGTACCGGTGCGGCGGTCCCGTTCAGCCTGATCCGCGATCGCGCCCGGACCGAGCGCGCGGAACAGCAGACCCCGGTGCGGTGGTTCCCGCTCGACACGGCCGATGCGACGCCGGACGCGCTGCGCGGAGTCAAGATCGAGCGCCGGGCGGACGGCACCATCGTTTCTGTGCTGGACGGCGAGCCGCCGGCGGGTGCCGTGCCGAAGCGGCGCGGCTACCTGCTCGACACGAGCCAGACCGCGGGCTCGGCGGTCAGGCTCGAACTCGACTGGGACCCGTCGGTCAGCGGCTTCCAGCAGCTTTCGGTCGACGCCAGCGACGATCTGCAGAGCTGGCGGCGCTGGGCGGACGCGGCGCAGCTGGCCCGGCTCGACTATAATGGCGAACATGTCGAACGGCGCGAGATCACCTTGCCGGGCGGCCATGCCGGCTATCTGCGTCTGACATGGGCGGTGCCGGAGGAAGCGCCGATGCTGACCGCCGCCCTGCTGGTCACGAGCAGCGCCGCCGCCCGCCCGGCCGCGCTGGTGTGGACGGCGCCGGCACCGCCCGACCTCACCGACCCGAAGTTCTACGAGTGGCACTATGCGCGGCCGATCCCGATCGAGCGGCTGCAGCTCGCCCTGCCGGCGGTCAACGTGCTGGCGCCGATCGAGATCGCGTCGAGAGACGATGCCGAGTCGCCGCCGGTCTGGCACGTGCTCGCCCGCAGCGTCGTCTATCGCCTGGCGATCGGCGGGCAGGAATGGCTGCAGCAGGAACTGACGCTCCCAGGTACGCCGGTAAGCGCGCTCCGGCTCACCGCCGATCCGAGGAGCGGCGGATTCGGCGGCGTGCCGTCATTGTCGGCCGCCGTCACCGCGCAAGATCTCGTCTTCCTGGCGCGCGGCGCCGGCCCGTTCACCCTGGCCGTCGGCCGCGACGACGCCCAGCCTGCGGGTCTCGCACCCGCGACGCTGATGCCCGGCTACGGCACGGCCACGGCGCCGCCGATCGCAGCGGCGCAGCTCGGACCGCTGACGAGCCGCGCTGCCGCCGGACCGGAACGGCAGTCGGAATCCTGGCAGGGTATCGTGCTCTGGGGCGTGCTGCTGCTCGGCGTCGGCATGGTCGGCGTGCTGGCCGCCCAGCTGCTGCGGCAATCCAAGGCCTAGATCCGGGGCGTCGCGGATGATCGTTCGTCCGCGACGCCCCGCCGCGCTTACTTGAGGAGGCGCGCCAGGTTCGACACCTGGACCGTGCCGAGGCCGCCGGCCGGGCTGTAGCCGTTGCGGGCCTTGTAGAACCAATTGTCGCCGGTCGTGATCGTGTGCAGCGCCGGGTTCGGCCCGAGCGTCGCAATTCCGAGCCGGGCCAGCGTATAGACCGGCACGGTGAACAGGCCGAAGCGATGCCCGGAATCCTGGCCGAGCAGTGCCGTCACGCCGTTCAGCTGCGGCGCGACGAAGCTCGTCCCGCCGAAGAAGGTCAGCACGCCGAAGCCGTTGACGCTCGATGTGTAGAAGATCTCCTGACCGGTTTCCGGATCGGCGTTGAACTCCAGATCCGGCACGTTGCGGCCGGCGAAATTGGCCGGCAGGTTGAAGATGTCGGTCGTCGGCGTCGTGTCCAACTCGGTGAAATTCTGGTTCGGCTGGCTCTTCTGCACGCCGGCCAGGGCGAACTGCGTGATCGGCACGTTGAAGAACACGCTGACGCCGCCGCCGGTGCCGACCGAGAAGATGCCGCATTGGTCGTTGGTCAATCCGAGCGCCTGGCACAGCGGCTCGAGATAATCCCAGCCCCAGACGCGTTCGACCGGGTTGGTGATCGAGATCGTCTGGTTGCCGGGCAGCGCGAATTCCTGCGTGCCGGGCAAGGTCGTGCCGCCGGCCGAAGTCAGCGCCGAATCGCTGCCCGGGAAGTCGACGCTGAGCGGGAAGGTGAAATCGACATCGCCGAACTCGCGCACGGTATCGAAGGCGCCGGAGTCGCCGGCGGCGGCGAACAGGCTCTGGCCTTCCAGCGCGCCGAGGACGAAGACTTCATGCATGGCCTGGAGCGCGCTGACCGTCTCGCCATCGAAGACATCGGTGACGTCGGTGCCGTTCTGCGCGGAGTCGAGGAACTCCCACAGGCCGAAGCTGGTCGACATCGAATCGGCGATATTGTCCTCGACCGCCTTGGCGAAGACGTCGACGAAGCCCTGATTGGTGTTCGGCGCCTGGTAGACAATGATGTTGGCCATCGGCGCGATGCCGCCCGATTGCTCGACATCGAGCGTCGTCTCGTCGGAGCCCGAGGCGTCGCTCGGGGCACCCGGCCCGCCGTCGACATTGACGATGGAGATCCGGTTCGGCTTGGTCACGAGCTTCAGAGAATCCCAATAGGCTTGCGCATCGCTGGGCGTGAAGGCGGCCAGGGTCACGACCGCGAGCGTGCGGCCTTCGCCGCTGATGCCTTGCGCGTAGATCGGGTTCACATCGTAGAAATTGGCGAAATCCTTGACGGTCAGCACGCCGAAGGGCGTGCCGTCGCTGGCCGTGTTGACGGCGGCCGGAACCGGCGTCCCGCCGAAACTCGACGGCGCCTGCATCAAATTGGGCTTGAATTGCGGCGCATCGTTGAAGCCGACGACACCGGCGACGACACCGGCGATCGACGCCGGGACGGTCGGCTTGACGGTTGCGGCATGGAAGGTGACGGCGGGCGACTTCTCGGTGGCCGGCGCCGAGAATTGATGCAGCTCGGTCCGGAACACGCGTTCCATCGTCGAGACGGAACCGGTGACCTTGAGCGTCGTCGAGGTCGCGCGCTCGACCGTGAGGCCGGACAGGCGGAGAATCGACGTGGCGCGCGCGATTTCAGATTCGTCCGGGCCGAAGGCGGCGCGAATTTCATCCGGCGTCAGGAATTGATGGTAGAGCGCGTCGCCCGGCGTCGCAACGCGGACCATCATCGACTCGGCACCGGCCGGATCGCGCAGCCCCAGCGACAAGGTTACCGAAATCGTCTGATCGCCGGCGCCGAACGCCCGAAGTGCCCCCTGATCGATCGGCTTGGCGAGGCCGGCGTAACTAACCGTCGTGCCGGACAGCAGTAACGCCACGGCGGCGATGCCTGTCTTCAGCACGGTCGGAAGTATTTTTCGAGTCATCCTTTACCCCCTTTTTCGATTGTTTTCAAAAGAGTTCAGGCGATGGCGCCGGCCCGGAATATCTTGTAACGAATAGCTGCCCCCATGCGAGCCAACCGGCGGCAAGCACCCCCAAAATGTGCTTGCATCAGCAATCCAAGCGCAATCGCGTTCGCGATCACGGGAATTGCGTGAAAATTACTGTTAATGTTTAATGAAGCCGAGTCAATGTCGCCATATTCCGGACGGAATCGCGACTTTGGTACATATCAGCCGCGCATCGGCCGCGAGCGGTCCGGAGTCACGGCCGGCAGAGCAGGAACACGCCTTGTGCCGACAGAAAATTCGCCGCCCAGCTTTCCGCCCGCAGGCGATAGGCGTGGCCATGCTGGTCGAGCATCTGCGCCTGCTCGATGGTGATGCCGAGTTCGGCCGCGAGGCTCAGGAAATCGCGGATCGTACAGAGATGGATATTCGGCGTGTCGTACCAGGCGTGGCTCAGCAGCGTGCTGCGCGGCATCCGGCCCTCGATCAGCAGCGACAGCCGGACCCGCCAATAGCCGAAATTCGGCAATGACACGATCGCATGCCGGCCGATCCGCGCGAGACTCTCCAGCACCTGCCGCGGACGCCTTGTCGCCTGCAAGGTCTGGCTGAGGACGACATAGTCGAAGGCGCCGCTGGGATAGGCTTCGAGGTCGTTGTCGGCGTCGCCCTGGATCACCGACAAGCCGTTGCGGACGCAGGCATTCACCCCGGCCTGGCTGAGCTCCATGCCGCGCCCGTCGATGGCCTTCGTCTGCGTCAGATAGGCAAGAAGCTCGCCCTCGCCGCAGCCGATATCGAGGACGCGGCTGCGCGGCGCCACCAGATCGGCGATCAGCTTCAGATCACCTCTGAGCCCGCGCGGCTCGGCCGGAACCGCCGTCGCGCCGACCATCGACAACGTGCTCACCGCAAGCCCCGATGCTTGGCGCAGCCGTCGAGAAAACCGTGCAGCGTGCGGAAGAATTCCGGCTGTTCGAGCAGAAAGGCGTCGTGGCCGGAATCGGTCTCGATCTCGACGAAGCTGACATCGCCGGCGACGGCGTTCAGCGCCTTGACGATGGCCCGGCTCTCAGTCGTCGGATAGAGCCAGTCGCTGGTGAAAGAGATTACGCAGTAGCGCGCCCTGGTGCGCCGGAACGCCGCCGCCAGCACGCCGTCATGCTCCGCGGCCAGATCGAAATAATCCGTCGCGCGGGTAATATAGAGGTAGGAGTTCGCATCGAACCGCTCGACAAAGGCGGTCCCCTGATAACGCAGGTAATTTTCGACCTGGAAATCGGCGTCGAAGCCATAGGTGAAACGCTGCCGATCCTGCAGATTGCGGCCGAATTTGCGGTGCAGCGCGGCCTCCGACAAGTAGGTCACATGCGCCGCCATGCGCGCCACGGCGAGGCCCCGCTGCGGCCGGCGGCCCTGCCGGATATAGTCGCCGTTGCACCAGTCGGGATCGGCCATGATCGCTTGCCGGCCAACTTCGTGGAAGGCGATGTTCTGCGCCGAATGGCGCGACGCGGTCGCCACCGGCACGGCGGCGAAGACCCGCTCCGGATAGGCGGTCGCCCAATGCAGCACCTGCATCCCGCCCATCGAACCGCCGATGACGCAGAACAGCTGGTCGATGCCGAGGTGATCGATCAGCTTCTGCTGTGCGGCGACCATGTCGCCGATCGTGATGACCGGGAAATCGAGCGCCCAAGGCAGGCCGGTCGTGGGATTCGGCTCCTTCGGCCCGCTCGTCCCGAGACAGCCGCCGAGCGCATTCGAGCAGATGACGTAGTAGCGATCGGTATCGATGACCTTTCCCGGCCCGACGAGCGTCGCCCACCAGCCGGGCTTGCCGGTGATCGGATGCGTGTCGGCGACATATTGATCGCCGGTCAGCGCGTGGCAGACCAGAATCGCGTTCGACCGGTCGGCATTGAGCGTTCCGTAGGTCTGGTAGCCGATCTGGTAGGACGGCAAGACGGCGCCGGACTCAAGCTGCAGCGGCTCGGCGACGGCCAATATGTGTCCCGGACGCTCGATCGGCTGAGAAAACGCCATGACCTGGAGTCGGCTCATCTTGCGTGTTGATCTCATCGCATGTCACAAACGCGGGAAGGACCCGGCGTGGCCGGCTATCTCCGGCCGAAGCCGACACACTGTCAAATGCTTTATTGGCCGGCCGGGCCAACAAACGGGCGCGCGGCGTCCGGCGACCCTGGTATTGTGGGGCGAGGGTGTCGGCGCACAACCGCAGCGCGGGCGGTCGCCTTTAGTGTTTTGGAAACTTGGTTATTGACGGATCCATGCGAGAAACCGAGACACCTCTTACCGACTTACGTCAGCGCATCGACCGCATCGACGATCAGATTCACGATCTCGTGATCGCTCGTGCGGCGCTGGTCGATGAAATCCGGCGCACCAAGCGCACCAGCGGTGCGCCGGTCATCCAACCGCAGCGCGAGACGGCGATGCTGCGGCGCCTGGCGGCGCGCCATAAGGGCAACTTTCCGCTGGCGGCGCTGGTCCGTATCTGGCGCGAGATGATCGCCGCCTTCACGCATTTGCAGCAACCGCTCGCCGTCGCCGTCTACGCCCCGGAAGACATGCCCGGCGGCTGGGATCTGGCGCGCGACCATTTCGGCTCGATCGTGCCGATGAGCGCCTACCAGACGATCGGGCAGGTATTTCGCGCGGTGACCGACCGATCGGCGACGGTCGGCGTCGTGCCGGTCCCGCAGGAGCAGGATGACGATCCCTGGTGGCGCCAATTGCTGAGCGGCGACAGCGCCGGCCCGCGCGTCTTCGCGCGCCTGCCGGCGACCGACCGCGGCAACGCCCGGGGCGCCGGCGACGTGCTGGCGATCGCGTGCCAGGTCGGCGATCTTTCGGCGGTCGACCATTCGCTGATCGTCGTCGAGGTCGCGAATTCGAGCAGCCGCATGAAAGTGATCTCCAGCCTCGGCGCCGCCGGCTTCAGCGGCGCTCTGGTCGCGGTCTCCAACCATGACCGGCTGTACCTGATCCTGCTCGACATCGACGGGCCGGTAACGCTCGACGATCCGCGGTTCGGCGAGCTCGGCGCCCAACTCGGCACGCCGCTCGAACGCGTCTATCATCTGGGCGGCTATGCCGAACCGATTCGGTCCGACGCCGCGGCGCGGCCGGGTGCGCCGCACGGCGGCTGAGCAGGCGTCCGCGCTGAGGCGCCGTCGAATTTGCTGATATGATCGATGCGCAGGCCGGCACGCGACGGCCTGCCTAATCCCCAACCGCCCGACCCGAGGCCAGATTGTCCGCTTCTCCAGTTTCGTCCGATGCCATGCCGGCCGCCGGTGCTTCCAGCCCGGTGGTCAGACCGGGAATTCTCGATATCGCCGCCTATGTCGGCGGCGAGTCGGCGGTTGCCGGCGCCAACCGGATCATCAAGTTGTCCTCCAACGAAAACCCGCTGGGCCCGAGCCCCAAGGCAATCGAGGCGCTCAAGGCTCACGCCGCCTCGATGCATCGCTACCCCGACGGCGGTGCAGTCGAGCTGCGCCATGCTCTTGCTCGGCAATTCGGCCTCGACCCTGCGAAGATCGTCTGCGGCAACGGCTCGGACGAGCTGATCTCGCTGCTCGTGCGCGCCTATGCCGGACCGGGCGACGAGGTGCTGTACAGCCGCCACGGCTTCCTGATGTACCCGATCGCGGCGCTGAGCGTCGGCGCGACGCCGGTCACGGCGCCGGAGACCGATCTCACCGCCGATATCGACGCGTTGCTGGCAGCGGTCACCGAACGGACCAAGCTGGTCTTCCTGGCCAATCCGAACAATCCGACCGGTTCCTGCCTGCCGAACTCGGAGATCCGGCGCCTGCATGCCGGGCTGCCGCCGCATATCGTGCTGGCGCTCGATTCGGCCTATGCCGAATATGTCGAGCGGACGGATTACGAACCGGGCATCGACCTCGCCTCGCAGTTCGAGAACGTCGTCATGCTGCGCACCTTCTCCAAGGTCTATGCGCTGGGCGGCATGCGGGTCGGCTGGGCGTTCTGCCCGCCCGGCATCGCCGATGCGCTGAACCGGCTGCGCGGACCGTTCAATGTCGCCGCCGCCGCGCAAACGGCCGCGGTCGCGGCCCTGGCCGACCTCGAGCACACGCAGCGGAGCCTCGAGCACAATCGGGTCTGGCGCGCCTGGAGCGCCGGCGAATTCGCCCGGCTGGGCCTCGATCCCCGGCCGAGCGAGGGCAATTTTCTGCTCGTCCGCTTTCCCGAGGCGACCGGCCGCGACGCCGATGCCGCCTTCGCCTTTCTCAAATCGCGCGGCATCATCACGCGGCAGATGGGTGCCTATCAGCTCGGCCATTCGCTGCGCATCACCATCGGCACCGAGGAAGAGATGCGCCTGACCGCGGCGGCGCTGGCCGATTTCATGGCGGCGCCGTGACCGCGCCGATGTTCGAGCGCGTGGCGATCATCGGCTTCGGGCTGATCGGCTCGTCGTTCGGCCGCGCCATCCGGACCCATGGCCTGGCCCGGCTGCTCGTCGCCTGCGACAGCGATCCCGCCGCCCGCGCGGATATCGCCGAACTCGGCCTCGCCGACGCGGTCACCGCCGACCCGGCCGAAGCGGTCGCCGGTGCCGATCTGGTGGTGATCTGCACGCCGGTCGGCAGCTATGCCGCGATCGCCGCCGCAATCGCGCCGCATCTGGCGGCCGGCGCAATCGTCAGCGATGTCGGTTCGGTCAAGCAATCCGTGATCCGCGACCTGGCGCCGAACCTGCCGCCCGGCGTTCACCTGGTCCCGGGTCACCCGATCGCCGGTACCGAGAAATCCGGCCCGCGCAACGGTTTCGGCAGCCTCTTCGAAGGCCGCTGGGCGGTGCTGACGCCCCCGTCCGGCACCGACCGCGCGGCGGTCGAGCGCGTGGCGTCGCTGTGGCGCGCCGTCGGCAGCCAGGTGGTCGAGATGGACGCCCTGCATCATGACAAGGTCCTGGCCATCACCTCGCACCTGCCGCATCTCATCGCCTACACCATCGTCGGCACCGCCGTCGATCTGGAAGAGACGCTGCAATCTGAGGTCATCAAGTTCTCGGCCGGCGGCTTTCGCGATTTCACCCGGATCGCCGCCTCCGACCCGATCTTCTGGCGCGATGTGTTTCTCAATAATCGCGAAGCGGTGCTCGAAATGCTGCAGCGCCTGACCGAGGATCTGGCGGCGCTGCAGCGCGCGATCCGCTGGGGCGAGGGCGATTTTCTCGAGGAGCGCTTTGCGCGCGCGCGCGCGATCCGGCGCAGCGTCGTCGAAGCAAACCAGGCCTGAATCGATGAAGTCCCTGCCCTTCCTCGCCGCGCTGCTCGCCGTCGCGTTTTCGGCAGCGGCCGACGAGCCCGATCCGAACCACCCGGCCTTTCGCGGCACGCCGGGCGCGGCGGACGGCACATGCTGCCGGACATTGGCGGAAGTCCGAGGCAATATCGACCGCATAGACCGGCAGATCCTGGCGCTGATCGCCGAGCGCGGCAGCTTCGTGCACGAGGCCGCGCGCTTCAAGGCCGATCCCGATGCGGTCGAGGATCCGCGCCGGGTCGAGCAGATCATCGCCAGAATCCGCGGCCTCGCCGAGGCGAAACAGCTTTCGCCAGAAGTAGCCGAGGCGACCTATCGCGCCATGATCGGCGCATTCACGGCGGAGGAGCGCCGGATCGTCGAGCAACAGACGCCGGCCGGCCGGCGCTGATCAGCCGCCGAAGCGGCGCGGGCGCGGGCGATCAACGCGGCGACCCGGTCGACCAATTCGTCGCCGTCGCCGGCCGCGCGAACCAGATCGAGCTGCAGATCGATCACCAAGAGCGCCGAACCCATGCCGCCCCCTACTGCCAGACGATTGCCGGCACTTTAGCGATCTTGGCCTTGCCGAGAAAGATCTGGGTGTTCTGGAGGGTGATCGGCGCGCGCAACTCGCTCTTGCCGTCGTCGGCCGTGCGGGTCAGCAGGCCGAAACCCAGCCGGTCGTAATTGGCGTCGGAAGCGGTCAGGGCGCCGGCCTGGACGAGATCGTCGAGCAAGGCGCCCCAGCCGCGGATGCGTCCGGTGAAGCTGGCCTCCGGCTGCAGATTGGCGTCCAGCGTCACCGTGCCGTCGCCCGCGAGATAGACCGCGCCCCAGCGCAGTTCGACCTGGCGCAATTCGATCGAGCCGCCGCTTTCACGCCACGCCGTGAGCGCGGGCAGGAGCGGCTGCTCCGGCACCGGCCCTTCGACGACCCCGCTGATCGACAAACGGTCCGGCAGCCCATCTTGCGGAGCGCCCAGCCCGTTCGGCAACACGGCCCGATCGACGATCAGGTCGAAGATCAGCGACGGAGTCGTGTGATCTTCCGGCGGTTTGTCCGGCACGGTGAGACGCAGCGAAGCGTGATGCGCGGTCGGCGCCGAACCGGGCGCGCCGAAGTTGACGTCATGACAATCGATGCCGATGACCAGACTGTCCGATTCGACCTGAGCCCGGCCGCGCGCATCGCCGGCCGAGGCGCTGATCGACCCGCCCAAATCGGCCGCAAACCGGACAGAAAACCCCTTCTCGGCCGCGATCCGCCAGCTTCCGGGCTGCCATGGCCGCGCGCGCAGCACGAGCGAGGGCGCTTCGACATGCGCCGGCTTGGCGTAAGGCAAGCCGTCGATCGTGACCCGGCCGAAATCTACGTCGAGCGTGAACGGAAAGCCGCCGATCTCGAGCCGCTCGCTGTGAACCGTCATGCCGTGTGCGGCCCGTGCGTCCAGGAAGCGCGTGAGGCCGGCGCGGACCTGGCTCGCTTCATACTCCCAAAGCCCGAAATAGCCTGCGGCAACGAGCACGAGGGCGACCGCGAACGCCGTCGCCAGAAAACGGGATGAAATCATGGCGCCGGGTTATACGCGTTCGGGACGCAGCGGTCGACGCTAAAAACAGGAGAATCGATGACGAATAGAATATCTCAATACGTGTATTGCTGCATGCGGATGCGTCGCAGTATGCAGTTGCACTGCCGCAATTTGCTGCTGTGCAACATTGATCTTGTGTTGTCTATCCAACCGAGATAGGCTTGATTTTGTAAGCTAGCCGTCAGGGATACGGTACCCACATACCATGACTCCGATCCGGAACAGAACAATGCCGCCTGCTCTTGAGCTTCCCGAAGGAGAGCTTTGGATCTTCGGCTATGGCTCGCTGATGTGGAACCCAGGATTTCCCTACGATAGATGCGCGCCCGCCGTCATTTCCGGGTGGCATCGTTCGTTTTCCGTCCTGAGCGCCGGTCATCGCGGAACCCCGGAATGGCCGGGTCTGGTGGTGGCGCTGGAGCCCGGCGGCGAGTGCCGCGGCTTGGCGATTCGCGTTGCTGCGCCGCACAAGGAAGCGGCACTTGCTTATCTGTGGCAGCGCGAAATGACGCTGGCCGAAGGATACCGGCCGTTCACTGTTTCGGCCCAGTTGTGCGGCGGGGGCGCGGTCGATGCGCTCGCTTTCGTCGCCGATCCGGATGACGAGGCCTATGCCGGTCCGCTGCCGCTTGCCGCGGCAGCGCCTCGCATCGCCACCGCTCGCGGCTGGCGCGGCACCAATCGAGATTATCTCTCACGCATGCTGGAGCAGATGGAAATGCTGGGAATCTGCGAAACTGCACTGGCCGAGCTCGGCCAAGCCGTCGCCGCCGCGGTGCGCCAATGAGTGCCACGTCCCGATACCGGATCGTCGTCGTCGGCGGCGGCGCCGGCGGCCTCGAACTGGCCACCCGCCTCGGCGACAGGCTCGGCCGGAAGCGCCAAGCGGAAATCACCCTGATCGAACGCAACCGGGCGCATCTCTGGAAGCCGCTGCTGCATGAGGTCGCCGCCGGCAGTATGGATCTCGGGCACCACGAGCTGAACTACCTCGCGCAGTCGCGCTGGCATCATTTCCGCTACCGCATGGGCGAGATGATCGGCCTCGACCGCACGAAGCGCGAGGTCATCACCGGAACCGTCACCGACGAAGACGGCCAGGTCATCACCGAGGAACGGCGCTACGGCTACGACATGTTGGTCCTGGCCGTCGGCAGCAGCACCAATGATTTCGGCACGCCGGGCGTGCGTGAATTCGCCTGCAGCGTCGATACGCCGGACAAGGCCAAGCGCTTCCATCGCCGGCTGGTCGACGCCTGCATCCGCGCCCATGGCGGCGACGGTCCGCTGGCGGCCGGCCAGCTCAATGTCGCCATCATCGGCGCCGGCGCCACCGGCGTCGAACTCGCGGCCCAGCTGCACAATACGACGCGCGCGCTGGTCGCCTACGGTCTCGACCGGATCGTACCGGAACGCGATATCTGCCTGCATCTGATCGAGGCCGGCGACCGGATCCTGCCGGCACTGCCGCCGCGCCTGTCCTCCGCCGCCGCCGCCCTGCTGAGCAAGCTCGGCGTGCAGATCCACACGGCATCCAAGGTCGAATCGGTCGGCCCCGACGGCGTCCGGCTGAACAGCGGCACAGTCATTCCGGCCGAGCTCACGGTTTGGGCGGCCGGCGTCAAGGCGCCGGAATTCCTCAAGACCCTGGGGCTCGAAACCAACCGGATCAACCAGTTGGTAGTCGGCCCGACCCTGCAGACGACGCTCGACGAATCGATCTACGCGATCGGCGATTGCGCCGCCGCCCCCTGGCTGGGCACCGACCGGACCGTGCCGCCGCGCGCCCAGGCCGCACATCAGCAGGCCGCCTATCTCTATCGCCAGACCCTGCGCCGCCTGATGGCCAAGGAAGGCGAGGAGAAGCCGGCCGAGCTGTTCCAATATCGCGATCTGGGCTCGCTCATCTCGCTCGGCGAATACAGCGCCGTCGGCAGTCTCATGGGGGCGCTGGTTCGCGGCAGCATGATGGTCGAGGGCTATTTCGCGCGTTTCCTCTATATGTCGCTCTACAAACGCCACCAATTGGCGCTCCATGGCCCGACCAAGGTCACGCTCGACACGCTGGCGCGGATCATCACCCGGCAGACGGAGCCGAACGTCAAATTGCATTGAGCGGCGGCGGCGCCCTGCCGGTATCGGGCGATCGAGATTGCACCGGTTCAGGCCGTTTCGGCCTGAACGCGCGACCTTGTCCGATCGCCCTAATCGTCTTGACTGCCGGGCGCAGCGGCGCATTGTTGCGCGCCCGCCGATCCTGACGCCCGGCGGCCCGGGGCGCGGCAGCAAATGGCCAACCTCCTGATCCAGGCGTCTTGCCGCAGGAGCAAGTGATGACGGAGACCAACGGGGCCGCGGATGAACAGATGGTGGCGGCGCGGCAGCCCGTGCTCTTCAAGCGGCTGGAGCCGCTCGATCCGGTCCGGCATGCCGGGCTGAAGCTCGACCGGGCGACGCGCAATCACCGTTTCGCCGCCGATGTCAGCGCCATTCCGGCGACGATGGCCGAATTCGCCTCCGGCGGCGTCTGCTATCCGATCGTCTTCACCGCCGGGCCGCAGCCGGTGCCGGTCTTCATTCTCGGCTATAAGCCGGGTGAGAACCTGCTCGTCGACGCTGCCGGCACCTGGCGCGGCGGCTTCTACGTCCCCTGGTATGTCCGCTGCTACCCCTTTGCCGTGCTCGACGGTCCGCAGCCGGAGTCGCTCGTTCCGTGCCTCGATGCCGAAGGCGCCGGGCTCGGGCCGTTGATCGGCGATCTGCTGATCGAAGACGGCGCGGTGACGCCGATGGCGAAGGAAATCATGCAATTCTGTTTCGGCTACAACCGCGCGCTCAAGGAAACCCGGGAACTCGGCCGCACGCTGCATGCGGCCGGGCTGCTGGTGCAGCATGAGGCGACGATCGGGCTCGGCGGTGAGCGCAAGCCGGCCCGGCTCAAGGGCTTCTACGCGGTCGATACCAAGAAATTCGACGAATTGCCCGACAAGACCTTTCTCGCCTGGCGCAAGAAGGGCCTGCTCACGGCCGTGTTTCAGCATCTGCACTCGCTGAATTGCTGGCCGGCGCTGTCGATCGCCGCCATCGAGCGGCTGGGGAATGATCATGCACGCAATGGTGCTGGCTGAACCGGGCGCGAGGCTGGCCTGGACGGAACTTCCCGACCGGCAGCCCGGTCCGGGCGAGATCCGCGTCGCGGTAACGGCCTGCGGCGTCTGCCGCACCGATCTGCATGTCGTCGATGGCGAGTTGCCCGATCCGAAGCTGCCGATCATCCCGGGTCATGAGATCGTCGGCCGAATCGATGCGCTCGGCGCCGGGGTCGAGGGCCTGGCGTTGGGCCAGCGGGTCGGCATTCCGTGGCTCGGCCATAGCTGCGGCCATTGCCCCTATTGCCAAGACGAGCGCGAGAATCTTTGCGACCATCCGCTCTTCACCGGCTACACGCGCGATGGCGGCTTCGCAACCTCGACGATCGCCGATGCACGTTATGCCTTTCCGCTGGGCGACGCCGGCGATGACGTGGCACTGGCGCCGCTGCTCTGCGCCGGCCTCATCGGCTGGCGTTCGCTGGTCATGGCCGGCGCCGGCCGGACGCTCGGGCTTTACGGCTTCGGCGCCGCCGCCCATATCGTGGCGCAGGTGGCGCGCTTCCAGCAGCGCCGGGTCTTTGGCTTCACCCGCGCCGGCGATCTCGCGAGCCAGGATTTCGCGCGCCGCCTCGGGGCGGAATGGGCCGGCGGCTCGGACGAAATGCCGCCCGAACCGCTCGACGCTGCGATCATCTTCGCCCCGGCCGGCGCCCTGGTCCCGGCCGCGCTGCGCGCGGTGCGCAAGGGCGGCCGCGTGGTCTGCGCCGGCATCCATATGAGCGACATCCCGAGCTTCCCCTATCGCCTGCTCTGGGAAGAGCGGCAGTTGCTGTCGGTCGCCAATCTCACGCGCCGGGACGGCGCGGATTTCCTCCGCCTGGCGCCGCAGATCGGCATCGTCACGGCGACGACGCGCTACCCGCTCACCGAGGCCAACCGGGCGCTCGACGATCTGCGGGCCGGCCGCTTCGATGGGGCGGCCGTCCTCGTGCCATGACACCGCATCCCCGGCAAGACGACCGGCCGGTCACTTCACCGGCGCCTGCGCGGCGGGGGCGTTTTGCGCGCCGGCTGCCGGACCGCGTTCATCGGCGAGGGTGAAGTAGATCTTCTGCTCCTTGTAAGCGATGAACAGGTGCAGGCGCGACAGCACGTCCATCCCGAGCATAAGCCGCCGCAGTTCCGGCCGGTCGTCGGTAACGGCAATCTGCGACCCGGTGAATTTCTGCTGGTATCGGGCCAAGTCCGCGATTGCGACTTTCTTGTTCGGCAGCCGCAAGGGGCCGATTTCGAGCGCCCCGAATGTATGATCGAACGACTGGACCGTGCTGCCGGTCATGCTCGGAACCGGCGCCGGGCGCACACCGTCCTTGTCGGCCGTGACCTCGAACACCGATTGCGCGGTCGCCGCGGCGAGTGTCGTTCGGCTCTTCCCCGTGTCGAGCGTCGCCCGGATCGGCTTGCCGTCGAGCACGACATTGGTGTAGATCGGCGTCGATCGCGGGTCGAAATAGCTGTCGATCTGGAAATAACTATCCGTCCAGTATACGGCCGTACCGGGGCAGTGATCCTGCAAGAACAGATTGACCCGATGGCGCGCAGGATCGATCTCGATATCGTATCCTTCGAACCACATATTGCCGATCGTCCCGTCGATATCGTCGACATTTTCGAGGACGGCGGCGCTTAATTCGGTGCGGAGAAGTTGCCCCAGATTCACTTTCCGAACCGGGACGAAGTGCCGGAGGGATACGCCATCTTCCTCGCGGATCGTGCCATCGCCGCCGCCGCCGCCGGTTTCGGTCAGACCGAGCTTCTTCACCAGCTTCTCGGTGACGTAGGATTGGAGCCGCGCCAATTCCAGCCGTAACTTGACCGGCTGGCCGTTGATCGCGACATCGAGGAGAACCCGGCCGTCGGCGGTGTTCTCGGTCGGGATCGAGGCGTAGGGCTTCAGCCCGCAATCTTCCGCGGCGCCGGCATTCCCGACGCCTGCCAGGAACAAGCCAAATACAACCGCAAGATACTGCCCGCGCATGATTTCCGCGCCCCGTCCAAAGTGCTGCAAACCCGTTTCGGCGATGAGTATCACATCTCCGGTCGCCCCGGCAGAGCGGAGCAAGGGCGAGCCCGCGACCGGAAAGTTATTCTACCTCTGGGGGAAAACGCCCGTCAACCGCATTTCGAGTAGCCGCAATTATTGCATTGGGCGCAGCCTTCCTGATGCAGCAGCGACGCCTGGCCGCAGCGCGGGCATTGGCCGAGGCGCGGCGTGTCGCCGGCAACGGCGACCTGGCGCGCCGGCCCGCTGGAATTCGCCCGATTCGGTTTCGGCAGAAAGCCGATCTCGACCAGATGGCGCTCGATGATGTCGCCGATCGCGGCGAGCAGCGACGGCACGTAGCGCCCGCCCATCCAGGCGCCGCCGCGCGGATCGAACACCGCCTGCAGCTCTTCCACAACGAACGCGACGTCGCCGCCGCGCCGGAACACCGCGCTGATCATCCGGGTCAGACCGACGGTCCAGGCGTAGTGATCCATGTTCTTGGAATTGATGAAGACTTCGAACGGCCGGCGGCGGCCATCCTGAATCACGTCGTTGATCGTGATGTAGATGGCATGATCGCTTTCCGGCCATTTCAGCTTGTAGGTCTGGCCCGGCAGCACCTCCGGTCGCGACAGCGGCTGCGTCATGTAATAGACCCCGCCCTCGGCGGCGGTTTCGCGCTGCGGCGCTGCCGGTTCGGCCGCGGGCTTGGCCGGCGCGTTCTCCAGCGGCTGATTGGCCGGCTCGGCGACCGCCAGCACGGCCCCGGTCACGTCGTTCGGCCGATAGGTCGTGCAGCCCTTGCAGCCCAGGGCATAAGCGCGCCGATAGATATCCTTGAACGCGTCGAAATCGATCGTCTCGGGCAGGTTGATCGTCTTCGAGATCGAACTATCGACGAATTTCTGCACCGCAGCCTGCATCGCCAGGTGATCGTCCGGCGCCAACGACTGTGCATCGACGAAGGAAGCCGGCAGCGGCGCCTCGCCATGCAGACGCCGGAACAGGCGATAGGCATGGTCGCTTACTTCCTCCTGCCGGCGGGCGCCATCCGGCATCAGCAGGGTGCGCAAATAGCGGAAGCTGAACACCGGTTCGAGCCCGGACGAGACATTGTCGGCGAAGAGCGAAATCGTGCCGGTCGGCGCCACCGAGGTCAGCAGCGCATTGCGGATGCCATGCTGCGCGATCCGGGCGCGGGTCTCGCCGTCGAGCGTGCCGACCGTTTCGCCGGCGAGATATTTGTCGCGATCAAACAGCGGGAACGGCCCTTTCTCGGCCGCGAGATCGACCGAGGCCCGATAGGCCTCGACCTGGATCACCCGCATCCAATCCTCGACCAGCGCCACCGACTCGGACGAGCCATAGCGCCTGCCGCACAGAATCAGCGCATCGGCGAGGCCGGTGACGCCGAGCCCGATCCGCCTTTTGGCGCGCGCCTCCGCCTCCTGCTCCGGCAGCGGGAAGCGCGACAGGTCGATGACGTTGTCCATCATGCGCACGGCCAGCGGCACGATTTCGCGCAGCCGGCCCAGATCGAGCGCGGCGTCCGGCTCGAACGGCTTCGTGACCAGGCTGGCCAGATTGATCGAGCCGAGCAGGCAGGCGCCGTAAGGCGGCAGCGGTTGCTCGCCGCATGGATTGGTGGCGGCTATCGTCTCGCAATACCAAAGATTGTTCTGCCGGTTGATTCGGTCGATGAAAATCACACCAGGCTCGGCATAGGCGTAGGTGGCCCGCATGATGCTGTCCCAGAGCGCGCGGGCCTCGACGACGCGGAACACCGTACCGTCGAATTTGAGCTCCCACGGCGTCCCCTCCTCGACCGCCTGCATGAAGGCATCGGTCACCAGGACCGAGAGGTTGAACATGCGCAGCCGGCCGGGATCGCGCTTTGCCTCGACGAAGGCTTCGATGTCCGGATGATCGCAGCGCAAGGTCGCCATCATCGCGCCGCGGCGATACCCGGCACTCATGATGGTCCGGCACATCGCGTCCCAGACATCCATGAACGAGAGCGGCCCGGACGCGTCGGC
>Ga0181519_10000103_pt1 | contig 72462 bp, 68 predicted proteins | sample PEATcosm2014_Bin_26_FD_121102 | JGI IMG/M metagenome (GOLD analysis project Ga0181519, IMG submission 121102) | Peatland microbial communities from MTU Mesocosm Facility, Houghton, MI, USA - PEATcosm2014_Bin02_10_metaG | ecosystem: Environmental > Terrestrial > Soil > Wetlands > Peat | place...
CACGGCGCCCACGACGACGACACCCACCACGGCGCCCACGACCGCGCCCACGACCGCGCCACCCGTGTCGACGAACACGCCCGGATCGTCGCCGCGCGGCAGGTCGCCCGGCTGAACGGTTCGGCCCATGACCTGTGATCCCTCGTCGAGGTGGCGAGAGGCGCCCGGGCCACCGGACGCCCGCCTTCGGAAGGTCCCGGGCCATCGGACCGAGCCGTCGTCTGGGGTGTGGTCGTCCGACACCTGGACAACGGCGGGCGGGGTCGGGTCACTCCAGCGTGTCGAGCAGGCGCCGCACCTCGGAGGCGGCCAGGGCCGTCGACCCCCCGAAGCCCGCCGTCCCCAGGACCTGGAGGATGAATCCACAGGGGTAGACGTCCGAGTGGGCGGCAGGATCGGGATCGTCGAACGCCGAGGTGATGAGTGCCCCGGCGTCCGCGTCACCGTCGGTGACGCCGTCCACGACGGCGAGCGCGATCCGGGCGAGGGCCCTCCGGTCAGACAGGACCGACGTCATTCCGGCCTCCCCTGCTCAGACGCCGGTCCCTCCGACAGCGGGCAGGGGCACGGGAAGCCTCCGGCCCACGGACGGGCCCTCGCGGTGAACGGATGACCAGCCGCGGATCGCGGCGCATCCCCGCGCGCATCCCCGCGGCGCTGACTCCCGGGCTCCCCACCGTCACCGGCCGGCCCGCATCCGCTGATAGGTGAGGGGAGCAATGGTCCGGAGGATCGGTGCCACGAGGGGCAGCACGGACACGTTGACCTCCAGCCGCGGGTCGAACATCCGGCGGAGCACCAGCGACGAGACCTGCTCCTCGGTACGACGGACCGCCCTCGGTGGCATCGAGAGGCCCCCGTCCCGCACCGACGTCAGACCCATCTCGGTCGGCACCCAGCCCGGGTAGACCGCGTGCACGAACACACCGTCGGGCCTGGCTTCGTAGGACAGGCTCTCCGTCGCCGCCGACAGGGCCGCCTTGCTCGCGGCGTAGTCAGCTGAGCCGGGACCCGGAGCACGCCCGTCGTCCGAGCCCATGTTGACGATCGCACCGAATCCCCGGCTTCGCATGCCGGGGAGGACGGTGAGCATCCCGGCGACGGGAGCGATGAAATTCACCTCGAAGACGGATCGAAGTGACGCCGCGGTGGTCGGCTCGGTACGGAAGACCCCTCCGACGCCGGCGATGTTGGCCAGGATGTCGATTCGGCCGATCTCCTGCTCGACGTGCTCGAGCAGGTGGACGAACGAGGCGGCGTCGGCGAGGTCGCAGAGCCGGTAGGACGACCTCGGACTGTGCCTCTGCATCGCCTCGACGAGGGCCTGGAGTCGCTCCTGGCGGCGCGCCACGCCGATCACCTCCGCCCCGGCTGAGGCCAGATCCAACGCCAGGCGACGACCGATGCCGGCGGAGGCCCCGGTCACGACGGCGACCTTCCCCTGGTAGTCCCACGCCGGCCGTCGGCTCCTCAGTGGCATCGTCACCACCGTACCGAACCGACTTCTTCGGTGACCGCCCCTCGTGCCTCGGAAACCTCAGGGTCTGTCCGCCCGTCCTCGCGTCGGCCGAGCGGCGGCCGAGGTCACCGTCCTCGACGGCACCCTGCGGGCCATCGAACCGGAGGGAGGTGGCGATCCGGACCGTCGGTCAACCGTGATCCGTCACGACCGGGCGGAGGCGATCGCCTTCGCCGGCCGTTCGGTGAAGCCGCCGGCGATCTGGAGATGCCCGTCGGAGGATGAGAACGACGTCTGTGTGGGCTGCACGATCGGAGCCGAGACCACCAGGCCGTTGATCACCGCGCCCGTGAAGGCGTGGAACGACTGTCGGGCGAGGGTGTCCCAGCGGGCCGATCCCTCCGGTGTGCGGGTGAGGTCGATGACCCACTGCCCACCGGTGGTGACGGCCTGGGCACGGGCGACCGCACTGCGATCGAGGCCGACCGGGCCGAGGACGTACCTGGTCGGAACGTTGGTGCCCGCTCCGGCGAGCCGTACGTCCTGAGCCGGCGCGGTTCCCGACGAGGATGTCGACGGGTAGATGGCGAACCGTGGATCGGCGCTGATGGTGCCGTTCGACCTGTAGCCGTTGTTCGTGCCGCCGATCGGGGTGACCTGCAGGTTGGAGGCCGTCAGCTCGCTGGATGCCGCACCGGTCGGGAGCGGGCCGGTGGATGCGGTCTGGCCTGTCGGCACCCTGAAGGGCGGTGCGTGACACAGCACGTCCGAGCGCAGCACCGTCATCGAGCCGGTCCGTGACCTGGTGGAGTACCGCGGGAGCCAGGGCTACCGCCCGGACGAGGTCATTCAGATCATCGAAGGCATGTCCTGACCGGCCGCGCCCCCCACCGGGTCGGCCGTCCGGAGCAGGACGACCGGTGCCGTGTACCGGGATCGGGTGCTCGAGCGCTTCGGCGTCCGGGGACCCGGGGGGTGGCTCCTCCCAACCCCCCACCGCCGCCCGGAGGAACGCGATCTCAGAAGGCATGTCGCGTGTGGCTGAACTCTCCCTTGGTGAAGGCGAAGACCTTGTCCGGTCGTACGGCGAACACCAGGACGTCGTCGTGCCCGTCGCCCTTGAATCCCTCCGGAACCGTCTCGTAGTTCCAGCTGCCGTCCCACTTGCGTGCCCAGGCCTCCGCGAGCCTCTCGAGCGTGCGCTGATCGGTGACCCGGACCGCCCGGCCCTCGACGACAACATCCATGCCGCCGTCCCACCGGTTGCAGCCCGTCAGGAGGATGACGTTCCGGTTGTCACGAAGATTGGCTGCCTTCTGCTCACGTTCGCCGGTACAGAAGTGCAACACCTCGTCGAGCCAGACGGCCACGAGGGGCGTGATGTGCGGTCTCCCGTCGGCACGTACCGTGGCGATCCAGAAGAGCTGGGCCGATTCGAGTGTGCCACGGGCGTCGTCCCAGCTGGTGGCGGAGGCCCCGGGGTCGCTGTACTGGGCGTTCAACGTGGTGGTCGGTTCCGTCATGGGCCCGTCCTAGGGCGTCGTCCCCTTCGGGTCAAGCCGTCCATCACCCAGGCTCGGGCTGACGCCACCTCGCCGACCCGTGGTACGGCGATGGCGCGACAACCTGGCAACATCCCGGCGAGCGGGGATGCCTCCGTTCGAGAACCTGCTCGACTGCTGGTCGGCGGTGGTGCCGTACACCCCACATCGGTGGTGGGCCCTGGGTTCAGGCAGTGGTGTCGGCAATCCCGTGGCGCTGTTCCCGTGGCACCCCCGGGTCGGAACTCCCCCGGCCGAGGAGCCCTGGGCGGCAGCCGGGAGCTCGATCCGGACGGGACCGAGCGGGAAAGGACGGGGAGCGGTGCGCCCTCGTCGACAGCTGGGCAATGCTGGGCACCGTGTTGATCAGTGCCGTCGTCCACTCACGGGAGTATCTCATGACACGCTCGATCGGCGTGGCCGGTGGTCTGGTCTCATTCTTCGCGTTGGTCCTGCGGCATCCGGCGAGGAGGGAGGGGGCGATCTCGAGCGGAACTCCTCCACGGGGGCTGTCGTTGCGGGGATTTCGGCCGGCCAGGACCCGTCAGTGGTCATACCCCGCGTGGTTCGTCACGACGCCGAGAGGGTGGCGATGGCTCGACCGCGTGTTGGTCCTCGTCGCCATTGCCGGCGGTGCCACGCTCGCGGCAACCATCGTCGTCATCGAGGCAGCCGGGCTCCACTAGGCCACCGGAGACGTCAGGACGGTCGGTCAGGTGCGGATGCCGCGGCGTTCGGGGACACGAGGAACGGATCTGGGGCAGCATGGATCCATGGCACACGATCGCAAGTTCCGGTTCGCCGCACAGCTGGGCAACGCGCCCGACGGCACGGCCAGGGGCTGGGCCGAGCAGGCACGCAAGGCCGAGGCCCTCGGCTACAGCACGCTGCTGATGCCCGACCACTTCGGCGACCAGCTGGCCCCCGTCCCGGCCCTGGCCGCGGTGGCTGCGGCGACAGCAACGTTGCGTATGGGTTCGCTCGTGTTCTGCAACGACTACCGCCACCCCTTCGTCCTGGCCAAGGAGGCGGCCACGCTGGACGTGCTCAGCGAGGGGCGCCTCGAACTCAGCCTGGGCGCCGGCTGGATGCGGACCGACTACGACGAAGCCGGTCTGACCTACGACCATCCAGCTGTCCGGGTGGACCGGTTCGAGGAGGCGGTCACGGTGATCAACGGGTTGTTGCGCACCGAGGGCCCGTTCGACTTCCACGGCGAGTACTACGAGGTTCGTGGCCACACCCTGACGCCACGACCCGTGCAGCGACCCGGGCCACCGCTCATCATCGGAGGCGGCGGGAAGCGGGTGCTCTCCTTCGCCGCGCGGCACGCCGACATCGTCAGCATCAATGCCAATCTGCGCGAGGGGACGGGCGGTGTGGAGACGGCGGGTGATCTGACCCCCGATCGGACCCGCCGGAAGGTGGCCTGGGTGAAGGAGGCGGCGGGCGACCGCTTCGACGATCTCGAGTTGAATGCACTCATCGGCTTCGCCGTCGTCACCGACGACGCGGCCGGCCTGGCCGCCCAGATGGCGCCGGCCTTCGGCATCGACCCGGCAGACGCCCTGCACGTCCCGGTGGCGTTGGCGGGGACGCTCGACGAGATGGCCGAGGAACTGCGGTGGCGACGTGAGGAGTACGGGATCTCGTACTGGTCGATCGAGTCGGACGCCTGGGAGACGTTGGGGCCGGTGGTGTCCGCACTGGCCGGCGAGTGAGCCGACCCACCCCCGGCCTGCGCTCACCCGGTGAGGAGGTTCACACGTCCGTTCGTCAGGAATTCCGCCTCGAGGGACTCGACGTCGTCGAACCCCATCGGCAGGTACCGTTCGCCCCGCTCCTCCCGGCGCCACAGCGGATCCCCGGTCGACCACCGCTCCCGGCGCAGCGGAGCCTTGTCGACCTTGTGGGTGGCGGTGGCCGGCAGCGCTCCCACCACCCGCACGTACCGCGGTAGCCACTTGGTCCCGAGGTCGGGCTGGGCGGCGAGGAAGTCGGCGAAGGCGTCGGGGTCGAAGGTCGCCCCGTCCTCCATTTCGACGGCCGCCATCACCTGGTCGCCGGTCCGGCTGTCGGGCACCGCGTAGACGGCCACCCCGGCGATCCCCTCCATCCTCCCGAGAATCCGCTCGATGGGGGCGGCGGTGAAGTTCTCGCTGTCCACCCGGAGCCAGTCACCCGACCGGCCGGCGAAGTAGAAGACCCCCTCCTCGTCGCGGTAGGCGAGGTCACCCGACCAGTACCAGCCGTCGCGCACCCGCTCGGCTTCCGCCTCGGGGTCCCCGTAGTACCCCTCGAACGACGAGACCACGTTGCGCCCCACCAGTTCACCGATCGCCTCGTCCGGATTGAGCAGGCGGCCGCCCCCGTCGAGACGGGCGGTCTCGCATTCCTGCCCGGTGACCGGGTCGACCACCGCGATATCGGCCCCCTTCGGAGGCCGCCCCAGTGCCCCGGGTCGGGCGCCGCCCACCGGATGGAGCACGATCGCCCCCTCGCTGGAGCTGTACCCCTCGAAGAGCGGCACCCCGAAGCGATCGGTGAAGGCCTCCTTGTCCGGTGCCGACGTCTCGGGGCCCAGCACGAATTTGAGGGAGTGGTCGCGGTCATGTCCGGTGGGCGGGGTGGCCAGGATGTGGGCGACCGCCCGACCCACGGTGTTGCAGAAGGTGGCCCGGGACTCCCGCACGTCGGGGAGGAAGGCCGACGCCGAGAACCGCCGGCGCAGCGCCAGGGTGGACCCGCCCGCCATCCACGGGAAGACCGCCGACAGCAGCGCGTTGCCGTGGAACAACGGCATGGCGCAGTAGAGGACGTCCTCCCGCCCGAACGGCATCCGGGTCGCCCCCCTGGCGGCCCGCCCCTGGGTCATCCGCACCGCCTTCGGATGGCCGGTCGATCCGGAGGTGAAGAGGAGGAGCAGGAGATCGTCGGGGGAGGGCACCGCCGCCGGCACCCGGGCGCCGGCCAGGGCGTCGAGGCGTTCCCGCCAGCCGGCATCGTCCACCACCAGGACGTGGCCGGTCGCCGCACCGAGGTCGAGTCCGTCGAGACGCTCCCGACCGGCGGCATCGGTCACGATCCATCGGCAGTCGGTGGTGCGGACGTCACGGGCCAGCTCCCCGCCGCGGCGGGTGGGGTTGCACCCCACGACCACCGCTCCGGCCATGGCGGCACCACCCAGCACGAAGAGGTACTCGTCGGTGTTCTCGAGGAGCACGCCGAGATGGAGCGGCTGCCCGTCACCGAGCTCGGCGAGGACTTCGGCCCGCACCGCCGACTCGGCGACCACCTGCCGCCATGTCCATTCCCGCCCCTCGAAGCAGAGCGCCCGGTCGTCGTTGTCCGCCTGCCTGACGAGGAGCTCCGCCACCGTCCCGGGTGCGGTTCGGACGTCGGACGGCATAGAGGACTCAGTGGGCCTGGATGAGCTCGAGCAGCTGTCCGTCGGGGTCGCGGACCATGACGGCGACCCCCACGTCGGAGGTGGTGACCACTGCACCCCCGCACCCGGCCACCCGGACCTTGGTGCCCTCGAGATCGTCGGTATCGAGCGAGAGGTGGGTGAGGCCCGGCTCGACCAGGGCCCGCCGCCGCGCCGCCGGATTGCCGGGACGGTCGTAGTGGAGGAGCTCGAGGGTGAACCCACCGCGGGTCAGGTAGACGGCGGTGAGGCCCACCGGCGGCTCCACCCCGAGCAGGGTGGCGCACACGGCGTCGGGCGGTTGCAGGGACCGGTCGAAGGTGAAGCCCAGGGCTTCCTCGTAGAACCGGCGCGACCGGGCGAGGTCGGTGACGCAGAGTCCGACGTGGTTGACGGTGACCCCGGGCGCCGGACTGCCGTCGGCGGTCACGACCGGGCGGCGTCCTGCGAGAGGCCCGAGGGCATCACCATGCCGACGGTCTGCAGGTGCTGACCCAGCATGCCCTCGAACTCCTCGGCGACCGACCCGGTGTCCCACCCGCCGTCCTTGTTCATCCAGGCGATCTGCTTGGGGTGCTGGAAGAGGGTGTAGCTGAAGTCGGTCCGGCCGAAGAGCTGCCCGTTCACGTGGGCGGCCCGCTCCGAAGCCAGGAAGGCGACCAGCGGGGCGTTCATGGCCGGGTCGAGCCGCGGGTCCGGCTCGGAGTCGCCGGCGGTGAGCGAGGCGGTCATCCGCGTGGCGCCGGCCGGGGCGATGGCGTTGACGGTGATGCCGGACTTTCCGAGCTCGAGGGCCCACACGAAGGTCATCCCCATGATGCCGGCCTTGGCCGCCCCGTAATTGGTCTGCCCGAAGTTGCCCCGCAGGCCGGCCGACGAGGTCACATTGACGATCCGCCCGTACCCGGCCTCCTTCATGATCGGTGCGGCGTGGCGGGTGGTGTTGAACGCCCCCTTCAGGTGGGTGCCGATCACCGCGTCGAAGTCGTCCTCGGTCATCTTCACCAACGTGCGGTCGCGTACGATGCCGGCGTTGTTGACCAGGATGTCGATCCGCCCGAAGGTGTCGACCGCGGTGGCCACGATGCGCCCGGCGGCCTCGAAGTCGGAGACGGAGTCGTGGGACGGCACCGCCCTCCCGCCGAACGACTCGATCTCCGCGCAGACACTGGCGGCGGGGTCCTCGCCGGAGTCCTCTCCCCGGAGACCGACCCCGAGGTCGTTGACCACCACCGCCGCCCCCTGGCGGGCCAGCTCGAGGGCGAACTCGCGCCCGATGCCCCTCCCGGCACCGGTGACGATGGCGACGCGTTCGTGCAACAGCATGAGGCTCCCCGGAGGTGGTCTCGAGGTGGCGCCGGCGGGCACCCCCGGGCCCGAACGGCGTTCGCATACTATGGCAACACAATTCCCGCGGCCAGAAGGTTGGATCGACGTGTCCACTGCGAGAGGTACCGATCCGTTCGCCGAGAGTGAGGACCAGGTCGCCCTGCGCCAGCTGGCCCGCGACGTCGGGCGGCGGTCGGTCGCCCCCCACGCCCGCGAGGCCGACGTCACCGGGGAGCTGTCCAAGGAGGCGCTCCGGGCACTGGCCGAGGCCGACCTGTTCCGGGTGACCATCGGTGAGCGGTGGGGAGGACTCGGCTTCGGCGACGTCGAGGCTGCCATCGTCCTCGAGGAGATCGCCCGTCACGACGTCTCCACCGCCATCTGTTGCCAGCTGGCGTTCAACGGCCCGTCCCGGGGGATCGAGCACCTCGGCGGCGACGCGCTCAAGGACCGATGGCTGCCGGAGGTGGCCGCCGGCGAAGCCATCGTCTCGATCGGCATCACCGAGCCCGACGCCGGCTCCGCCGTCCAGAACATGCGGAGCGCCCTGGTGGCGGACGGCCCCGGTCGGTGGCGCCTCAACGGGTACAAGAACTATTCGACCCTCGGTCACCGGGCGCGGGGGATCCTGGTGTGGTGCCGGTGGCCCGGCGGCAGCGGGGCCAAGGGGATCGGCGCGGTGGTCGTCCCCATGGACCGCGACGGTGTGGAACTCACCGGCCGCCACCACGGCATGGGGATCCACGCCGCCACCGAGGCGGAGGTGGCCTTCGACGGGGTGGCCATCACCGCAGAGGACGTGCTGGTGGCCGGCGACCCGGCGACCACCGAGGCGTTCAAGGTGCTCCTCGGACACCTCAACCACGAGCGGTGCGGCAACGCCGCCATGTGCGTGGGGGCCGCCCAGGGGGCGCTCGAGCACTCGGTCCGCTACATGAGCGAGCGCCAGGTGGACGGTCGGCCCATCGGGGACCTGCAGGGGCTCCGGTGGAAGCTGGCCGATATGGCCACCCAGCTCGAAGGAGCCCGGCTCCTCCTCACGAGGGCGGTCCATCTGGCCGGCCCCGCCGGTACGCCACCGGCCCTGGAGACGGCCCTCGCCAAGACGGCCGCCAACCTGGCCGCCAAGTTCGTCTGCGACGAGGCCATCCAGATCCACGGTGGCTACGGCTACAGCCACGAGTACCCGGTCGAGCGCGCCTACCGCGACATCCGGGGACTGTGCATCGGGGCGGGTACCGTCGAGGCCCAGCGGAACTACATCGGCTCGGCGGTGGTGGCCGGGCGTTCAACGGTGTCGCCCGGCTGGGCCGACCCGCTTGCCGACTGAACCCGGCCGACCGGAGCCGTCAGGCGCCGGGGCGTAGGAACCGGCCCTCGGGGTCCCACCGCCGGAGCTGCTCCACGTGGATGGGATCCGGGGGGTCGAGCTCGGCGACGGAGCCCGCCACCCGGAGCTCCCACGGGCAGAGCGAGCGCACCCGGTCGACCCGCTCCTCCACGGTTCCCTCCCCGGCGGCCACCGCGGTGAGCACCAGCTCACCCCCGTCGCCCTTCTCGAACAGGGCGAGATCGGTGGCGAGCGCTCGCACCCGGGTGCCGACCGAGGTGACGTAGGGCACCTCGGCGACCGCCCGGCGGTGGGTGAGGGTCGTGACCACCACCACCTCGTCGGCGGTACCGGCCACGTCGTTGCCGCCGCCCGACCCGACCAGGAATATCTTGCCGGGGACGACCGTCGAGTTGATGTCACCGAACCGGTCGATCTGCGCTGCTCCCAGGCAGCCGATGAGGGTGGTGCCGGGCCCGCTCACCAGGGTGCCAAGCACCTGGTCGGCGTCGCCCAGCATGGTGGCGCTGGGGAAGCTCCGGTGATTGAAGATGAAGGGGTCGGCCGGGGTGGGGCGGTAGTCCCACAGGCCCAGTTCCGCGGTGAGCACCGCCTCGCTGCCCCGTGCGCGCGCCAGGTCGACGGCCAGCCAGGCGGCCAGGTTGGCCACCCCCGCACCGGCCAGCACGGCATCGGCCCCGAGGTCCACCACCCGGTCGGCGAGGTAGCGCGCCCCGTGGACGGCGGCCCGCTCCCACGCGGCGGTCGGGGCCTCGAGGTCGGGTGGGTGGGCCGCTTCGTCGTCGCGCCACGAGTCGGATTCGGCCCGGCGGCGGAGGCGCGCCACCCGATCGGCTCCCAGCCGATCGACATACTCCTCCTGGGTCGCCGGGCCGAGCACCCACCGGTCGATCCACCCGTCGAAGGCGTCGCCGTGGCTGGCGTCGCGGGCCTCCGACCAGAACTCCAGGTCCTCGCCGTAGGGCTCCACCGGGACGTCACGGGTGAACAGCCCCCCGGGGTGGGCTCCGAGCGGCGTCTCCGCCACCGCCAGCACGCGATGACCGGGCACCTTCACCAGGTGTGACCACGGCCGGAGGTCGTCCACCACCCGGTCGGCGGTCGCCACCACCCCCCGCTTGGCGGCGAGGGCTCCCCACAGTCCCTCGAGTCCCGGGGCGTTGAAGGCCAGGTTGCCCTGGCGGTCGGCGACCGGGGCGTGGAGGAGGGCGATATCCGGCGCGTAGGCCTCGAGCAGACCGACCTCGCCGAACGGGGTAGCGACCCGGGCGTACCCGGGGTTGTCGGCCATGGAGGAGCCGGCCAGGGAGGCGGTGGTCACGGCCGGCAGCCCGCGGGCGGCGGCCTCCATCCGCTGGGCGAAGGCGAGGAACGACCAGTGCTCGACCTCCACCTCGCCGGACAGGTACGCCCCGGCGAACCACGGATTGGGCGAGAAGTTGGGGAAGATGTCGCCCGAGTACCCGGTGACAACCTTCCGGACCAGGCCACCGCGGAAGAAGAGCGCCCCGAGGCTCGACAGGCTGAGCATCACCAGGGTCCAGCCGGGATCCTTCCCCCACCAGGCCCGCACCAGGTGGCGGGCACCGGCCGTCCACCGGGAGTGGTTGGTGACCACGTGGACGGCGTCGCCGGCCCGCACGTGGGCCACCGCCTCGTCGAGCGTGCAGACCTTGTCGGGCATGGGGAGCAAGCTAGCGGAGGTGCCCCCCGCTAGCATCCGGCCATGATCCGATACGACGTCGGCGACGATCACGTCGGCCGCATCACCCTGGACCGGCCGGACGCCAAGAACGCCCTCACTGCCGAGATGCGCGACGACCTGGTCGCGGTGGTCCGGCAGGCGCGGGTGGACCCGAAGGTGCGCTCACTCCTGGTCACCGGAACCGGGGACTCGTTCTGCTCGGGAATGGACCTCCGGGCCTCGACGGTCTCCAGCGCCGGCACGGCCGGCTTCGACCCCCGCGCCACCAGCGAGGCGCTCCGGGCCGGGGTGCAGACGTTCATCCGCGAGCTGTGGGAGCTGGACAAGCCGACGGTGGCCGCCGTCAACGGGACGGCGGTCGGCCCGGGTGCCCACCTGGCGCTCGCCTGCGACTTCGTCCTCACCCAGGCCACCACCCGCTTCATCTGGTCCTTCGCCCGCTGGGGCCTGGTGGTCGACGCCGGCGGTGCCTACCTGCTGCCCCGCCTGGTGGGGCTGCCCCGGGCCAAGGCCATGGTGCTGCTGGGGGAGCAGGTGGTCGGGGCCCAGGCCGTCGACCTCGGCCTGGCCTACCGGTGCCTGCCCACGGTGGAGGAGCTCACGGTGGCGGCCGAGGAGCTCGCCGTCCGCCTGGCCGCCGGACCGACCCGGTCGCTCGGGCTGTCCAAGCAGTTGCTGAACGCCAGCTTCGAGACGACCCTCCCGGCCTCGCTCGACCGCGAGGCGCACTTCCAGGCACTGGGCACGGTGTCGCCCGAAATGGCCGAGGGCATGGCCGCGTTCAAGGAGAAACGGACACCGGACTTCGCCGGTGCCACCGATCCGGGGGACTGAGCGACGCACCGAGCCCCCGTGCTCACCCCGAGGTGACGATGACGAATCGGGTCCCGATGGATTCCGGCATCGTGTCACGCAACGTCCGAGACGGTACCGACGGGGCGCGGACGGGACGTTCGAAGGTGCCGCAAACAGCATCACCTACATGGGCGTGTGGAGAACCCGTACCACCACTCGACCAGGGCACCCGGTGAGCTGGGCCGCTCGTGCGGTGGTGACCAACCACCAGCGACCCGGCACCCGGATGAGGCGCCCTGGCCGGGAGTCGAATCCGGTGCACGTGTCGAGTCAGGACACGGCAGTCATCCAGACCCAGGGCGCACTCGAAGACCTACGGCCAGGGTCTGACATGCACTGGTGGCCTGGGTTCAGTGAGGACACGGCAGCCACAGGGAGGGGCCGTCGGGTCCCTCGTGCGCGTATCGGACCCCATGTGCTGCCGCCTTGGACCATCTCAGAACGCCGGGAGCCTGGCTGCCTCCCTGAAGCATTCCCGATGCTGCTCGTATCATTGGGCCGTGCCTCGGACGGACACCTTCTCTCGGATGATCCCCGCCCCAATCACCGAGGTCTACGCAGCGCTGGTCGATCCAGAAGCGCTGTCTGCGTGGGTTCCGCCGGGGGACATGACCGGGACCATCGAGCGATTCGAGCCCCGTCCGGGGGGTTCGTATCGCATGGTGTTGAGGTATCCCGATCACTCTCCGTCCCAGGGCAGGACGACCTCAGATACCGAGGTGGTCGAGGCGCGCTTCATCGACCTCGTTTCCAACCGGCGGGTCGTGTATCCGGTGGACGTTGTGTCCGACGATCCCGACGACAGCGAAGCCATGACCATGCGTCGGGAGCTCACCGACACCGATGGAGGCACGCTCGTCAAGATCACCGCCGACAACGTCCCTGACGCCGTTTCGGCACACGACCATGCAGCAGGGTTGGAGTCGTCGTTGGAGAAGCTCGCTGCCTACGTCGCCGGGTGGGACCATCGGCTGTCCCTGATCGCCGGCCATGAGCCCGTCCTTCGGCTTTTCGGGGACTGCAGTCAGGATCGCCGATACCCTGCACCTGCGGCCTCGCCGATCGTCGCTACCGTGGCGGGAACCGACCCATAGCCGCGAAGCGATCGGATGAGGTGCCGATGTCCCAGAATGAGAGCCGATCTCTCCCGACCGTGGTCGACCGCTCAACGTTCGACGAGCAACGAGCGGCGCTGCGGACGAGGGAGAAAATGCACACGCGTGAAGGGGACGCCATCGCCGCCGCCCGGCGCCAGCTGCCAATGGTCGAGGTCGCCGCAGACAGCCCGCTGCTCGGGCCGAGCGGGCAAATGACGTTGCTCGACGCATTTGAAGGCCGCCGTCAGCTCATCGCCTACTACTTCATGTGGTGGCCGCGGCGACCTGCGGCCGAGCAGTGCGAAGGCTGCACGTGGGTGATGAGTCATGTCGGTGACCTTGCGTACCTGCACGCTCGCGACATCACCTTCGCAGTGCTCTGCCAGGGCCGGAACACCGCCTACGGCCCTGGCGACGTGCAGACGTCGTACGACGAGAGCCTCCGTTACTGCACCTTCATGGGCTGGGATATGCCGTGGTACTCGGCCCAGCCCTCCCTCGACACACTCCTCGTCGACCGCGAGCAGGGGCTGTTCCACCTGGTGTGCTACCTGCGCGACGGCAATCGGGTCTTCGAGACGTATTGGACCAACGGCCGGGGTGCCGAGGTGCTGGACTACAGCTACGGGCTGATGGACTTGACGGTGTTTGGCAGGCAGGAGGACTGGGAGGACTCGCCGGTGGGTTGGCCGCGTCGAGGGCACGCGACCCGGACCCTGGCCGGGGCCCCCGAGTGGCCACCCTTGGGGGAGTGGCCAGGCGGTCGTCCCACCTCTCACTGGCCACGGCTGGAAGCCGGGTTCTCGGACGATCTGGGATCGGCGGACGCGGGTGCGGCACCCCCTCCGGATCGATGCCACTGACGGGTCTCGCTGCCTCCGAGAGCACCCCCCAGATCGCCGGGTGGGTGCGGCGGTCCCGACCTTCACCAGACGCCGTTGGCCGCATGGCGCCCGGGAGGGTTCAGTACGTGTCCAAGGTCGAGACGAGTCGCCCGTCAGCCCCCAACACCATTCCGGGAATTCCGAATCGCTGGGCCAGAACCTCGGGTGCGTCCGACAGGTCGACAGGGGTGCTCGTCGAGGCAACCGGGGTCTCGGTGACCAACGTGAGCTCGCCGCTCCAGTTGCTGAGCAGCTCGACGGATCCGTCACGTGGCCGAATACCGACGATGATTCCGTCGACAAACGGAGAGTTCGGATGGGTACTGACATACCAGTTGCTCATCTCGATGTCGACGAGCGGACTCGGCTCGGGCGAGAACGCATAGACGTCCCCCCAGGAGCCGTGGTCGAGTCGCTGCAGGACGAGCTCCCCATCGTCCTCGACCACCCGATACGTCCATCCCGACTGTGTGTACGGGCCACCAGGGCCGAATGGCATCGGCTCGAGGGGTGTACCAGATCCGAAGCCGACGTCGGCGAGCCAGGACGTCCCCTCGGCTCTCACGCGAAGCACCAGGTGCCCCCTCGGTCGGATCGTCCCCCGGGGCGCTCTCCAGCGGACACGTGCGAGGTGAAGATCAACCCCGGCTCCGAGTTCCTCGCAAGCAGCCTTGAACAGCAGGTTCTGCTCGAAGCAGTAGCCGCCCCGTCGACCCGAGACGATCTTGCGCTCCAGATCGGCCACATCGAGAGAAACAGGGTGACCTTGGTGCGGGCCGAGGTTCTCGAAGGGGATGGCGTGCACGTGAGCACGGTGCATCTCACCCAGGTCGGGGCGACCACGCACGCCGAGGACTTCAAGGTATGCGCCCATGTCGTGCATGTCGGGCTCAGCCTATGGATCGCGGGAGGGACGGTCAACGGATCCGTCGACAGGAAACGGATCGCCGGTGAATTCGTGATGCCTGCCGACCACGAGTGCTCCGGGACCTGGGGTCCCGACGCTGGTTGCGGACTCTGACCTGAGACATCGGAGGAGGCAATCGCGAGCCGTCCCGGATCGGCACCGCCACCGGCTCGACTCGGAGGAAGTGCCTTCTGGGGGCGGCGTTCGGACGCTCCGTCCCCTGTGGCCGAGACACCCGGGAGGTGGACCACGTCGCGACGGACCGGAGGTCCCCGTCGGTGAGATCTGCGTGGACGACGCTGCCCGAACCGTCGGTGACGAATCCCCCGACCGACAACAGGTCACCCTCCCGTCGCGAGTGTTCGGAACCGTTCCCACGCCGGGCGCACGCACCGCTCATCTCGGTCCCCCGCCTGCTGGATTCCCGTCTGCAGGTCCGGTGAGCCACATGACGCGGTCGTGGACGGTCAGCCGAGGAGTGATGGGCACCATGCTGGCTGCGCCCGGGATCCAGCGTCTCCCCGTGCGGAGATCAGCAGGGACGTTCCGCGCTCTCGGCCGTCTCCCGGAGGAGGACCCCGACCAGCGACCAGTCGATCTGATCAGGTCGCCGGTCGCGGACGCACCCCTTGCCGACGTTCAGTCCACGGAGTTCAGCGCGGTGTGCGTCGAGGACCCCCGGTTTCATGATGTAGCGCGAGAGGTACCTGGCCTGCTTGGCGAAGGCGATCTCCGGACTACCTCCGACCTCGTCGGTGGGCATGCCGAACGCCATCACCTCCTTGTAGCCGGGCAGCTCCTCGCGGCAGGAGGTACGCAGGCGTTCGACCGTCGGACGCCATGGTTCTTCCACCTGGCTGACGTCGTCCGACACGTTCACCGCCACACTGTTCATGGATCCCCCGACTGGCCCCGGCATCCACCGACAGTCTTGCTCATCGTCACCGCCGTATCCGGGTTCCGACCGGTCACCGGAATTCACCCCGGTTCCGGTATTCTCCCACCATGGCGGACACGGATCAGGCGGAAGCATCGAGTGAGACGAACAGCCCCGGTGGCACCGGCGCTCCGACCGGGACCCCGAGGGTTCCGGAGGCCGGGACGACCGGTTCGCGGGAGGAGCCTCCGACCGGGAGCCCGCCCGCGGGGTCGGGATGGGAGCTGCTCGAGGTCCTGGCCGCGGTCATCTTGGCCGCCGAGTCATTGCGGATCATCGGCTCGCTGGTGGCGGGCATCATCAACGGCCTGGCAGTCCCCGGGGTGCTCGGGGCTCGGGCACTGGGCAATGCCATCGAGGTGGCGGCCAACTACTCCGACGGCCCCGGCATCGTCCTGCTGCTGGTGTCCCTCGCCATGCTGTGGTGGCGGGCCGAGCACTGGGCGGGTCGACTCGAGCGTTCCACGTCCGACGGGGGGCTCGACGGTGAGCTCCCGGTCGAGGGTACCCAGGTCCACCGCCTCCGTGGGCTCACGAGATGGAATCTGATCCTGTTCCTGTTCGCCACCGCGGGGGCGATCGCCTATCTGGTCGGCAATGTGATCGTCACCAATGCGCAGCACGTCTCGAACAGCGCGCAGTGGCAGGGCTATGCCGACGACCTCTTCTCACTGGCCTACGCGATCATCGCCGTGGCCGGGATCGCGGCATCGGTCAAATTGATCCGGCACTGTGACGCGGCGCTCGACGCCGCCCGCGGCCGCCGATGAGCGAGGTGAGGCGCCGCGGGACCCGGCGGGCTCCCACGGTGCGCCCGGGGTGGAGGATCACCGCAGCCGGACTCCGGGTGTCGTGGCTCCTCGGTGCCGTGCTCGGGGCGGGCCTCCTCGGCGGCTGTGGGTCCTCGCCCAGGACGGTCAACGTCATCCCCGCGTCCGCCGGTCCGCCGGGCACCTGCTACTACATCGCCTCACCCGCCGAATGCACGAACCGGGGAGCCGCCGGCATCCCCACCACGATGACGCCCCAGTGGGAGGCGACGTACTGGTCGTACTACTCGAGCCCGCTCTATCTGGGCCAGGTCCCGTCGTCGACCCAGACCGTCTTCCAGAGCGATCTCAGCAACTTCGAGGACCAGGACCAGTCGCTCATCACTGATGACTCCGGGGACGGATCGTGGTCCGACAGTGAGGGGAACTCCTGGAGCGGCTCGGTCGCCGACGATCCGGGCGACACGAGTGACGATGCCAGCAGCGATGGAAGCTTCGATGCGCCCGACGACAACAGCGACGACAGCAGCGACGACAGCAGCGACGACAGCAGCGACGACGGGGGCGACGACGGGGGCGACGACGGGGGCGACGACGGGGGCGACGACGGGGGCGACGACTGAGGGACCGGTGGCCACGGTCGGATGAATCCGGTCACCACCCGTGCACCGGACGTTCCGAAGACGCCCGGCTCGCCGAGGCTGGCTGACGGTCCTCGTCCGACGACGTGACCTGACTCGACGCTCATCGTCCCGGGTGCCGGTCGACGGAGCGACCGAAGTGCGCCGCGCACTGCAGGAGGTGGTCCACCAACTCCTCCGGGGATGACACCTCGAATTCGGTGGCGGCGCGGCCGAGGAGCAACGTCGGCCAATCGAGCGCGTCGGAGTTCATTCGGAGCCGGCACCGTGCGGGGCCCATCTCGTCCAGCTCTCCCCATGGTCCGATGCGCGCACGCACGGTCGCGGCGGAGGCGAAGAGGACCACGTTCACCTGGTACCGCTGCGGGGCGCCCCTGATCCCCGATCGCACGAACTCCCCGGCGTCCCCGGCCGGCAGCTGCCGAGGCATCGCCCGTTGACCGGTGGGCAGGGGTGCAACCAGTCGGTCCAGCCGGAACGTCCGCCAATCGAACCTGGTCAGATCCCACGCGACGCGATACCAGCGCCGTCCCGTCAGGACGACCCGGTGGGGGTCGACCTCGCGGGTACCGATGTCGCCCCCGTGGGTCGTATCGGCGAACTTCAGGCGTTCGCCGTCGCGGCAGGCTTGCGCCACGGCCACCAGGACGTCGGCGTCGACGGTGCGCTCCGCGTCCTGCCAGGGTGCGGGCACGGTCATGGTGGCGAGCGCGTCGATCCGTCGGCGGAGCCGTGTCGGCATGACCTGGATCACCTCGCCCAGGGCGCGCACGGAGGACTCCTCGATGCCGGTGATCGATCCGGCCTGGAGAGCCGAGTGCAGCCCGACCCCGATCGCAACTGCCTCCTCGTCATCGAGCAGCAGTGGGGGAAGCACCGCACCGGCCGCCGATTGGTAGCCACCGTCCACTCCCCGCTGCGCCTCGACGGGGTAGCCCAGCTCCCGGAGGCGTTCGACGTCCCACCGGAGCGTCCGGGTCGACACCTCGAGGCGGCCGGCGAGCTCCTCCCCCGACCAGTGACGCCGGGACTGCAGGAGGGACAACAGTTGCAACAGGCGGGTACCCGGCGTGGTCATGGTCCCCGTAACACGCCATTGAGGACGGAAACCGTCCGCTGGGCGTCCTACCATCGGATGCAGTCGGCAAACCCCGTGTGAAAGGAACCCCGGATGAGCGCTTCGACGGGAACGACCTCCGAACGGACGGACCTCCACGATGCCCTCGCCCAGCACCGCGACCTCCTGCTCCGCACCGTGCGCGGCCTCAGCGAGACCCAGGCCCGCCGGACTCCCACCGCCAGCCAGCTGTGTCTCGGCGGGATCGTCAAGCACGTCGCATCGATGGAGGAGAGCTGGGTCCGGTTCATCGAGGCAGGACCTGCCCGCGAGGGTCCCCCCGATAAGGCGGCCTACGAAGCCCATGCCGCCGGGTTCCGGATGGCGGCCGACGAGTCACTCGACGATCTGGTGCAGCGCTACCGTGAGATCGCGCTCCATACCGATGCCCTGGTCGACACCCTTCCCTCACTCGACGCGTCCCATCCGTTGCCCGAAGCGCCCTGGTTCGAGCCCGGGGCCCGTTGGACAGCCCGCCGGGTTCTGGTGCACATCGTCGCCGAGACGGCCCAGCACGCCGGACACGCCGACATCATCCGCGAGACCATCGATGGAGCGAAGTCCATGGGCTGATGCCCACCGAACGGCTGGACACCACCTGGACCGCGTGGGAGGGCGGTCCCGGACGGACGGAAGGGGCCGAACGGTCGGGAAGGCGTGGGTCGCCCACCACGACGACACGGTGGCCATCCGACGGCGGGTCCCGCCGGGCTCAGCGGGAGATCCCCCGCCGTCCTTTCGCCTCCCTCTTCACGGTCTCCCGGAATTCGTGCATCTCCTGGCGATGCCGGTCGCGGATCTGATGGAGGTCGCTCTTCGTGCGGCGCCGGAATTCGTGCACATCGTCGTGGAAGCGCTCCCACGCGGCCTGCCGGCTGACCCCGACCGTTCCACCGACCATCTCCCACGTTGCGCCGGCGGCCACGGCCTCGCCGACCAGCTGTGACTCCCAGGTCGACAGCAGACCGACCAGGGCACGGGACGCGCCGAGGGCGGCGAGCGGATCAGGGTCGGTGGTCGTCGCCTCCCAGCTCGCAACCATCACTGGTGGTACCTGGCGGGTCGGATCCTGGTGTGCCCCTGCGTCGGTCATCTGTCAAGGGTAACTTGACGAGCCGAGGAGTGTCAAGGCGCGCTTGACACGTCCACCCCTGGCGGAGGCGCTCGTCCGGAGGTGTCCCGAGGTCGGGAGGAGGAGCATCCGGCTCGATGATCCCCTACGTCCATGAGGCCCCGGTGGCGAGGAGGAGAGGCGGTGACGCGGTCGTCGCCACTGTCAGGGTCGAGGATCCCGAGGAGGCCCGACTCCTCCTGCCCGAGGCACGGGGGGGGCGTGGGGTCGCGCGCCCCGGGCATCGTCGGTGGCTACTGGCTGGAACCGGTCGGTGGCGTCGGAACCTCGGTGCTGATCTTCGAGTCCAGGGCGCTCGCCGAGGAGGCGGCACGGGACCCACTGCCGCCGACGCCGGGCGTCACCCTGCTCGATCTGACGATTCGGGAGGTGTCCACCCACGTCTGAGCGCTCCCGCGGGGGGATCCCCGTCTGTCGCCACCCGGGCGCACGACGGGACGAGGGGAACCCGGTCGACTAGTGCCGCTTGGCCGTGTCGACGGACGTGGTGCCGTTGCCCGCCGCGGCGATCTCCGGCGACGGGTCGGTCTCCGTGCGCCTGGGACGGTCGGAATCGGCGGCGTTGGCCGCCACCGAACGGCGGAGCGCGTCGTAGACGGTCATCCCCTGGCTGACCACGCCGGCCACCAGCTCGTTGACCCCCTCGGAGCCGTTGAGGACGGTGAGGTGCGAGCCCGAGATGCCGGAGGCGGCCGCCTCCACCAGGCCGGGGAGCGAGTCGATGAGCTTGTTGGCCGCGATCAGCGCCTGGTTCCCCTCGCTCAGGGCGTCGGCCCGGACGTTGATGGCTTCGGCCTCCGCGGTGGACACCGTCCGCTGGAAGTACGCCTCGCCGTCGGCGGCGAGCTGCCGGGCCTTGGCGTCGGCGGCGGCCTTGACCTTCTCGGCGTCGGCCTCGGCGTCGGCGATGGCCCGCTGGCGGTTCGCCTCGGCTTCGGTGGCGAACTTCACCTGGTCCCGGTTGGACTCGGCCAGGGTGCGCTGGCGGAACGCCTCGGCCTCCGTCTCGGCCTTCACCCGGTCCCGGTCGGCATCCGCCATCGTCCTCGTCTTGTAGGCCTCGGCATCGGCCGGGCGACGGACCTCGGACTCGAGCTTCTTCTCCGTGTAGGCGGCCTGGCGGTCGGCCAGGGCGGTCTCCTCCTCGATGACCTTCTGCCGCGCTTCGGCGCTGGCGAGGGGGCCGGCCTGCTCGGACCGGGCCTTGGCCTCCTCCGTCTCGGCCTTGAACCCCGCGGACTTGATCTCCATGTTCCGCTGGTACTCGGCCTTGAGGGCCTGGGCCTCCTGCTCCCGCTGCGTCGCCTCCTCGTCGGCCTTGGCGGCTGCGATCCGGGCCTGGCTGGCGATCGCCGCCGCGTGGGGGGCGGCGATGTTGTTGATGTAGCCGGTGGCGTCCTCGATCTCCTGGATCTGCAGGGAGTCGACGACGATGCCGAGCTTCTCCATCTCCCCGTGGCTGCCGTCCTTGACCTCCTGGGCCAGGCGGTCACGCTCCCGGATGATCTCCTCGACGGTGAGGCTGCCGATGATCGACCGGAGGTGGCCGGCGAAGATGCGCCCGACGAGCTGCTCCATCTGGTTCTGCTCGGAGAGGAACCGCCTGGCGGCGTTGGCGATCGACGCCGGGTCGTCGCCGATCTTGAACGCGGCGATGGCCCGGATGCTCAGCCGGATGCCCTGGGTGGTGATGCACTCCTCGGCGATCTCCGCCTCGCGAAGCGACAGCGACAGGAACCGGGCCTTCTGCTTGATGGGCAGGACGAAGCACCCGTGCCCGGTGACGATCCGGAACTGGGTCTCCGGTGACTTGGCCTTGGAGCCGGAGATGAGAAGCGCCTCGTTGGGTGCGGGCACGCGCCAGAACAGCATGGGTCTCTCCTTGGTTGCTTCGTCCCCGGTCAGGGGAGGGGTGTGACCGACAGGGTTCGTCCGGACAGGCGCTCGATCACGACCACCCGGGAGTTCTTGGGGATGGCCTGGTCAGCCGTCGCTCCGAACGCCTCGGTGCCGCCACGGACGGCGACCATCACCTCACCCATGCGGTGTTTGGTGATCGGGACGGACACCAGTCCGACGGTTCCGATGAGATCCTGATCCAATTCGTCCGGCACGCAGGCCTCACCTTTCCGGCACTTCGCCTGTCTTCGAAGCTATCTCCGTTTCCGCCCGACCGCTACGGGGGTCGTGGGCCGATGGTCCCGCACTCCATGTCGTCCATGGCGTCCATGTCGCACGGCGCACACGGAACGGCGAACCCCGTCCCCGGATCAGATCACCCCGTCGGAGCGGTAGCCGGCCAGCTCCTCGGCGGTGAGGCCCACGAGGTCCCGCCACACCTCGTCGTTGTGCTCGCCCAGCTGCGGGGCCGGTCGCGGGGCCTCGGGGCGGTGACCGTCGAGGCGGGGGGTCGGCGCCTGCTGGAGGTGCGGCCCGGCGACCGGGTCGTCGACGGTGACCAGGTCGCCGCGGGCGGCGACGTGAGGGTCGGCCAGGATGTCGACCGGGCTGTAGGCGGTGGCCACCGGCACCTCGTGGGCGATGCACCGGATCTCCACCTCGGCGGCGGTGAGGGTGGACGTCCACGCCGCCACCAGGTCGTTGATCTCGTCGGATCGGGCGGCCCGCTGGGCCAGGGTGGCCCACTGGGGATCGTCGGCCAGTTCGGGACGTCCCATCGCCGCGCACAGGCGCCGGAAGTTGGCGTTGGAGCCGGCCACCACGCAGACGTAGGTGCCGTCGGCGGTGGGGTAGTTGTCGAGCGGCGCCGAGGTGGCCATCCGGTTGCCCTCGCGCTGGCGGGTGAGGCCCAGACGGTCCTGGGCGGCGACCGTCCACTCGAGGATCCGGAGGATCGAGCCGTAGAGGGTGGCGTCGACCACGCCGCCCCGGCCGGTGCCGCCGGGCCCGTCGCGCCGGTAGAGGGCGGCGGCCACCGCCGAGGCGGCGAAGGTGCCGGTCAGGTAGTCGGACACCGAGACGCCGGGCCGGACCGGCGGCCGGTCGGCGTAGCCGGTGAGGTTGAGCAGGCCGCCGTAGGCGATGCCCATCCGGTCGAGGCCGGTCCGGCCCGAGTACGGGCCGTCCTGGCCAAAGACGCTGATCCGGGCCCACACCAGCCGGGGATCGCAGGAGTCGGGGCCGACGCCCCAGGCCTCGAGGGCACCCGGCCGGAAGTTCTCGCAGACCACGTCGGCGGTGGCGGTGAGCCGTCGGAAGAGGTCCTGGCCGGCCGGCCGGCGCAGGTCGAGGGTGATGCCCCGACGGCCACGACCCTCCACCGCCCACCACATCGAGTAGCCCGGCCCGCCGTCCCCGGTCGGGGCGAACGGACCGATGGTGCGCATGAAGTCGCCGCCGCGGGGGTCCTCGATCTTGATGACGTCGGCCCCCAGGTCGCCCAGGATGCCGGCGCAGAACGGGGCACTGATCCGGGTCCCGACGTCGACCACCCGGATGCCGGCCAGCGGGGGACGGTCGGCGGCCCCCCCGCCCCCCGCCTCACTCACGGTGCTCGGCGAAGACCTCGGCCATCGACGCCTTCTCCTGGCGCGCCTTCAGGGCGTCGGTGGCGGTGGCCGTGTTGTGCATCCAGTGGTGGGCCATGAAGTGGTACCTCCACGACGACTCCTTGCCCTGCAGCGTGGCCGTGTTGTTGAGGGAGTCCTTCACGACCTGGGCGGTGGCCGGCGGCACCAGGGCCACCCGGTCGGCCAGCTCGGCGACCCGCTCGGCCAGCTCGGCCCGGGGCACCACCTTGTTGGCCAGCCCCAGCCGCCACGCCTCCTGGGCGTCGAGCTTCTCACCGGTCCAGAGGAACTCCTTGGCCTTGCGGATGCCGAGCTCCCAGGGCTCCACCAGCAGCTCCACCCCGGCCCCGGTCATCCGGAGCACCGGGTTCTGGAAGGTGGCGTCGTCGGCCGCCACGATCAGGTCGCACATGCAGGCCAGCATCAGCCCGGCCGCCACGCACGCCCCCTGCACGGCGGCGATGGTCGGCTTCCGGAACGAGTAGAGGCGCAGGCACTTGTCGTAGTACATGATCTGCTCGTGGCGGAACTTGCCCTCCGGGGTCTCGCGCAGCAGCCGCCACTCGCCGGGCTCGGTGTCGCCGACCAGCTCCTTCAGGTCGTGGCCGGCGGAGAAGTGTTTCCCGTTGGCGGCCAGCACCACCACCCGGATCTCGTCGTCGGCATCGGCCCGGTCGAGGGCGGCGTCGATCCCCTCGATGAGCGCGGTGTCCTGGGCATTGGCCACGTCCGGGCGGTTCATGGTGACGGTGGCGACGTGGCCCCGGGTCTCGTAGAGGACGACCGGCTCAGTCACGGGCGGGCACCTTCCGTTCGGATCGGGCGGACGGCACCGGGGCGCCGCTCCGCGGGAGGCCGAGCACGCGCTCGGCCAGGATGTTGCGCTGGATCTCGTTGGTCCCGGCGAAGATGGAGGAGGCCTGGTAGTAGAGCCACGACCGCTGCCACCGGCCGTCCCCCGGGTTCCCCTCCGCCCCGAACCAGAGGGGGGAGGCGTCACCCAGGACGGCCAGGGCGGTCTCGTGGAGACGCTTGCTCATCTCGCTCCAGTAGAGCTTGAGGGCGCTCCCCTCCGGCCCGGGGTCGAGGCCCTTGGCCAATCGGCTGATCGTCCGGAGGTTGTGGAGGCGGAAGAGCCGGACTTCGACGTACGCCTGGGCCAGCCGCTGGCGGAGCCGTGAGTCGTCGAGGGCGCCCCGCTCGAGGGCCAGCCGGAGCAGCTCCTCGAGGAGCTGGATGTGGATGACCAGTTGGCGGGGGTTCGTCCCCCGCTCGTGGGAGAGGGTGGAGTTGGCCACCTTCCACCCCCCGTGTTCGGGACCGACGAGCTGGTCGGCGGGGACGAACACCCCGTCGAGGAAGACCTCGTTGAACTCTGCCTCGCCGGTCGACTGCACCAACGGGCGCACCTCCACCCCCGGGGCGTGCATGTCGACGACCAGGTAGGAGATCCCCCGGTGCTTGGGGGCGTCGGGGTCGGTGCGGGCCAGGCAGACCCCCCAGTCGGCGAACTGGGCGTAGCTGGTCCACACCTTCTGCCCGTCGAGGACCCATCCGCCGGCGGTGGGCACCGCCCGGGTCGCCACCGAGGCCAGGTCGCTGCCGGCGCCGGGCTCGCTGAAGAGCTGGCACCACAGGTCCTCGGCCGACAGGATGCGGGAGAGCCACCGCGCCTTCTGCCCGGGGGTGCCGTGGGCCAGCAGGGTGGGTCCCGCCAGGTTGATGCCGATCCGTCCGACCATCTCGGGGGCGCGTGCCCGGGCCAGCTCCTCCTGGACGATGAAGTGCTCGGTCGGCCCCGCCCCACGGCCGCCGTACTCCTCGGGCCAGGTCACCCCGACCCACCGGTCGGCGGCCAGCGACGCCTGCCAGCGCCGCCCGAAGGCCACCTCCTCGGCCAGGTCGTCGATCCGCGGCGGGAGCCCCTCGCCGTACGCCCACGGGAGGTGCTCGACCAGCCACGAGCGGATGGCCGACCGGAGGTCCGTCTCGGTGGCGGTGGAGCTCAGGTCCATGGCCCCCCCTGGTCCGATGGCATCGGCGCAATACTATCCAGCGATGGACTTCGACCTCTCGGCGGATCAGCGTGAGCTGCAGGCCGCCGCCCGCCAGCTGCTCGACGACCGATCCGGAACCGCCGAGGTGCGCGCCCACCTCGCCGGCGGCCTGGCGTCCGACCCGGCACTGTGGTCGTCGATGGTCGACCAGGGGTGGTGCGCGGTGGCGGTGCCGGAGGACCAGGGAGGACTCGGCCTCGGGTGGGTGGAGGCCGCCGTGCTACTCGAGGAGGTCGGCCGGCACCTGGCGCCGGTGCCGTTCGCCCCGCAGCTGCTGACCATCGCCGCGGTGGTCGGACGACCGGAGCACCGCGACCTCCTCGACCGGCTGGTGGCGGGCACCGCGGTGGGCACCGTGGCCTGGACGCCCCGTGCCGGGGTCCTGGCCGTCGTCGGCGACGACTCCCCCCGCCTCACCGGCCGGCTGGGCCCGGTGGAGGCGGCGTCGATGGCCGACGTGGCCGTGGTGGTCGCGCCCGACGGCGCCTACCTGGTCGACCTGGAGGCCCACGGGCGGCCCCCGGCCGAGCCGGCCATGGACCTCACCCGCACCCTGTCGTGGCTGACCCTGGAGGGCACGCCGGCCACCCGGTTGGGCGGTGCCGAGCTGTCGGCGCGCCTGGGCGCCCTCGGGGCGGTCGCCACCTCGTCCCTGCTGCTCGGCGGATCCGACCGCGTACTGGAGCTGGCCACCGGGTACGCCAAGGACCGGATCCAGTTCGGGGTGCCCATCGGCAGCTTCCAGGCCGTCAAGCACCGGTGTGCCGACATGCTGGTCGACGTGGAGGGGATGCGGTCCGCCACCTGGTACGCCGCCTGGGCCGTCGCCACTGACGAGCCCGGCTGGGAGCTGGCCGCCTCCACCGCCAAGGTCTGGTGCGGCGACGCCTCGAAACGGGTGATGGCATCGGGTCTCCAGGTCCACGGGGGGATCGGGTTCACCTGGGAGCACGACCTGCACCTGTTCATCAAGCGGGCCCAGGCCGACCAGGTGGCCTTCGGCGACGCCTCCCACCACCGTGCGGCCCTGGCCTCCACCCTCCGGGACGAGGTGCTGGCCGGACGCGGCGTGCTGTAGGGGCGCGGTGGTGGGCGCGCGTGTCCGGGGCGCCGGACGATGAGTGGAGTCGAATGAGGGGGGAACCATGACGTCATCCGTCGAGCGGGCACCGGGCCTGGGCCAGGCGGCCCTCCCCGCCCCGAGCGCGGCCGAGCTGCTCCGTCGCAACGCCGGCGATCCGGCCATCGCCGACCGGCCGGCCATCCGCTTCGAGGACCGGCTGGTCACCCACGCCGGCTACTACTCGGAGTCATGTCGGTGGGCCAACCTCTTCCTGCGGCACCGCCGACCGGGCGAGCCGTTCCATGTGGCTGTGCTCCTCGACAACGTGCCCGAGTACCTCTTCGCCTTCGGCGGTGCCGCCCTGGCCGGAGCCACCGTGGTCGGTGTCAACCACACCCGGCGCGGCGAGCACCTCCTCCACGACGTCACCCACACCCACTGCGGCCTGGTGGTCTACGAGCCCCGCCACGAGGAACTCATCGCCCCGGTCCTCGGCGAGCTCGACGACGTACTGGTGGTCGGGTCGACGCTCGACGAAGCGTTGGACGGGGAGGACGACACCGACCCGGGGGCGGAGGCCGACCTCGAGACGCCGTGGGCCCTGATCTTCACCAGCGGCACCTCGGCCGCCCCCAAGGCGGTGATCTGCACCCAGCGCCGCATCCTGGTCACCGGGAACCGGATGGGACAGATGATGGGGATCGGCCCCGACGACGTCGGGTACGTGTCGATGCCCCTCTTCCACTCCAACTCGGTGATGGTCGGCTGGGCCCCGTCGCTGGTGGTCGGCGCCTCGGTGGGCCTGGCCCGGCGGTTCACCGCCTCACGGTGGCTGTCGGACGTCCGCCGCTACGGCGCCACCTACTTCAACTACACCGGCAAGCCGCTGGCGTACATCCTCGCCCAGCCCGAGGCGCCCGACGACGCCGACAACCCGCTGCGGGTGGCCTACGGCAACGAGGGGGCGCCCCAGGTGGTGGAGGCGTTCGCCGAGCGGTTCGGGGTCACGGTGATCGACGCCTTCGGCGCCACCGAGGGCGGCCTGTCGGTGACCCGGGTCGACGACGCCCCTCCCGGCTCCGTCGGCCGGGCCGGGCCCGAGCTGAAGATCCTGGCGGAGGACGGGACCGAGCTGCCCCGGGCCGAGTTCGACGAGGCCGGCACCCTGATCGACCCGGTGGCCTGCGTGGGGGAGATCGTCAACACCGCCGGCATCGGGGTGTTCGAGGGGTACTACAACAACGACGAGGCCAACCGTCGCACCACCCGCAACGGGTGGTATTGGAGCGGCGACCTCGGCTACCTCGACGCCGAGGGCTTCCTCTACTTCGCCGGACGCAACGCCGACTGGATCCGGGTCGACGGCGAGAACTTCCCGGTCGGGCCGATCGAGACGGCCGTGGCCCGGCACCCCGACGTCATGGTCTGCGCCGCCTACGGCGTCCCCGACCCCGAGGCCGGTGACCGGGTGATGATGGCCCTGGTGCTCCGGCCCGGCGCCACCTTCGACCCGGCGGCCTTCGCCGTCTGGCTCGACGCCCAGGAGGACCTCAGTCCCAAGTGGCGTCCGACCCACCTCCGGCTGTCGACGGCCATCCCCACCTCGCCCACCAACAAGGTGCTGACCCGCACCCTGGTCCACCAGAAGTACCGGCCGGACCTGGTCGGCGGTGATGAGCTGTGGGTGCGGTCGCGGGTTGACGACGCCTTCCGGCCGTTCGGCCCGGCGGAGGCGGAGGCGCTGCACGGGCAGATGGAGGCGTTCGGCCGCGGCCGGTTCTGGGACCTCTGAGGTGGCCGGCCCGGAGTTCTTCCTCTACCTCCCGCAGCTGCGGATGAGCGTCGACGACGTCACCGCCCGGGCGGTGGCGGCCGAGCGGGCGGGGTTCGCCGGCATCGCCTTCATGGACCACCTGGCCCCACCGCTGGCGCCCACCTCGCCGATGTGGGAGGCGATGACCCTGGCCACCTGGGTGGCCGCCCGGACCACCCGGCTGCGGGTGGGCCACCTGGTGCTCTGCGACGCCCTCCGACACCCGGCGGTCCTGGCCCGCCAGGCGGTCACCCTCGACCACGCCTCCGGCGGCCGGTTCGAACTGGGGCTCGGCTGGGGGTCCGTCCCCGACGAGCTGGCCGCCTACGGGGTGACCGGGGACGGCCCGGCCGACCGGGTGGCCCGGCTCGGCGAGACCCTCGAGGTGCTCGAGGCCCTGTGGACCGGCGAACCGGTCGAGTACCGCGGGCGTTTCTTCACGGTGGACTGCGAGGGCCAGCAGCCCGCGCCCCTCGACCGGATCCCGCTGGTGATCGGGGGCGCCGGCCCCCGGACGCTGGCACTGGTGCGGTCCCACGCCGACTGGTGGAACCTCCCCACCTACGCCGCCGAGCGGCTGGAGGAGCTGCGCCCGGCGGCCGGCCCGGCCCGGGTCTCCACCCAGCACCTGGTGGCCTGGGTGCCCGACCCGCCCCGGCGGGACGAGGTGGTGGGCCTGGCCGAGCGCCGCTACGGGGCCATGGGCGGTCTGGTGGCCGGCGACGGCGCCGAGCTGCGCGACCGGTTCGGGTCGCTGGCCGGACAGGGGGTCGACCGGTGCTATGTCTGGTTCGCCGACTTCGCCCCACCCGACACCCTGGCCTCCTTCGGCGACCAGGTGATCGGCCCGATCAGTCGGTAGGGGCGTCACCGGCGGCCAGCCGGTCGCGGACCGACCGGCGCAGGAGCTTGCCGGTGGCCGTCGACGGGAGCTCCTCCACCACCACCACCCGGGTGGGTGCCTTGAAGGAGCCCAGGTGCTCGCGGACCCAGCCGGCCAGGTCGGCGGCGACCGCCCCGGCCTCGGCGGCGTCGGTGCCCCCCTCGACCACCACCGCGGCGGCCACCACCTCGCCCCACTCCGGGTCGGGGACCCCGACCACCGCGGCCGCCACCACCGACGGATGGCGGAGGAGCACGTCCTCGATCTCTGAGGGGGAGAGGTTCTCCCCGCCCTTGATGATCACGTCGTCGGCCCGGCTCTCGACGAAGAGGTAGCCCTCGTCGTCGAGGAAGCCCACGTCCCCGGTGACCAGCCAGCCGGCGTCGTCGACCCCGGGGGCGGTGTCGAGGTACGCCCCGCCCACCTGGGGGCCCCGCACCCGGATGGCGCCGGTGACGCCGGCCAGGGCGGGGGTGCCGGTCTCGTCGACGATCGCCACCTCGACGCCGGGCAGCGGTCGGCCGGCCGAGCGCAGACGCCGGCGGACCTCGGGGTCGTCACTGGACAGGGCCAGACGGTGCTCCTCGGGGCCGAGGACGGCGATGGTCGACGACGTCTCGGTGAGCCCGTAGGCGTTGACGAAGTCGACCCCCGGGAAGAGCCGGAGCGCCTCCTCGAGGACCGGCATGGCCATGCGGGCGCCGCCGTAGGAGATGGCGCGGAGGGTGGGCACCGCCAGGCCCGGGTCGGCGGCCAGGGCCTGGACCACCCGGGCCAGCATGGTCGGCACCAGAAAGGCATGGGTGGCCCGACGGTCGCGGGCGGTACGAAGCCACCCCTCGGGGGTGAAGGCGGACAGCGGCAGCAGGCGCCGGCCCGAGTAGACGGAGGTGAGGACGGCCGCCACCCCGGCGATGTGGAAGGGGGGCGCGGCGAGCAGGAGTGCCTCGTCCTCGCCGGCCCCGGCGAACTCGACGGTCTCCATGACGTAGGCGAGCAGGTTGTCGTGGGAGAGCACCGCCGCCTTCGGGGTGCCCGACGAGCCGCTGGTAAAGAGGACCACCGCCGGACCCGCTGGCTCGGGGTCGAACGGGGTCTCGTCGTCACCGTCGCCGGGGACGAGGCCGGCCAGCCACCGACCGGTGGTGTCGCCGGGGGCGTCCCCCAGGTGGCCCGCGAGCTCCTCGGAGGCCACGGTGTGCGGGCGGTCGAGGCGGGCCACCTGGGCCTCCAGCGAGGGGGCGGGCAGTCGGAAGTTGAGGGGGGCGTAGGCGGCCCCGGCCCAGGCGGCCCCGAACAGGGCAGCGGGCACCGCCCGGGAGCCGACGTCGGCGAAGGCCAGGGTGCGCGCCCCCTCGGCGGCCAGTCCGCCGGCGGCGGCGCGGGCCAGCGCCCGGAGGTCGGCGTAGGTGAGGTCGCCGACGTCGTCGGTCAGGGCGACGCGGTCGTCGAGGGTGTCGGCGACCAGGTCGAGCAGGAGGGCGATGTTCACGTCGGTGGGTCCCCAGTCGGGCGTCGGCGGTGCGGACGGCGGGGTGCCGCACCGGCGCCGGCCACCCGTCGCCCGGCGCCGGAGCACGATACCGAGCCGCGCCGGGCGGGGCAATCGGGCGGTGGGGTGCCGACCGCCGGCCGCGGTACACCGGACGCATCGCAAGCCGTGCGGTGGTACCCCGACAACCGGTCGGCTGATGCGGGTTCGGTTACCATTCCCGATGTTCCGTCGGCATCAGGGTGGGCCCGACCTTGGGGGAGGGGTGGTGGCTGAATCGGAAGGCGTGGGGGCCTGGTGCCGGCAGGGAGTCGAACCGTCGAGCCGGGCGGATCCCGGCGGCGAGGACGGCGGTCCGGTCGGATGACGATCTGCTCCCACGGACACCAGGTGCCGGCAAGGTTGACCCGCTGTCCCCTGTGTGGCGCCGCCGTCGCTGCCGCGGCTCTGCCCGGCGGCGAGTTGCCTGCCTTCGGCACACCGGTCGCGGTGCCGATCGCCGTGCCGTCGATCGCCCCGGCGGGATGGCGGGAGGGTCCGGCCGGTCAACCCCCGCGCGGGGTGGACACGGCCGGGGTGACGTTCATCGCCGCGGGCGGCGCCCTCCTGTTCGGCGTCTGCAACGACCCACCGATCTACGGGATCTGGTTCAGGGTCCATGTCGAGGCCGCCCCGATCGCCACCTGGCCGTTGGCGCGGAAGGCCGAGGCCATGGCCGCCTGGGCCGAGCGGGCCCCGGTCGCGCGGGCGCTCGATCCACCACAGCACGGCAACTGGCAGTGTCCCCCCGGATTCACCGGCATCACGCCGAAGGACCACGCAACCCCACCGAAACAGAAGTTCAGCGTGCTTTCGTTCCTCGTCGGCCTGGCCGGCCTGCTCTTCATGGTGTGGGGCATCGTGGTCCACGTGCGCTGGTCCGATGTGTCCAACCTCTGCAACTTGACCAGCCAGGGCACTGGGTCGGCGTCGGCGCAGAACCTGTGCACCAACTCCGGCGCCGGGTCGATCCTGGGCGTCCTCATGGTGCTCGCCGGCCTTGCCATCTTTGTGGTCGGGGCACGGCGGTGGTTGTGGAGAGTGCTGAAGGCCCTGATGAATGAGTAAGGGCTCGCGGGTCCGGCCGCCGGCGACCCGCGACCCCTCCGGTCGGGAGGAGAACGGGGTCGGGATCGGAACACCCGGACGGTCAGGTGACCACCTGGTCGACCAGCCCCCAGGCCAGCGCTTCCGCGGCGTCGAGCGTCTCGCCGGACAGGGCCAGGCGGAGGGTCCGGTGCCGACCGATGCGGCGCGGGAGGCTCACCGTGCCCCCGGCTCCGGGGATGAGGCCGAGCCGCACCTCTGGCAGGGCGACCCGGGTCGTGGGGTCGGCCTCGACCCGACGGGCGAAGGCGGCCAGTTCGATGCCGGAGCCGACGGCGTCGCCGTGGAGGTGGGCCACGGTCCGGTCGGCCACCGACACGAGGGTGCGGGCCGGGCTGCGCTCAAGGCGGAGGAGGTGTGCGGTGGCCGGGTCGGATCGGCTGCCGAACTCGTCGAGGTCGCCACCACTGCAGAACGACGATCCCGCGCCCCGCAGGTGGACGGCGGCCACCGAGGGATCGAGCACGGCAACCTGCAGAGCGGCGTCGAGCCCGTCACGTACCGCGGACGACAAGGCGTTTCGGACCGACGGCCGGTTCAGCGTCACCGTGAGCTCGTCACCGTGGCGCTCCACCAGCACCGCCGGGCCCGGATCGGGGTCACGCCGACGCCGGGCCCGGTCCTGCCGCCAGCGGGCGAACTCCGGCCCGGCCTGGAGGAGCCCGTAGGCGGTCGACTCGGCCACCAGCCCCTCGGCCACGCCCCGGTGCTCGCCGGTGCGGAGGAGGAGCGCCAGGGTGGTGGCGGCAAGCGGGGTGTTGGCCACGGTTCGGGTGACGGCGTCGAGTAGGGGGTCGTCGTGGGCGAGGACCAGGTCCGCCCACGCGGGTCGCCGTTCGGGGTCGTCCACCACCGCCACCACCACCGCCGGGAAGGTCCCGAGGTGGAGGGCGGTGCCGTCGTCCGACCCGTCGGCCAGGCCGTCACCGTCGACCACCACCAGCCCGCCGCCGGGCTCCGCCAGCGTCTCGTGGGCCGACCCGTCGGCCAGCGACCGGTGGAACTCGGGGCCGGGGACGGGGTCGTGGCGCACGGGGCCGAGGGTACCCTTGTCCCCCCATGGGACACGGGGTCGGGTGAGATGACGGTGGGGGTAGGGGTACCGGCGTCCACCGGCGGGGTGGCCACCTGGACGTCGTCGGGCCTCCGTTCGCTGACCGGCCGTCCCGGCCGGCCCGGCCTCGACCCACCCCCGGGCCTGGTCGACGGGGTGACCGCCCTGGCCCGGACCATCGGCGAGCGCACCGCCCGGCTGGGCCGCCCGGTCGAGCTCGACCCCCTGGCCGTCCTGGCGGAGCGGGCCGTGGCCGCCGGACTCGACCGGGCGGGCGACCGGAGCTGCGGCGGGAGCGCCCGGCTCCTCCCGGCCGACGGTGGGTGGGTGGCGGTCAACCTGGCCCGGACCACCGACTGGGAGCTGGTGGCCGCCTGGCTCGAGCTCGACGGTGCGGTGCCCGCGGGGGAGTGGCTGCCGGTGGAACGCACCGCGGCCCGGCGGACGCCCCGGACGCTGGTCGGGCGGGCCACGATGCTGGGCCTGCCGGTGGCGGCGGTGGGCGAGCGGTCGGAGGGGGACGGGGCGGTCGGCCGGCCCGGGGTCCGGGTCCACCCGCTGGGGCGGGCCGGCGCCCCCGCCGACCTCCGCGACCTGGTGGTGGCGGACCTGTCGGCCCTGTGGGCCGGCCCGCTGGCCGCCTCGATCCTCGGTCGGGCCGGGGCCCGGGTGTTGAAGGTTGAGTCGACCGTACGCCCCGACGGGGCCCGGTGGGGCAGCCCCGTCCACTACACGTCCCTCAACGCCGGCAAGGAGGAGGTCACCGTCGACCTGACCACGGCCGCCGGTCGCCGTCGCCTCGCCGGGGTGGTGGCCGGGGCCGACGTGGTGGTGAGCTCGGCCCGTCCCCGGGCCCTGCGCCAGCTCGGACTCGACCCGGTGTCGACGGTCCGTCACGGGCGCCCGCGGTTGTGGCTGGCGATCACCGGATACGGCGCCGCCACCACCACCGACCGCCACCGGGTGGCGTTCGGCGACGACGCCGCGGCCGCCGGGGGCCTGGTGGCCTGGGACGCCGACGGACCGTGCTTCTGCGCCGACGCGGTGGCGGATCCCGTCACCGGCCTGGCCGCCGCCGCCGCCGTCCTCGACGTCCTCGGGGAGGGTGGTCGGGCGGTGGTCGAGGCGTCGATGGCCGACGTGGCCGTCGGCCTGGCCGGCGGACGGTGAGCGGCCTGCTGGTGCGTGCGGTGGCGCTCGGGCCCGACCCGGGCGATCGGGTCGACCTCCGCTGCGACGGCGGGATGGTCACCGACGTGGCGGCCGACCTGGTGCCCCGGAGGGGGGAGACGGTGGTGGTCGGGGCGACGACCGCCCTCCCCGGCCTCCATGACCACCACCTCCACCTGCTGGCCATGGCCGCCCGGATCACCTCGGTCGATCTCGGGGCTCCCGCCGTCACCGACCCGGCCGGGCTCGACCGTGCCCTGCGCGACGCCGACCGGCGGCTCCGGCCGGGGGTGTGGATCCGAGCCGTCGGCCACGACGAGTCCACCGGCGGCCCGCTCGACCGACACCGCCTCGACCGGCTGGTGGCCGGGCGTCCGGTACGGGTGCAGGACCGGTCGGGACACGCCTGGACGCTCAACTCCGCCGCCGGCGACCTCGTCGGCCTCCACTGCGGCCCTCCGGGCACCGAGCTCGACGACCGGGGCCGACCCACCGGCCGGCTCGTCGACGGCGACGGGTGGCTCGCCGACCGGCTCCCGGCGGCACCGGCACCCGACCTGGCCCCGGTGGGCCGGCGCCTCTCCTCCCTCGGGGTGACCGGGGTGACCGACGCCACCCCGACCACCACCACCGCCGCGCTCGGGTCGCTGGCCGACGCCCGGCAGTCGGGTGCCCTCCGCCAACAGGTGACGGTGATGGGGGAAGTGGAGTCCGGGGCGGACACACCCGAGGGGCTCCTCCTCGGACCGGTGAAGGTGATGGTGGCCGACGGGTCCCCACCGACGGTGGAGGCGCTGGCCGCCCGGTTCGCCGATGCCCACCGCGGTGGACGGCCGGTGGCCGTCCACTGCGTCACCCGGATCGCCGCGGTGCTGGCGGTGGCCGCCTGGGAGGATGCCGGGGTCCGGACCGGCGACCGGATGGAGCACGGCGGGGTGGTCCCACCGGAGCTCATCGGCCGCCTGGCCGCCCTCGGGATCACGGTCGTCACCCAGCCGGCCTTCGTCCTCGAGCGGGGGGACCGGTACCTGACGGAGGTGGAGGGGGACGACCGGCCCCACCTCTACCCGTGCGCCGGCCTCCTGTCCGCCGGCGTGCCCGTCGGAGGGAGCACCGACGCCCCGTTCGGCCCGGACGACCCCTGGGTGGCCATGGGGGCGGCGGTCTCCCGGCGGGCCCGCTCGGGGACGGTGGTGGGCGGTGGGCAGGCGGTGGCGCCGGCCCGGGCGCTCCGGCTGTTCCTCTCCGGTCCCGACGCCCCCGGAGGCCCCGCGCGGCGACTCCGGACGGGGGTGCGGGCCGACCTCTGCCTCCTCGACTGCACCCTCGACGTCGCCCTCCGGGACCTCGAGGCCCGCCACGTGGTGGCGACCGTGGCCGGCGGTCGGCTGGTCCACGAGGGGTGAGCCGTCCGCCGAGGTGACGACCGAAGGGCGGGTCTGCCACAATCGGGGGGTCCGCGGCCGCGTCTGCGGGGGGGAGGGGTCCGATGGAGATCAACGAGATGGTGATGGTGAGCGTCGACGACCACGTCGTCGAGCCGCCGCATCTGTTCGAGGGACGGCTGCCGGCCAAGTACGTGGACCTGGCCCCCACCTTCATCACCAACCCCGACGGCACCAACGCCTGGTTCTACGAGGGGCAGGTCCTGCCCAACGTGGCCCTCAACGCGGTGGCCGGACGCCCGCCCGAGGAGTACGGCATCGAGCCGACCGCCTTCGACCAGCTCCGCCCCGGCTGCTACGACATCGACGAGCGGGTCAAGGACATGAACGCCAACGGCGTGCTCGGCTCCCTGTGCTTCCCGTCCTTCCCGCAGTTCTGCGGCCAGCTCTTCGCCCGCACCGAGGACAAGGACGTGGCGCTCGCCATGATCCGGGCCTACAACGACTGGCACATCGACGAGTGGTGCGGGAGCCACCCGGGCCGGTTCATCCCCTGTCCGATCCCCGCCATCTGGGACCCCGAGGTGATGGCTGCCGAGATCCGCCGGACGGCGGCCAAGGGGGCGCATGCGGTGACCTTCTCGGAGAACCCCTCGAAGCTGGGCTGGCCCAGCATCCACTCGGACCACTGGGACCCGGTGTGGAAGGTCTGCAGCGAGCTCGAGGTGGTGGTGTGCATGCACATCGGCTCGTCGTCGGCGCTGGTGATCACCTCCGACGACGCCCCGATGGACTGCCTGATCACCCTCACCCCCATGAACATCGTGCAGGCCGCCGCCGACCTGGTGTGGTCGCAGACGCTGCGCAAGTTCCCCGACCTGAAGGTGGCCCTGTCCGAGGGCGGCATCGGCTGGGTGCCGTACTTCCTGGAGCGGATCGACTACAACTACGGCCGGCACCACCTGTGGACCGGACAGGACTTCGGGGACCTGCAGCCGAGCGAGGTCTTCAACCGGAACATCCTGACCTGCTTCATCGACGACCACTTCGGGGTGGCCAGCCGTGGCTTCCTCGACATGGACAACGTGATGTGGGAGTGCGACTACCCGCACTCCGACTCGACGTGGCCGACCTCCCCGGAGACGCTGGCCGACAACCTCTACGGGACCTCCGACCACGACCTGGACCGCATCACCCACCTGAACGCCATGCGGCACTTCAACTACGACCCGTTCACCGCCCTGGGCGGCAGGGAGCACTGCACGGTGGGGGCGCTGCGGGCCCAGGCGGTCGGCCACGACATCTCCATCAAGTCGCAGAACCGCGAGGGGATCGCCGCTCTGGGCACCAAGGCGTCCGACCTGGCGTCCATCGGCTCCTCGTCCAAGCGCGGCTGAGGGCACCCGCCCGGACCCGAGCACTGCACCACGGCGGTCGCGCGTCGCCCGCCCCGACACCGACAAAGGAATCCGTCACCATGTCCAATGCACTCTCCGGGTACCGGGTCCTCGAGGTGGCCGCCTGGACGTTCGTCCCGGCCGCCGGGGCCGTCCTGGCCGACTGGGGCGCCGACGTGATCAAGGTGGAGCACCCCGAGACCGGTGACCCTCAGCGGGGCCTCGTGTCGATGGGGCTGATCCCCGGTGGCGACGGGGCGGTCAACTACATCATGGAGCAGCCCAACCGGGGCAAGCGCAGCATCGGCATCGACATCTCCACCGACGGTGGTCGGGAGGTGCTCTACAAGCTGGCCGAGTCGTCCGACGTGTTCCTCACCAGCTTCCTTCCGTCGGTGCGCCAGCGCCTGCAGATCGACGTGGAGCACATCCGGGCCGTCAACCCGAACATCGTCTACGCCCGGGGCTCCGGCCAGGGGCCGGTCGGGGAGGACCGCGACAAGCCCGGCTACGACGGCTCCGTCTACTGGGGGCGCGGGGGGATCGCCAACGCCCTGACACCGCCCGACGCCTGGCCGATCGGCGGGCGGGCCGGCTTCGGCGACCTGGCCGGGGGCATGGCCATCGCCGGGGGTATCGCCGCCGGGTTGCTGCAACGGGCCACCACCGGGGAGGCACCGCTGGTGGACGTGTCGCTGCTGGGCCTGGCCATGTGGCAGCTCTCGCCGGACATCGTGGCGTCGGGCCTCTACGGCGGCGACCCGATGCCCAAGTTCAGCCGGACGTCGACGCCCAATCCACTGGTGGGGGCGTACAAGACCAGCGACGGGCGGTTCATCACACTGATGATGCTGCAGTCCGACCGGTACTGGTCGGAGTTCTGCACGGTCATCGGCCGTCCGGACCTGATCACCGACGAGCGGTACGTCGACGGCGGTTCCCGCTTCGCCAACCGGGAGGAGTGCATCAAGGAGCTCGACGCCGAGTTCGCCAAGCACACCTACCACGAGTGGAAGGACACGCTGGCCGTCCTGACCGGTGCGTGGGCGCCGGTGCAGATGGCCTCCGAGCTGGTCGACGACCCCATGGTCCAGGCCAACGGGTACCTTCCCCACCTCAACCGGGAGGACGGCAAGGAGTACGACCTGGTGGCCAATCCGGTCCAGATGGACGAGACCCCCGACGAGCTCCGTCCGGCGCCCGAGCACGGGCAGCACACCGAGGAGCTCCTGTTGGAGCTGGGCCTCGAGTGGGAGGACATCATCGCCTACAAGGAGGCGGGAGCCATCCTCTAGCACGGGCCCGACGTGGAGGAAGCGCTCGGCGTCGCCCGCCCCGATCCCGGGTCGGTCCAGGGTCCGGAGCTCCTCGGGCAGGTGGTCGGCGATGCCCGGCACGCTCCCGCCGCGTCGGACCCCGGCCACCCGCGACGGCCCGGGCATCCCGGCGAAGGTGGCGTTCCGCAGCTCGAGGCGCACCAGTGGGTCGTCGGACACGTCCACGGTGCCCGGGTGGTCCCGGAGGGCACCGGCGGCCACGCCCGCCGCCTGGCGGATCCGGTCGACCCCCTCCGGCCACGCCACCGCGACGTCGGGCAGGTGGACCTCCCGCCGGCCGGCCGGCGGCCCGTCCGCTACTTGGGCGGGAACCGCAGCGCGCCGTCGAGGCGGATGTTCTCGCCGTTGAGGTACGGGTTCACCACGATCGACTCGACCAGGGTGGCGAACTCGTCCGGCTCCCCCATGCGGTGGGGGAAGACGATGCTCTCGACCAGCTTGGCCTGCATCTCCTCGGGGGCGCTGCGCATCAGCGGTGTGCCCATCGTCCCGGGGGCGATGGCGCACACCCGGATGCCCACGGGGGCCAGGTCCCGGGCCAGTGGCAGGCTCATCCCCAGGATGGCGGCCTTGGAGGCGGCATAGGCCACCTGGCCGGTCTGGCCCTCGTAGCCCGCGATCGACGCGGTGTTGACCACCACGCCCCGCTGGCCGGAGGCGTCGGGCTCATTGGCGGCCATCCGGGCCACCGCCAGGCGGGTCACGTTGAAGGTGCCGAAGGTGTTGAGCTCCACGGTCCCCCGGAAGCCGTCCATGGCCATCGGGGTGCCGTCACGCGACAGCGTGCGGCCACCCATGCCCCCGCCGGCCACGTTCACCACCACGCCGAGCGGGGCGAGCGCCACCGCGGCGTCGAGGGCGGCGCCGACGTCGTCGTCGTCGTTGACGTCGCCACCGGTGGCCGCCCCCGACCCCAGCTCGGCCACCAGCGCCTGACCGGCCTCGAGGGCGCGGTCGAAGACCACCACCTGGAGTCCCAGGGCGGCCAGCCGGCGGACGGTGGCCGCTCCCAGGCCGCCGGCCCCGCCGGTGACGACGGCGGAGTGCTTGGTGAGGTCCATGGTGCTCCAATCGGGGGTTCGGGCGGCACGGGTGGTACCGCGGACGACGGGACGGCTCGTCAGGCTGGAGGGGACGGGCCCCGGGCCGACCTCAGGTGGCGGCGGTGAACTCCATCGGGAAGTGTTCGATCGACCGGATGGCCGGCGTGTACATCAGCTCGAGGCCGTCGGGGACCTTGTACTCGGGGATCCGTCGGTGCCACTCCCGCAGCGCCACCCGCAGCTCCATGCGGGCCAGGTGCGATCCGAGGCAGCGGTGGACACCGCCACCGAACGCCACGTGCCGGTTGACCTCCCGGTCGAAGCGCACCACGTCGGCGTCGGGCAGGTCCGCCTCGTCGGTGTTCACCGAACCGAGCATGATCATCACCTTGTCGTCCTTCTTGATCGGACACCCGGACACCTCGGTGTCCTGCACCGCCACCCGGATCACGCCCATCACCGGGGTCTCCCAGCGCAGCAGCTCCTCGATGGCCGACGGGATGACCGTCGGGTCGTCGACGATCTCCTGGCGCTGCTCGGGGTGGGTGGACAGGTAGCCGTAGATGCAGTCGAGGGTGGCGGTCACCGTGTCGAGCCCGGCGATCAGGAAGAGGAAGCAGATGTCGAGGATGTCCTCACGGGTGAGCGTCTCGCCGTCCACCGTGGCGTCGAGGAAGCGGCTCAGGAGGTCGTCCTTCCGCTCGACCTCGCGCAGGTCGAGGACCTTGTTGAAGTAGGCGTAGATGGAGTCGGCGGTGGCCTGCTGATACTCCTGCATCTCCGGGCTGCCGTAGTCGACGCCGATGACGTGGTTGGGCCGGATGATGCCGTCCTTCATCTTGAGGAAGGTCGGGAGCTCCTCTTCGGGGAGGCCCAGCAGGTTGAGGAAGACCCGGGTGGGGTAGAGGGTCGAGAACTCGGCGGCGAAGTCCACCTCCCCTTTGTCGATGAACCGGTCGATCAGTTCGTTGACCGCCTCGACGAGCACCTCCTCCAGCTTGGCGACCTCCCGGGGGGCGAAGATGGGGTCGAGGATCTTGCGGAATTTCTTGTGTTCCGGCGGGTCGATCTGCAGGGGGATCAGCGGCCGGATGTTCTTCAGGTCGACCGCATCGGCGTTCGACGAGTAGATCTCCGGGTGCTTCAGCACCTCGTCCACGTCCACCTTGCGGGTCAGCACCATGCCCACGCCGTCCACCGGCATCACCGGCATCTCGTCCCGCAGCATCTTGAACATCGGCTGGGGGTGGCGCGCCATCTCCGGGTCCATCCCCGCGAACGGATCCTCCGGGGCCGGGGCTTCTCCAGGTGCGTTCTCCATCGTGGCTCCTCGGGGCGTGAAATGAGCATTCTCATCATGGCACCTACGCCATTCCCGCAGATGGTAGCGGAGGGTGGGACCGTCGACACGTCCGGTGGCGGCTGTCAGTGGAGGCGGCTGCCGAGCAGGTCGAGGACGGGATTGTCCTCGATCGGCAGCAGCGGCGGCTCCCCGGCGTCCCGGCGAAGGTAGCCCAGCCGGGTCATCACCGCGGCGGACCGGAGCATGGCCAGCGTCTCGAACCACCCGAGGTCCCGGACCCGGCGCCCGCCGGCCTCCTCGTAGATCGCCACGGTGCCCTCGCGGTCGGGGAAGCCCGCCGCCCGCTGCCCGAAGAGGTGGAACATGGTGGCATCGAGGGCGGTGAACCAGGCGAGGTCGTGCTCGGGGGCGCCGACCGAGGTCATGTCCCAGTCGAGGACGGCCCGGACCTCCAGGTCGTCGCCGAGCACGGCGTTCTCGAAGCGGGCGTCGCCCCACAGGAGGACCGGTGCCGATTCCCGGTCCGGACACCGCTGTCGGCACCACCGCAGCGCCGCGGCGAGGACCGCCACCGGCGCCCCGCCGCTCGACCACCCGAGGTACCGCTCCCAGAAGTCGAGCTCGGCGCCGAGGTCGCGGCGCGGGACCGTGGCGCCGGCCGGTGGCTCCGCCCGGTGGACGGCGGCGATCGCCTCCACCAGGTTCCGGTGCACCCGGGCCCGGTCCGCATCGCCGAGCGACCCCAGCCACCGGTCGAGGTGGGGGAGGCCACCGACCACATGGCCCTCCACCCGGGTCATCACCAGGAAGGGCCCGCCCAGCCAGGACGGGTCCACCTCCAGGACGGGATCGGCCACCGGCACGCCGGCCGCGGCGGCCGCCCGCTGCGCCTCCCACTGGGCGGTGAGGTCGTAGGCCGGGAACGAGCCCGGGCCGCTCGGCGCCATCCGCACCACCAGCGCCCGCTCCACGGTGGCCCCGCCGTCCGTCCAGGTGGCGTCGACGAACAGGGTCTCGCTCGAGAAGCCCGCCGACGGGCGCCGCAGCCCCCGCACCTCGGCACCGCGGCGGCCCCGGTCGGCGAGCCAGCCGGCCAGGCCGGCGGCCAGCACCGCATCCTCGCGTCCCGTCGTGTCGGTCATGGTCCCCCGTCACCTCCGCCGCCCTCGGCGGCCACCGGAGACTACCGGCGTCCCGCGGCCCGGTCGGGCCGTTGCCGTAGCATGACAGCCGCCCGGCCGGGGTGGCCCGGCGGGGGCCGAGCAGGGGAGGATCGTGGTGTCGGCACGCGTGGACCGTCCGGGGGGCCGCCGGTGAGGCTCCGCGCCACCTACCGTCAGCCGGGCGCCGACCGGTTCCGCCGGTCGGGTGGGGCCTGGGACGTCCCCACCCTCGACCGACTGCTGGCCTCCCCGCGGGACCCCGCGGCGACGGCGGTGGTCGACGGCGCCACGCAGCTCGACGCCGGGACCCTCGACGCCCTGGCCTCGTCGGTGGCCGGCGGCCTGCGGACCCTCGGCGTGCGACGGGGCGACGTGGTGGCATGGCAGCTCCCCAACTGGTGGGAGGCGGTGGTCCTCTTCCACGCCTGCTGGCGGGCCGGGGCGGTCGCCGCCCCCGTCCACCACCAGGTCGGCTCCGCCGAGGTGGCGAGGATGGTCGAGGACCTGGACCCCGCGGTCCGGCTGTCGACCGGCACCCTCCCCCTGTCCGGGCTGGGCGACGCCATCGGCGTCCGCACCGGCGATCCCCGGTTCGAGGGGCTGCTCGCCGCACGGCCGTTCACCGCCGGCCGCCCCCGCGGCGCCGACGTCGCGGTGGTGCTGTTCACCTCCGGATCCACCGGCCATCCGAAGGCGGTCCTCCACACCCACCGGGGCCTGGCCTACAAGGCCAGGAGCATGACGCGGGCCCACGGCCTCAGCCCCGTCGACGTGGCCCTGATGCCGTCGCCGCTCGCCCACGTCTCGGGACTGCTCAACTCGGTGCTGGTCCCCGGGGCGGCGGCCATGAACGTGGTCCTGATGGAGAAGTGGGACGCCGCCCGGGGCGTGGACCTGGCCGCCACCCACCGGGCCAGCTTCATGATCGGCCCACCCACCCTCTTCCTCGGCATGCTCGACGTGCCGGGCTGCCGCGACCGGGTGACCTCGCTCCGGGTGGTCTCGTGCGGGTCGATGGGGGTCACCCCCGAGTTCGTCGACGAGGCCCGACGCGCCTTCGGCGCCATGGTCAAACGGACCTACGGGTCCACCGAGGCCCCCACGGTCACCACCGCCGCCTGGGACGACAGCCTCGACCGGGCACGGGACACCGACGGCCGCTCCGTGGGTGAGGCGGAGGTGGCGGTGGTGACACCGGGTACCACCCGGCGGGTGCCGACCGGCGAGCGGGGAGAGGTCCTGCTCCGGGGACCGGAGCTCTTCGTCGGCTACGGCGAAGCGGCCCAGACCGCCGAGGCCGTCCGACGCGGGTGGTTCGCCACCGGCGACCTGGGCACGGTCGACCCGGAGGGGTGGCTGACGATCGTCGGCCGGCTGAAGGAGCTGATCATCCGGGGCGGCGAGAACATCGCCGGCGCCGAGGTCGAGCGGGTCCTCGAGCTCCACCCCGGGGTCCGTCAGGCCGTGGTGGTCGGCCGGCCGGACGACCGGATGGGGGAGCGGGTGGTGGCCTTCGTCGCCGGCAGTCCCGACGTGGACCTGGCGGCGTGCCGCCGCTGGTTCGCCGAGCAGGGCATCGCCCGGTTCAAGACCCCCGAGTACGTGGTCCACCTCGAGGAGGTGCCGGTCCTCGGGGTCGGGAAGCCCGACCGGGCCCGGCTCCGGCGGCTGGCCGCCGACCTCCCCGACCGCTAGGAGAGGCGGTCGTCCGGGGCAGCGCCGACCGGGCCTCCCGGCGCCACCGATGACTTCCGTCTCGGCTCGTACCGCATCACCACCGCCCCGGAGTCGAACTCCGACCGGTGGACGAGCTTCAGGTCGACCTGCTCGGAGAGCCCCGCGAACAACGTCGGCCCGTGACCCGCGAGCCGTGGATGCACGATGAACTCGTACTCATCGATCAATCCCAGCTCCGTCAACGCCAGCGGGAGCTGCACCCCTCCCACCAGCAGTCCGTTCCCCGACCCCTCCTTGAGGCGCCGGACGGCCGGGCCCAGATCCCCGGCCACCAGCTCTGCGTTCCAGTCGACGTGCTCCAGGGAGCTCGACACGACGTACTTCGTCGCCCCGTCGATCGTCCGGGCGAACGGCTCCATCCACGCAGGTCTCGCCGGTGTCGGTGCCGACGGCCGCCACGCCGATTCCATCATCTCGTACGTCACCCGGCCGAAGAGCAGGGCGTCTGCCTGGTCGAGGTTCTGGGCGGCGTGACGGTGCAGCTCCTCGTCCGGCGGGATCGCACGATGATCGCAGCACCCGTCCAACGTGATGTTGATGGAGTACCGGAGGGGTCGCATGTCGCCAGCGTACGGTGCTCAGACCTCACCCGACCATCGGAGTTGCTCAATTCCGGTTCCCACCCACGGTCCCCGTTCCGACCCCGAAGAAGGCCAGGATCGCTCCGGTGGCATCCACCTGCTGCGTGGTGAGCCCGACCCCCGACCGGGGATCGGCCCCCGGCCAGGTGTGGCCGCCGCCGAGCACCGTGAACAGCTGCACCGGGGTCCCCGGCCGGCATCCGTGCCACACCTGGCGGACCACCTGGGACCCCAACCGGGTGCTGGTCGCTCCCGGGCGGCAGCCGTCGAGGCGGGCCCACCCCGCCATGTTCTCCTGGGTGCCGGTCACCTTCACCCCGGGCAGTGAGCGGCCGACCGCCCCGTCCCGGTAGGGGACCTCGGGATCCGCCGTCCCGTGGAACGCCACGATCCCCAAGGGCGCGGTGCAGCCCAGCACGAACTCGACGGCCACGGTGGCCACCGCGGCGATCCGGTCCCGGTGCCTGCAGGCGTAGGTGATGCCGAAGGCGGCGCCCGCCGAGAACCCCGCGGCGAACACCTTCCCCTCGTCGACGCAGTAGGCGTCCTCCACCTGGGTCAGCACGGCGCTGACGAACACGGCGTCGGACCCGGACCCGTCGAACTGCCACTCGGACTCGCCCGGCTGCGTGTGGGGCACGACCACGATCGATCCGGCCGCCGCCCCCCGGGCCGGGAGCCCGGTCAGGGTGGTGAACGCCGCAGGGTCCGAGGCGAACCCGTAGAAGAGCAGGATCACCGGTGCGGGCCGCACGGTCCGCCCCGCCGGCCCCGGCGGCGTCCCCGCCCGCCCACCGGCCGGTACCCAGAGCGAGTACGTACCCCCACCGGTCGAGGTGTCCAGGGTGACCGTCCGGTTGCCGCCGGCTGGGACGGGCTGCACCGCGCCGGCCGCCCCCCGCACCGCGCACCCCGGCGACGGTCGGACGCGTGCACCGGACGCCCCCGATCCGGACGCCGCCGACGAGGTGCACGCGGTGGCCACCAGCGCCGCGGCGACGAGCAGGCCCACCACGCCGCAGGTCACCGACCCCCGTGGCGTGGTGGCCTCCGACATCGCCCGAGGCTAACCGACTCCCCCCGCCCGACCCCCGGCCGGGCGCCGCTCCCCACCGGGGCCGACTCCGGGGTCGATGCGCCGGTCGACGGCGGAACTTGACACATTCCGATATCAGAATATGATGACGGTGTGGCCCGCACACCAACCACGACCGATGCGTTCAACGCCGTCGCCGAGGGCAGCCGCCGAGCCCTGCTCGATGCCCTCGGGACCGACGAGGCCACGGTCGGCGACCTCGTCGACCGGGTGGGACTCACCCAACCCCAGGTGTCGAAGCACCTCGCCGTGCTCAGGGCGGTCGGGCTGGTGTCCGCCCGGATCGACGGTCGGCGTCGCTGGTACCGCGTCAACGGGCCGGCGCTGGAGCCCGTCTTCGAGTGGGTGCGCGGCTTCGAGTCCACCTGGAACACCCGACTGGACCGGCTCGACGACATGCTCGTGGAGCTGCAGACAAAGGAGCACTACCACTGACCCCAACGACCGGCAACCGACACGGCTCCGCCGTCGTCACGCTGCCTTCCGACCACGAGATCCTGGTCACCAGGGAGTTCGACGCCCCGGCCGCGCTGGTGTTCGACGCGTGGACCACGCCCGAGCTCGTCAGGCGCTGGTGGGCCGGTGACCGGGGTGTGGTGACCGAAGCCCACGTCGATCTCCGCGTCGGCGGGCGGTGGCGGTGGGTCATGACCGCCAACGGTGGGTTCGAGGTCGCCTTCAGCGGCGTGTACCGGGAGATCGATCGGCCGCATCGCCTGGTCAGGACCGAGGTGTTCGAGGTGTTCCCTGACGCCGAAGCCCTGGGCACCCTCACCTTCGAGGAGTCCGGTGGGGTGACCACCCTGAGGATCCTGGCGCGGTATCCCGGTCGGGAGCACCGCGACGGAGCGATCGCCTCGGGGATGGAAGGTGGACTCCAGACCTCGCTCGACGCGTTGGAGGAGATCGTCCGCCGGACGGCCTAGGCGGGCAACCCCCACCCCCGGCCGTCTTCCCGGGTCGCCCGCCGGCGCCGGGGAGGCGAACCTGACGTCATCTCCCCGACCCTGGCGATCGGCCGGTCGGTCGGCACTACGCGCGGGGGCGCGCCTCCTGTTCGTAGGCGCCGACGACCAGCAGCCAGGCGGCCGAGATCATGTAACAGGTGCTGGCCACCATGGCGGTCGCCGCCACGTAGAGACCGGCCAGGAGGCCGAAGAAGAAGAGTGCAGCGCCGACCATCTCGGCCAGGTGGACGAGGCCTCCAGCGGCGATGCGGGAGGGCGTGAGGCCACTGCCCATCCGGACGGCCTTGGCATAGCCCTTGATGAAGATGGCGGCCGAGAGGCCACAGACCACGAACAGCTCGGCGCCGATCGACCGGTGGTTCTGGGCGCCCATGAGCACCAGCGCACAGCGCAGGAACACCAGGGCCAGACCCGACAGCGTGTTGATGGCACGGTTGCGGTGGGTGGCGTCGGCGGCGATGACCTTGAGGTTGAGCGACATCGCCACGAACACCAGGCCGGTGAGCGTGATGGCGCCCGTGCCAACCAGCTGGAAGAAGTCCGTCCACTGCTCGGGCCGGTAGAGGTCGGCGGCGATCATCTCCGGGCCCTCACCGTGGCGGGCACGGGCTCACCACGCCGGTCGCCGCGTCGGAGCGTCACCGTGCCGTCCGCCGGCGTGCACCACCCGGGACCGCCCGCCGCCAGCGTCGCTCAGCGCAGACGCCATTCGATCCGCTTGCCGGAGGTGAACCGGGCCTGGCCCTCCTCCAGCGAGGCCTTGTCGGTCCCCACCCGGGTGATCAGGAAGGCGTGGTCGAGGGCCTGGCGGCGGGAGAGCTCGAGGCCCATCCAGAGGGCCCGGAGGGTGCCCTGGACGGCGAGGGCGGGCTGGTCGGCGATGGCCTGGGCCGCCCATCGCGCCCGCTCGGCCAGTTCGGCCCCGGGGACGACTTCGGAGACCAGGCCCACCTGGAAGGCCCGCTCGGCCGACATCCGCTCGTAGGCACCCAGCAACGACAGCCGCATCACCTCCTGGAACGGCATCTTGTGGAGGAGCTCGATCGGTTCGAAGGCGGCGGGCATCCCGTAGGTGACGTGGGGGTCGAAGAAGGTGGCGTGGTCGGCGGCGACGACGAAGTCGACCTCCCCCAGGATGTAGAAGGCACCGCCGCAGGCCATGCCGTTGACGGCGGCGATCACCGGCTTCCACAGGTGGTTGGACTTCGGGCACACCGCCCGGCCCGGATCGTCGAAGTCCCATGGGGTGTTGTAGCCGGGGAGCTTGCCGGGGGGCAGGTCGTCGAAGGAGCCGATGCCCTCCCGGTCGAGCCCGGTGCAGAACGCCTTGTCGCCGGCGCCGGTGAGGACGATGCACCGCACGTCGTCGTTGACCCGGAGCCGCCCCCACAGCTCCCGCAGCTCGCGCTGCATCACCGGGTCGAAGGCGTTGAGCGCCTGCGGGCGGTTGAGGGTGACCCAGGCCACGCCGTCGGACTCGTCGTAGCGCAGGGTTTCGAGGTCGGCCATGGCGGCCATGGTATCCGGCGCCCCCGCCGGAGCCGGTGGGACGTCAGTGGCAGTGGCCGGGGGGCGGCGGCACGTCGAGGGCGGGGTTCCGGTCGAAGAACCCCACCGCCACCAGCGAGAAGCCGGTGTACTCCACCGGCATCACCGGCCAGTCCTCGGGGCGGGGGGCGTGCGAGACCCCGAAGGTGTGCCACACCACCAGGTCGGTGTCGAGGAGCGAGCGGTCGGCCGCCGTCCAGCGGGGGAGGCCGTCACCCCCCCGGTGCTGGTTGGGATAGTCGCCCGCCGCCCGTCGCTCGGCCGGTTCGTAGGGGGTGACCCAGAGGTTGTGGTGGGCGAAGCCGGCACGGCGGCCGACGCTGGAGTCGGGGCTGGCCAGCAGGGTGGGGGTGGCCCCCGCCACCAGCTTGTACGCCGGTGGCCGGCCCAGGCCGTTGCGCCGCGAGGGGTTGGTGAACCGCCAGTGCCGGCTGGAGGCCGGGTCGACGTCGCGGCGGGCGGCGAGCTCCGACTCCAGCCGGGTCACCGTCTGGCGCATGGCGTTGCCCCACGGGTTGTCCGGACCCGGCGGGACCCGCTCGAAGCCGACCTCGTAGGCCTCGTTGCCCGGTCCGTCCACCGCCAGCTCCAGGCGGGCGCAGAACAGGTGCTGGTGGAAGGGAGCGGCCAGGCCGGGTGCCACCAGGGCCCCCCACGGCGTCTCCTCGCCCTCGGCCAGGGCCTGGGTGGACATGATCCCGGTCAGCTTCACCTCGAGCTGGATGGTGCCGTCGAGGTAGAAGTACCAGGAGAAGCCGTACTCGTAGTTGCCGACGGTGGCGATGAACGAGACCACCAGCCGGCGGGACCGGCGGACCTCGGTGTGACCGGTGTTCATGTCCTGGTGCTTCCAGAGGATCCCGTAGTCCTCCTCGTGGATGCAGATGGCGTTGCCCACCACGTAGGGCGTGCCGTGCTCGCTGGCGAAGACGGCGTCGAGGTAGGTGATCTCGCCGAGGCAGTCGCACCCCAGGGTGAGCGAGTTGGCCATCCGGCCGAGTCCCCACTCGCCGACGTCGAAGGCGTTCTTCCACCCGTGCATGGGGCCGGGGTCGCCGTAGGGGACGACCATCTCGCTGATCGACGCCCGCTGCAGGATGGGCCGGACCCGGTCGCCGTCCCGGTAGCCCACCGTGTGGAGCACCAGGCCCTCGAGGGGGTCCATGGCCAGGCGCATGGAGAAGCCCTGCCATCGGAGCTCGTGGCCCTCCAGGGTGAAGCTGACCCCGTCGGGCTGGGTGATGACCAGGGTGCGGAGGTCGGTGCGGTCGGGGCCGGCGTCGCCCGACCGGTAGCCGCCCCGTCCGGGTGGCAGCGGCACCACACCGAGGTCGACGACCTCGAGGACCTCACCCCGGGCGGCGTCGACGGTGGCCAGTACGCCCTCGATCGGCCGGGCGTAGCCGTTGTCCTCGGGGTGCTCGCGGTAGTAGGAGAGGCACCGGCAGATCCGGCGACCCTCCTCCACCGGGTTCCCGAAGAACCCGGTGGGCCACGGGTCGATCTGGACCTGCTCCATGTCGGTGATCCCGCGCCGGGCCAGGGCCGCCCGGTAGTGGGGGTCGGCCTTCAGGGCCAGGATCGACCGGTAGGAGTCGTCGAAGAGCAGGGCGGGCCGGACGTCGTCCCGCTCCTCCCAGACCACCACCTCCCCGGTGGCGAGGTCGACCTCGGCCTCCACCACCGCCGGCTCCGGGCCGGGGAGCACCACCAGCCGGGCCCGCCGGTCGACCGGGGCTCCGGGCCGGTGGGCGGCCACCACCCCACGGTCCGGCTCCACCAGGGTGACCATGGCGAACAGGGCCGTCGCGGGGATGCGGCCGGAGGCCCGCACCGCGGCGACCGCCACGGTGATCTCCCCGGCGGTGATCGGGTCGAGCGGGTGGGTCGGGACCGCCGCCGTGTCAGCCATCTGCTCCCCCTCGCTCCGCCCCGGCCGGTGGCGGCCGGTGGGGCCCGTCGCCGGACGGACCGTCCGTCCGCCGCAGGATACCCGGGTCGGACCGGGCCGTCCGTCGGGCGATAGTCTCCGTCGTCACCGCGGATACGGGACGGGGAGGGGGGAACGGTGCCGATCGCACTGACCGAGGAGCACGGCGCCCAGCGGGAGTCGGCCAGGCGCTGGCTCGACCGCCACTGCCCGCCGGCGGTGCCCCGGGTGCTGCTCGACGCCGAGGTGGAGGAGCTCCAACCGGTGTGGGCCGGGATGGCCGGCGAGGGCTGGCTGGGGATCCACCTGCCCGAGGCGGTCGGGGGCCAGGGGTTCGGCCTCTTCGAGCTGGCGGTGCTCCTCGAGGAGACCGGCTGGTCGATGGTGCCCGGACCGCTCCTCCCCACCGTGGCCGCGTCGGCGTTGCTGGCCGAGGGGTTGGGGGCCGACGAGGCGGCGCGCCTGCTCCCGGGTCTGGCCGACGGATCGGTCACCGCCGCGGTCGCCTTCGGGGACGGCGCCCTCGGGGCCGAGAGCGAGGATGCCGACGGGGGGCTGGTCGTCTCGGGCACGCTCCGGCCGGTACTCGGGGCACCGCTGGCCGCGCTGCTGGTCGTCCCGGTGCGGACCGGCGCCGGCGGACGGACGTGGTGCGTGCTGGCGGTCGACGGATCGGACCCGGCGGTGCGGGTGACGCCGCTGGCCAGCCTGGACCCCACCCGCCGGGTGGGGGGCGTCGAGGTGTCGTCGTGCCCGGTGCCGGCGTCCCGCCGCCTGGACCTGCCCGACGGGCGGGTCGAACGGGTGGTGACGGCGCTGCTCGCCGCCGAGCACGCCGGCGGAGCCCGGTGGTGCCTCGAGACGGCCACCGAGTACGCCAAGGTGCGGGTCCAATTCGGACGGCCCATCGGCCAGTTCCAGGCGGTCAAGCACCGCCTGGCCGACATGGCCGTGCGGGTCGAGCAGCTGGCCGCGGTGGCCTGGGACGCCGCGGTGGCGGTGGACGGCGACGACGCCGACGGGGCCGAGCTGGCCACCGCCACGGCCGCCGCCCTCTGCCTCGACGGCTACGCACGGGGGGCCAAGGAGTGCCTCCAGCTCCTCGGTGGGATCGGCTTCACCTGGGAGCACGACCTCCACCTCTACCTGAAGCGCGCCCTGGCGGACCGCCAGCTGCTCGGTGGGGCCGGTCGGTTCGACTCCCGGGTGGCCGAAGTGGCCGGCCGGGGTGTCCGGCGGGCGCTGTCGGCCGACCTCCCCGAGGAGGCCGACCGGGTGCGGGCCGAGCTGTCCCCGGTGGTGGAGGCGGTGGCGGCCGCCAATCCGGAGGACCGTCGGGCCCGGATGGTCGACGCCGGCCTGGTCGCCCCCCACTGGCCCGTGCCGTGGGGCCGCGACGCCTCCGCCGTCGAGCAGGTGGTCCTCGACGAGCTGCTGGCCGCCCACGGGCTCGACCGCCCGCACATCGGCATCGGCGCCTGGGCCCTGCCGGCCATCATCTCCGGCGGATCCGACGGGCAGTGCGAGCGGTGGGTGCGGCCCTCGCTCCGGGGCGAGCTGGCGTGGTGCCAGCTCTTCTCCGAGCCGGGTGCCGGCTCCGACCTGGCCAGCCTCTCCACCCGGGCCGAGCGCACCGAGGGGGGCTGGCTGCTCACCGGTCAGAAGGTCTGGACGTCGATGGCCGCCCAGGCCGACCTCGGGATCTGCCTGGCCCGGACCGACCCCGCGGCCCCCAAGCACGACGGGATCACCTACTTCGTCGTCGACATGCACGCGCCGGGGCTGGAGATCCGCCCCCTCCGCGAGTTGACCGGAGCCGCCCTCTTCAACGAGGTCTTCCTCGACTCGGTCTTCGTCCCCGACGACTGCGTGGTCGGGGAGGTGGACCGCGGGTGGGGGATCGCCCGGGTGACGCTGGCCAACGAACGGGTCTCCATCTCGTCGGGCGCCACCTTCGGCATCGGGGTGGAGTCGCTGGTGCGCCTGGTGGACAAGGTGGAGGTACCCCCGGCCCCCGAGGACCTGGTGGCGCTCGGTGCCCTGCTGTCCGAGGCCCAGTCGCTCCGCCTCATGACCCACCGGTCGACCCTGCGCTCGCTGGCCGGCGCCGATCCGGGTCCGGGGGCCAGCCTCCGCAAGCTCCTGGGCGCCGAGCACGAACAGCGCGTCCAGGAGCTCGGCCTCGCCCTCCTCGGCGCGGAGGGTGCCACCGTCGAGGGCCGGGCGGCCCGGTGGACCCAGGGGCTGCTGGCCACCCGGTGCCTGACCATCGCCGGGGGGACCAGCGAGGTGCAGCGGAACGTCATCGCCGAGCGGATCCTGGGTCTGCCGCGCGACCCCGAGCCCGGGGCCTGAGGAAGCGAGGGGCGGCCATGGCCTGGGAGTTCTCCACCGACCCGGCGTTCCAGACGCAGCTCGACTGGATGGACGGCTTCGTCACCGAGGAGGTGGAGCCGCTCGACCTGCTGTGGGGGTCGCGGACCTACCACCCGCTCGACGACGACCTCCGTGCCATCGTCGACCCGCTGAAGCAGCAGGTGCGCGACCGGGGCCTGTGGGCCTGCCACCTCGGGCCGGAGCTCGGGGGCCAGGGGTACGGCCAGGTGAAGCTGGCTCTGATGAACGAGATCCTGGGCCGCTCCCAGTGGGCGCCGATCGTCTTCGGCACCCAGGCCCCCGACACCGGTAACGCCGAGATCATCGCCCACTACGGCACCGAGCAGCAGAAGCGGGACTACCTCCAGCCGCTCCTCGACGGCGAGCTGTTCTCCTGCTACTCGATGACCGAGCCGCAGGGCGGCTCCGACCCCGCCCTCTTCGAGACCCGGGCGGTCCGGGACGGCGACGGGTGGGTCATCGACGGGTGGAAATTCTTCTCCTCCAACGCCCGCACCGCCAGCTTCCTCATCGTCATGGCCATCACCGACCCGGACACCGACGTGTACCGGGGGATGTCGATGTTCCTGGTCCCGACCGACACCCCGGGGGTGCGGATCGAACGGAACATCGGACTGCTCGGCGAGCGGGTCCCCGGGAGCGGCATGCACGCCCTCATCCACTACGACGGGGTGCGGGTCCCGGCCGACAACCTGTTGGGCGGGGAGGGCCAGGCCTTCGTCATCGCCCAGACCCGGCTGGGCGGCGGCCGGGTCCACCACGCCATGCGGACGGTGGGGATGGCCCGGCGGGCCCTCGACATGCTCTGCGAGCGGGCCGTCAGCCGCCGGACCCGCACCGGGGTGCTGGCCGACCTCCCGACGGTACGCGACTACGTGGCCGACTCCTACATCGAGCTGACCCAGTTCCGGCTGCTGGTGCTCTACGTGGCCTGGTGCATCGACCAGGGCGCCGACCCGAAGGCGGTGCGCCGCGACATCGCCGCCATCAAGGTGCTGACCCCGAGGATCCTCCACGACGTGACCCAGCGGGCCATCCAGGTCCACGGCGCCCTCGGCGTCTCCGACGAGCTGCCCCTCGGAGGGCTCTGGCTGACGGCGCCGATCATGGGCCTGGTCGACGGACCCACCGAGGTCCACCGGACCACCGTGGCCCGCCAGGTCCTGAAGGGGTATGAGCCGGTGGAGGGGCTGTGGCCGAGCCAGCACCTGCCGGGCCGCATCACCGCCGCCCGGGCCAAGTACGCCGACCACCCCGGCGCGCTGGCCTCGGCCGCCGGGGGTCCCCACCCCGACGACCTCGAGCACCAGGTGGGCAACCTGTGAGCGCGGCCGGGGCCGCCGACGGCAGCGACGAGCCGCACTCGGAGATCGACCCGGTGGCGCTGGGCGGGTGGATGGACGACCGGGGCCTGCCCGGTGCCGGCTCGCCGGTGACCACCCGGTTCATCACCGGGGGCGCCTCCAACGAGCTCTTCGAGGTGGTCCGCGAGGGCCACCGCTCCGCCCTCCGGCGCCCGCCCGACCCGGTCCCGGCCGGCCGGGACAAGACGATGGTCCGCGAGGCGCGCCTGCTGGCCGCCCTGGCCGGCACCGACGTCCCGCACGCCCGGTTGGTGGCCAGCTGCGACGACCCCAGGGTGCTCGGCGGCTGCTTCTACCTGATGGAGTTCGTGGACGGCTGGTCGCCGATCCAGGAGGGGACCTCCTGGCCGGCGCCGTTCGACACCGACCTCGGGGCCCGTCGCGGCCTGGCCTTCGAGCTGGTGGAGGGGATCGCCCGGCTCTCCCGGGTGGACTGGGAGGCCCGCGGGCTCGAGGGGTTCGGCCGCCCCGACGGCTTCCACGACCGTCAGGTCGACCGGTGGCTGGCCCACCTCGACGCCGTACGGTTCCGCCCCCTCCCCGGCATCGACGAGGCCGCCGCCTGGCTGCGGACCCACCGGCCGAGGAGCTACGTCCCGGGCATCATGCACGGGGACTACCAGTTCGCCAACGTCATGTACCACCACGGCGCCCCCGCCCGCCTGGCCGCCATCGTGGACTGGGAGATGGCCACCGTCGGCGACCCGCTGCTCGACCTGGGCTGGGTGGTCAACGGGTGGCCGGACGACACCTCGGCGGCCGGGGAGGGGACGGTCAGCTACGTCGACTACACGGGGATGCCGTCGAAGGACGAGCTCCTCGACCACTACGCCCGGGCCAGCGGCCGGCCCGTCGACGAGATCGACTACTACGTGATCCTGGCCCGCTTCAAGCTGGCCATCGTCCTCGAGGCCGGGTACGCCCGGGTGGTGGCGGGGGAGGCGGACAACCCGAAGATGGCCCGCTTCGGGGACGTGGTGCTGGACATGGCGGCGAAGGCCGCCGAGCTGGCCGCCACCACGCCGCTGCGATGAGGGCCGCCCGCTTCGACCTCACCGGCAAGGTGGCCCTGGTGACCGGGGGCAGCCGCGGCCTCGGCCGGGAGATGGCCCTCGGCTTCGCCGAGGCCGGCGCCGACGTGGTGGTGGCCAGCCGGAAGCTCGACGCCTGTCGGGCGGTGGCCGCCGAGGTGGAGGCGCGGGGGCGACGGGCCCTGGCGCTGGCCGTGAACCTCACGCACTGGGACGAGCTCGACGGTCTGGTGGACGCCGCCTACGACGGTCTCGGCCGGGTCGACGTCCTGGTCAACAACGCCGGGAGCTCCCTCCTCTATCCCGACCTGGGCGGGGTCACCGAGGCCCTGTGGGACAAGGTGGTCGGCCTCAACCTGAAGGGCCCGTTCCGCCTCACCGCCCTGGTCGGCCCGCGCATGGTGGCCGATGGCGGCGGCTCCATCATCAACGTGTCGTCCACCGGCTCCATCCGGCCGATGCCCTTCATGCTCCCCTACGACGCCGCCAAGGCCGGGCTCAACGCGCTGACCGTGGGCTTCGCCCACGCCTACGGGCCCACCGTCCGGGTCAACTGCATCATGGCCGGCCCGTTCCTCACCGACGTGGCCAAGGAGTGGGACATGGCCGGTTTCGAGGCCGAGGTCGGGCGCCGCCACGCGCTCCGGCGGGGGGGACGGCCCGACGAGATCGTGGGGAGCGCCCTCTACTTCGCCTCCGACGAGTCGAGCTACACCACCGGCGCCGTCCTGCGGGTCGACGGCGGCGTCCCCTGACCGCCGCCGCCCTCAGCCCGCCGTCTCCGGGCCGACGATCCGCACCTCGTCGCCCCCGGTCGGGTCGTCGAGGGCGTTGACCACCCGGGCGGCCACCACTTCGGAGGTCTGCACCTGGTGGACGAGATAGCCCCCGGCGGCCCACGCCTCGAAACGGGCACCGGCCTCGTCCGGGTCCCACCCGTCGGCGAACGGGGTGGCCGTCGGGCCCACCACCACCCGGACGACCCGCAGCCACGGCTCCTCGGCCCGCAGCCCGAGGGCCAGCTGGTCGAGGGCGGCCTTGGAGGCCGCGTAGGGCACCAGGCCCGGCCACGGACGTCCGACCGAGTGGGACGAGAGGAGCACGGCGGTCGGACCGGTCCCCTCGGCGAGGTGGGGGCCGGCGGCCGACAGGACCACCGCCGGACCGACCACGTTGGTGGCCAGGGTGCGGTGCCAGTCCCCGGCGTCCCCGGCCGACAGCGGACGGAGGGTCGACCGGCCGGCGGCGTAGACGACAGCGTCGAGGCCGTCCAGGCGGTCCGCCGCCCGCTCCACCAGCTCCCGGGCCGCCTCCGGGTCGGCGGCATCGGCCCGGAGGCCGTGGCAGGTCGGACCGGCCTCGGCCACCACGCCGGCGAGGAGGTCGGCCCGCCGGGCCGCCACCGCCACCGCGTCGCCCCGCCGGCCGAGGGCGACGGCCACCGCCCGGCCGATCCCCGACGAGCCGCCGACCACCAGCACGCGCCGGGACGGCACGCTCAGGTTCCGTCGGGTGCGGTCCGGGTGGGTCGGAGGTCAGGGTCCTGCTGGATCTCGATGGTGTTGCCGGCGGGGTCGGTGAACCAGATCTGGACCACCGGGCCCTGGGCTCCCCGCAGGTAGGGGATGCCTTCCGCCTCGAGCTGGGCGACGGCCCCGTCGAGATCCTCGACGGCGAAGCAGACGTGGGGCCCGGTGGGCTGGACCCCGGTGTCGCCGGCGCCGGCGTCGACCAGGTGGAGCTGGGCGTTGCCCGCCCCGAACCAGTGGCCCCCCACCCCGGGGATCTCCGGACGGGGGTCGGTGGGCAGCTCGAGCAGCCGCCCGTAGAACTCGACGGTGGGGGCCAGCCGGCCCTCCACGTTCACGCTGTGGTGGAGGGTCCGGGTCACCTTCACGTCGGCCAGCCCTCCGGGACCACCCGGTGGTCGATGGTGGCGGGGTCGACGGGCAGGTGGGTGTTGCCGGCCTGGTACACGGCGAAGCAGAGCTGCAGCGCCTTGATGGCGTCCGCCGCGCTCATCTCCGGCCGCGCCCCGTCGACCAGGGCGTCGACGAAGTGCTGCGACGACCGTCGGAAGCCGGTGGCCCAGTCGTCGTCCACATGGGGGAACGAGGTGGTGGTCTGGCTGCCCTTGGACCCGTCGTAGAGGACCACGGCGGGGAGGTCGAGGAGCTGGCCGGTGGTCCGGGTCACCCACAGGAAGCCCTCGTCGCCCTGGACCTCGAAGAACTCGTCGGCCCCGTAGTAGTCGCTGCGGAGCCACATCTTCGGGGCGTAGGACACCTCCATGGTGCCGAGCACCTCGGGGTCCTCGTACTCGAAGATGGCGGCCAGCGGCTCGAAGTAGTAGTCGCGCCGCCGGACCGCCGCCTGCACGGAGACGATGTCCTGGTCGAGCAGCCACAGGGCCACCGCGTACTTGTGGATCATGTCGTCGAAGAGGTGGCCGCCGGGACTGGCGTTGGTCATCCGCCAGGCGTAGCCGTCGGGGTCGAGGCCGGCCTGGAACGGCGACTCGGTCTGGCCGACCACCGTGCGGGTCCGGAGGTAGGTCGGCTTGCCGATCGCCCCCTCGCCGATCAGCCGCTTGGCCAGCTCGAGCGGCGGGTAGTGGCGGAAGCACTCGCTGACCCGCAGGATCAGCCCGGCGTCGTCGGCGGCGGCGGCCATGGCCCGGGCCTCGGTCACCGTGTTGGCCAGCGGCTTCTGGCACGAGACGTGCTTGCCGGCGGCCAGGGCGGCCAGCACGTGGTCGTGGTGGAGATTGGTGGGGGTGAGGATCTCGACGGCATCGACCGCCGGATCGGCCAGCAGCTCCTCGAGGGACGTGTAGGCGGAAGGCACCCCCCACGCCGCCGCCGCCCCGGCCGCCTGGCCCTCGCGGGGGTCGCAGACCGCCACCACCTCGCAGCGCGGGTCCTCCAGGTACCCGGGCACGTTCATCGAGGCGATGTTCCCCGCCCCGACGATCCCGATGCCCACCACGTCGTTCGACATGCCGGTCACGCTACCGCTGTCGGACCGGGGGGGACCCGGAGCTCGCCCTTGACCACCTTGCCCGTGGCGTTGCGGGGCAGGGCGTCCACGAAGATCCACCGCCGGGGGACCTTGTAGCGGGCCAGTTGGCCCAGCGTGTGCTCCCGGAGCTGGTCGGCGGTGGCACCGGCACCGGGCCGGAGGGCCACGAAGGCCACCACGTCCTCCCCGAGCACCGGGTGCTCGACGCCGACCACCGCCACCTCGTGGACGGCCGGGTGGGAGGCGATGGCGTGCTCGACGTCGGTGGGGTGGATGTTGTTGCCGCCCCGGATGATCACGTCCTTGCTGCGGCCCACGATGTAGAGGTACCCGTCGGCGTCGAGGCGGCCCAGGTCGCCGGTGACCAGCCAGCCGTCCACCCAGGTGCGTGCGGTGGCCTCGGGATCGCCGTAGTACTCGCGGGGGCGCCCGGTGATCCGCATCCGGACCTGGCCGACCTCCCCGTCCGGCACCTCCTCCCCGTCGTCGCCGACGCAGACGATCTCGGCGGGGGGCAGGGGCTTGCCCACCGAGCCGGGCCGTCGGACCGCCTCGCCGGGGGGCATCAGGCAGTAGACCGAGCCGGCCTCGGTCATCCCGTAGTTGTTGGACACCAGGGCGTCGGGGAGCTTCTCCTGCAGTCGTTCGAGGACCAGCGGGGCGAGCGGGGCACTGCCCACCGTGCAGAGGGTCACCGAGGAGAGGTCGGCGGACTCGAAGCGCGGGTGCTCGAGGAGGAGGGTGGCCATCGCCGGGACGAGGAAGACCGAGCCGGGCCGCTCCGACGCCACGGTGTCGAGCCAGGTGCCGGCGTCGAAGGACGGCAGGTAGATGCCGCGCAGGCCGAGCTTCATCGGGGTGGTGACGAAGGCCAGACCGGCGAAGGTGTAGGGGGGACTGGCGTGGAGCCAGCCGCCGCCGCTCCACTGGGGCCGCTTGAACGGGACCAGGGAGGAGTTGTCGTGGCGGACGGCCACCGCCTTGGGGTGGCCGGTGGTGCCCGACGTGTAGAGGATGTCGGCCAGGTCACCCCGCTCGCGGGGGACCTGGAAGTAGGTGTCGTCGGCGTCGAGGGTGGTCTCCCAGGCGGCGGTGGCGCCGGCGGGCACGCCGGTGGAGGGACCGGTCGGTCCCTCGCCGGGCCGGGCGGGAGGGACGGCGACCACCGCGCGGTCGGTCCCGGTGGCGTGGCGGCCGAGGAGGGACTCCTCGACGAGGACGGCGGCGGCGCCGGAGTGGTCGAGCATGCGGGCGACCTCGGGGGCCGACAGCTGGGGGTTGAGCGGCACCGCCACCCCACCCGCCCGGTGGATGGCCGAGTAGGCGATCAGCCACCGCAGGGCGTTGGGTGCCTCGAGGTGGATGGCCACCCGGTCGCCGGGACCCACGCCGAGGCCGACCAGGCCCCGGGCCAGCCGGCTGGCGGCGGTGTCCCACTCGGTGAAGGTCAGGGTGCCCCCGCCGACCACCAGGTAGGCGGTCTCGTCGCCGAAGGCCTCGGCCATGGCGTGGAGCTGTTCGGGAGGGAGGGCGGCCATGCCGGTCAGCGTCTCCCGTCGCCTGTGGTGTCCCGGGCCATGCTCCCCCTGCTCTCGACGTGCGGTGCACCGGCCCCCCGGCCGGGCCAGCAGCATGGCCGACGCGGGGTCGGCGGTCAATCACGCCGCGGCTACTGCCGGCCGATCGCCTCCTGGGCGGCCACCTCCGGGTCCTCGAACGGCTCGCCGTCGACCTCGACCACCACCTCGTCGAGGCCGCCGGTGAACCGGAAGGGCGCCGAGTAGCGCCGGGTCACGGGCAGCCCGTCGCTGTAGCCGCAGGTGAGTCCGGCGCCGGTCACCGAGAACTTGGTGAGCGTGAACCGGGGGATCGGACCCGACGCCACCTCCACCCCGTCGACCTCCAGATGGCCGATGCCCCGGTGGGGGGCGGTGCGCTCGAACCGGAAGGCGAGCTCGTGGCGGCCGGGCGGCACCCGTTCGTCGGCCTCCACCCGGTGCTCTTCGAGCGATGCGAAATTGTGGACGTAGGCCGGGCGGCCGGCGGTCAGGTAGAACGACCAGCCGCCGAGCCCCGAACCCTGGGCGAGCAGCACGCCCTCGGCCGGGACGCCGCCGGGCACCTCCACCGTGGCCCGGATCACGTGCGACCGGTCGCGCACGTTGACCGCCATCTCCTCGGGCACCGCCGCCCGGTCCGGGTAGTAGACGTAGCGGCGTCGCTCGGCCACCGGCCTGGGCCGTTCGAACACCAGGTCGGAGAACGGACGGTTGTCGAGGGGGAGGACGCCGTAGGTGCGGGCCTCGTGCCACCACCGCTCCACCAGGTCGACCAGCCGGCCCGGCTCGGCGGCGGCCAGGTCGTGGCACTCCGAGGGGTCGACGGCCACGTGGTAGAGCTCCCAGGCGTCGTCGGCGAAGGCGACCGAGGTGTCCTGGATGGGGTGGTACGTCACCGCCTTCCACCCGTCCTGGTAGAGGGCGCGGCAGCCGAACATCTCGTAGTACTGCACGGTGTGTCGGTCGGGGGCGGCCGGGTCGGTCAGCACCCCGGCGAAGGAGGTGCCGTGGAGCGGCGTCTGGGTCACGCCGGCGATGGCCGCCGGCGGCTCCACCCCGACGAGCTCGAGCAGGGTGGGCGCCAGGTCGACGGCGTGCACGTACTGGCGGCGGAAGCTGTCGGTGGCGGCGGTGCCGGCCGGCCAGTGGACGAGCAGGGGATCGGCCACCCCACCCTCGTGGACCTCCCGCTTCCACCGTCGGAAGGGGGTGTTGCCGGCCACCGTCCAGCCCCACGGGTAGTTGTTGTGGCAGAGCGGTCCACCGATCTCGTCGATGCGCTCGATCCCCTCCTCGACGGTCCGGGGTGCCAGGTTCCACGGGCGGGCGTCGTTGACCGATCCGACCGGTCCGCCCTCGGAGCTGGCCCCGTTGTCCGACAGCACGACCAGCACCGTGTTGTCGAGGTCGCCGGTCCGCCCGAGGAAGTCGACCAGCCGGCCGAGGTGGTGGTCGGTGTGGGAGAGGAAGCCGGCGAACGCCTCCATGTACCGGGCGTAGAGCCGCCGGGTGCCGGCGTCGAGCGAGTCCCAGGCCGGCACCCAGTCGGGGCGGGGGGAGAGCTCGGTACCGGGGGGGAGGACGCCCTCGGCCAGCTGGCGCTCGAAGGTGGTCCGCCGCCATTCGTCCCACCCGCGGTCGAACCGGCCCCGGTACCGCTCGATCCACGGCGCCGGGGCCTGGTGGGGCGAGTGGCAGGCACCCGGGCAGAAGTAGAGGAAGAAGCGCTTGTCGGCGTCGATCGCCCGTAGGTCGCCGACGAACTCGATGGCCGTGTCCACCAGGTCCTCGGTCAGGTGGTAGCCCTCCTCAGGGGTCCGGGGCGGGGGCACCTGGTGGTTGTCGGCGACGAGGGCGGGGACGAATTGGTGGGTCTCGCCGCCGAGGAACCCGTAGAAGCGCTCGAACCCCCGGCCCAGGGGCCAGTTACGACGGGGGGCGGCCAGGTGGCCCTCGTACTCGGGTGCCAGGTGCCACTTGCCCACCGCGAAGGTGGCGTACCCCCGCTCGACGAGGATCTCCGACAGGAAGCCGTTGGCCCGGGGGATGGTGGCGTCGTAGCCCGGGAACCCGGTGGCCAGCTCCACCACCCGGCCCATCCCGTTGCTGTGGTGGTTCCGTCCGGTCAGCAGGCACGACCGGGTGGGGGAGCACAGGGCGGTGGTGTGGAAGTTGGTGAACTGCAGCCCGGTGCCGGCCAGTCGGTCGAGCACCGGGGTCTCGAGGTCGGAGCCGAAGCACCCCAGCTGGGCGAAGCCGACGTCGTCCAGGACCACCAGCACCACGTTGGGGCTCCCGGGTGCCGGGCGGCGCGGCTCGGGCCACCACGCCTCGGATCCCTCGAAATCGTCGGCGATGACCCCGCGGAACTCCCCTGGTTCCACCGTGCGACTACCCCCGGGCCCGCACGGCACCGCGTCGCCGCCGGGTGGCCGTCGGTGGGTTGGGGGCGGGCACGGCACCACTGTAGGCGTCGGCTCCGCCGCGCACCGGGAGTCGTACGGGCGTGCCCGGGCTACCATCGTCGGGTCCCGCCGGGTGGCCCCGGCCCCGTCGCAGGAGGTCCCGTCGATGCCCCGTTTCGTGGAGAACGCCCCGGAGGCCGTGCTCGCCGCCGCCAAGGAGATGTTGGCGAAGGGGCTCGTGGAGGGCACCGCCGGCAACATCTCCGCCCGCCAGGAGGACGGCACCATCTGCGTCACCCCGTCATCGGTCGACTACACCGAGATGGCGCTGGAGGACCTGATGATCGTCGACCTGGAGGGCAACGTCGTCTCCGGCGAGCGCACGCCGTCGTCGGAGCTCCCGCTCCACCTCGCCGCCTACCAGGCCTTCGACGACGTCGGCTCGGTGATCCACTCCCACCCGATCTACGCCACCATGTTCGCGGTGGCGCACCAGCCGATCCCCGCCTGCATCGACGAGTTCACCATCTACGTCGGCGGCGACGTACGGGTCACCCGGTACGCCATGAGCGGCAACAAGCACGTGGGCGCCAACGCGGTGGAGGCCCTCCAGGGCCGGGGGGCGGCCCTCATCGCCAACCACGGTCTGGTGGCGGTGGCCCCCACCCCGACGAAGGCGATGCACATCACCGCACTGGTCGAGCGGAGCGCCTTCATCATCTGGGGGGCCCGTCAGCTCGGCGAGATCCACCACCTCCCCGAGAAGGTGGACCAGAGCTTCGCCGGCGTCTACGAGTACATGCGCCAGAACTGATGGCCCCCGAACCCGCGGGCCGGGTCCGGTCCCGGCTCGACGAGCTCGGCCTGGTCCTCCACGGCCCCCACCCCCCGCACGACCCGCTGGACGCGGTGGTGGTCCACGGCGGCGTGGCCCGGACGTCGGGGCAGCTGCCCCGCATCGCCGGCGAGCTGACCTGCCTCGGCACCCTCGGCGTCGACGTGACGGTGGCCGACGGGCGCCAGGCGGCCGCGGTCTGCGCCCTCAACGCCCTCGCCGTCCTGGAGGTGGCGCTCGGCTCCCTCGACCGGGTCGAGCGGGTGCTCACCGTCACCGGGTACGTGGCGTCGGCCCCCGACTTCCACCAGCAGCCGTCGGTGGTCGACGGGGCGAGTGCGGTGCTCGCCGACGTCTTCGGCGAGGCCGGGCGCCACACCCGCTCGGCGGTCGGGGTCGCCGCCCTGCCTCGGGGCGGCGCGGTGGAGATCGAGGTGACCGTGGCCGTGCGGCCGGAAGGGGGATGACCGTGGACGAGGGTGAGGCGGCCGTCGCGCTGGCGGCACTGGGGGCGGCGACGCTCGGGGAGTCGGGGGCCCGCACGCTGCCACCGCGGATCCGGCCGGTGTGGCCGGGGGCGACCCTGGCCGCCCCGGCGTACCCGGTCAGCTGCACGCCGGGTGACAACCTGGCCGTCCACGTGGCCGTGACCCGGGCACCGGCCGGATCGGTGCTGGTGGTCGACGTCGGCGACGTGCCCGACCGCGGTTACTGGGGCGAGGTCCTGACCACCGCGGCGACCGCACGCGGCCTGGCCGGACTGGTCATCGACGGCGGGGTGCGGGACGTGGCCGCCCTCGAGCGCCGGGGGTTCCCCGTCTTCTCCAGCCGGGTGGTGCTGCCCGGGGCGACCAAGGTGGCGCGGGGCACCGCCGGCCTGGCCGCCACCGTGGCCGGGGTGCCGGTGGCCCCCGGCGACTGGGTGGTGGGCGACGTCGACGGCGTGGTGGTGGTCCCCGGAGGCCGCCTGGAGGAGGTGGTCGCCGCCGGACGGGCACGCGAGGCGGCCGAGCTGGGGTACTTCGAGGCGCTCCTCGGAGGCTCCACCACGGTGGAGCTGCTCGGACTCGACGCCTCGCTGATCGACGCCGGACCCGACGCCTGACCGTCCGGGGAGGATGGTCGCCGGCCGACCGCCGCCGGGTGGCGGTTGCCGTTCCTAGTGGTTGGTGTAGTCGATCGGCCCGGCGCCCGGGACACCGATGGCGAAGCAGAAGCAGTGGATGGGCGCGTGGTCGGTGACCGGCCGGAGGCTGTGGACCACGTCCGGGGGGATGTGGACCAGGTCGCCCTGGCCGATCAGGCGCTCCTCGTCCCCGATGATCATGGTCCCCCGTCCGCGCAGCACGTAGTAGAACTCGTGCGTCGGGTGGGAGTGGGGGTCGACGTAGCCGCCGCCCTCCACGGTGAACTCGTTGACCAGCTCGAGGAAGCCCCCGTCGGTCAGGTCCTTCATCTCCCGGGACTTCACCATCCACCACACCGGCACCGTGCCGTTGTGCTCGACGACGGGAGCGACGTCCTCGATGTTGCGTACGTCCATGGCCGCGTGGTCTCCTTTGTCCGTCCACCGGTGTGGTTCCACCGGAGCCTCCGACCGGCACCGGGGACACCGGGAGCGGTCGGAGGGGGTGTGGGGCGCATGGTAGTTCGACGGATCGAGCCGGGCCCGCTGACCGCCGCGGCGTGGGCCCCCTTCGGGTGGATCCCGCGCCGCGACACCGACCCGGACGACGGCACCCACACCCTCTCCTTCGACTGGGGGGACGCGCACGCCAACCGGATCGGCCACCGACGCGACGAGGTGCCCGCCGTCGAGGGCGGTCTCCGCTGCGAGATGCTCTACCGGCACCGCACCCACACCCAGGTGCTGCTGCCGCTCGACCACCGCTGCGTGGTGGTGGTGGCGCCGGCCGGGGTGCCCATGACCGACCCGGGGGACGTCGCCGCCGCGCGGGCCTTCCTGCTCGACCCCCTCTCGTCGGTGGTGCTCCACCGCGGCACGTGGCACTGGGGACCCTTCCCGGTGGCGGCGGAGGCGGTGGAGCTCTTCAACGTCCAGGGCCTCCGCTACGCCGAGGACAACGACCGAGCCGATCTCGCCGCGCTCGGTGCCGCCGTCGACGTGGCCCTGCCCGGCTGAACCGACACCCGCCCGGTCCGCGGGCCGGAGCCACGGTCGCGTCCCCCGGCGGTGTGTTGACATGGGTAGTGTCGGTGCCATAAGAACAGGCGCATCGATTTGCCGATCCGGGGGGGTCAGGGCCGCGTAGCCCGGGTCCGGCACCGCGGATCCGTCACGAGGAGAGCGAGCACATGGGTCGTCACCGGGGGGGTTGGGCGGTTCCGGCTGTGGCAGTGGCGGCGGTCGCCCTGATCGGGGCGGGGTGCTCGTCCTCGAGCAGCTCGTCGACCACCACCACGACCACCACGGCGGCGTCGTCGTCGACCACCGGGGGCTCGTCGTCCACGGGGGCGCCGGGGGTGAGCGCCACGCAGATCAACATCGGCGCCATCTCGACGAAGACGGGTCCGATCGCCGGCTACTTCTCCGGACTGTCCCCGGGCCTGATCGCCTACTTCGACGCCGTCAACGCCAAGGGGGGCATCAACGGGCGGAAGCTCGTGCTCTCCTACGACCTCGACGACGGCGGCCAGCCCAGCCAGTTCACCCAGCTGACCCACACCCTCATCGACCAGGACCACGCCTTCGCCGTCGCCGTCGCCTCGGCGTGGTTCACCCCCAACTACTTCGTCTCCACCGGCACGCCCACCTACGGGTACAACGTCAGCTCCAACTGGGCCGGGGCCCCCAACCTGTTCGCGGTCGGCGGCTCCGTGCAGATCTACTCGTCGGCCGTGCCCACCTACGCCTACTTCATCAAGCAGACCCAGTCGAAGTCGATCGCCTTCATCAGCTACGGACCCGGTGTCGCCGCCTCCTACAACGCCTGCAACGTGGCCGCCACCGACCTGAAGCAGGCCGGGTACAACGTCAGCTTCGTGGACGTCGGGGCCCAGCTGGGGGGGAGCTACGCCTCCGACGTCCAGCGGATGCAGCAGGCCGGCTCCGACCTGGTGATCAGCTGCATGCAGGCCTCGGACAACATCACCCTGGCCCGCGACGTCCAGCAGTACGGCCTGAAGATCAAGCAGCTGTGGCTCAACGGGTACGACCAGAGCCTCCTCAACCAGTACAGCAACCTGATGCAGGGCGTGTACCTGAACAACCAGGCCAACGTCCCCTTCGAGGCCGGGAACCCCGCCACCTTCGGGAACACCTACCCCGGCATGCAGCAGTACCTGGCGCAGATGAAGCAGTACCAGCCGGGGGCCAACCCACTCAACAACGTCACCTTCGCCGGCTGGCAGTCCGCCTCCCTCCTCGCCGCCGGCATCCAGGCCGCCGGCTCCGACGTCACCCAGGCCAACGTGGTGGCGCAGACCAACAAGATCACCGGCTTCACCGCCAACGGGACCTCGGCCCCCGTCGACTGGACGACGGCCCACACCGCCAACACGCTGCCCAACTGCACCGCCTGGATCCAGGTGAAGGGATCCACCTTCACGCCGGTCTTCGGCCAGGGGAAGCAGGTCTTCGTGTGCGTCGGTGCCAGCGTCAAGAACCCGGTACCGGTGCCGGCGCCGACCGGCACGCCCGGGGCGTGAGGCCGGCCGCCGCCAGGGTCCGGTAAGGGTCGGCCCCGGCGTGGAGCACTTTCTGGGCTTCGCCATCCCCGGCATCCCGTACGGGTGCACGTACAGCATCATGGCCGTGGGCCTGGTGCTGACCTACCAGGCCACCGGGGTCTTCAACTTCGCCTACGGGGTCCAGGCCTACGTCTCGGCGTACGCCTTCACCCGGCTGGTCGAGGACCAGCACCTCCCCATCTGGCTGGCCTTCCTGTTGGCGGTGGTGGTGCTCGGCCCCGGGCTCGGACTCCTCTTCGACCGGTTCCTCTTCCGGAAGATCCCCAACACCAACACCATCGCCAAGCTGGTGGTGGGCATCGCCCTCTTCGTGGGGCTCCCCGCCGTCCTCTCGATCCTCTTCGGGGGCGCCAACCAGTACAACCCGCCGAGCGTCCTCTTCAACCCGGACACCGTCTACGTCCGGGTGTTCCGGACCCCGATCAACGGGATCTACCTCTCCACCATCGTGACCACCGTGGTGGTCCTGGTGGCGCTGCTGGCGCTGATGCGGCTCACCAACCTCGGCCTCCAGATGCGGGGGGCGGTGGAGAGCCGCCGCCTGGTCGCCCTCGACGGCGTCAACGCCGGCCGGGTGGTCGCCACCGCCTGGGCCATCTCCGGGTTGATGGCCGGGCTGGCCGGCGTGCTGCTCGCCCCCATCTACGGCCAGCTCCAGGCGGACGACTATGCGGCCCTGATGGTGGCGGCGTTCGCGGCGGCGGCCTGGGCGGTGCTGCGATCGCTCCCCATCGCCGCCCTGGTCGGGATCCTGATGGGGGTGACTGTCACCGTGCTCCAGGGGTACCTGCCGGTCTCCAGCATCTGGTCGTCGGCCGCCCTCACGTCGCTGCCCTTCGTGGTGCTCCTGGTGGCGCTGCTGGTGGTGCCGGGGCTCCGCTCGCTCGACCGGACGAAGGACCCGCTCTCCTCGGTCGACCCGCCCACCCCGCCGACGACGGCCACCCTCCGGGCCCCCCGGATGGACAAGGTGATCCGCCCGGCCTTCTACGTGCTGCTGGCGGTGTTCGTGGTGTCCATGCTGACCTGGATGCCGAAGACCTGGGAGTCGGTCTTCAACCTCGGCCTGGTCTACTCGGTCATCTTCCTGTCCATCACCCTCATCACCGGCATGGGGGGCCAGCTGTCGCTGGCCCAGGCCACCCTGGCCGGCGTGGGGGCGTTCACCGCCGCCCAGCTCGCCAACCACCTGGGGCTGAGTCTGCTGGTCGGCGGGCTGGTGGGGGCGCTCGTCGCCGCGGCGGTGGCGGTGGTACTGGCCTTCGCCTCGGTCCGCCTGCGGGGGCTGGGACTGGCCCTGATGACCATCGCCGCCGCCCTCTTCTTCGACAACACCGTCTTCCCGCAGGAGGCCATCTCGACACCGGGGTTCGACCTGAAGTCGAAGTGGGTGGGACTCGGGATCCTGGACCCGAACGGCCACGCCTTCTTCCTCATGGCCATGGTGGTGCTGTTGGTGTGCGTCTTCGGGGTGCTCCTCATCCGCAAGGGCACCCTCGGCAGGTACCTGGGGGCGATGCGGGGCTCGGAGACCGCCGCCGCCGGCCTGGGCATCAACCTGACCTGGCAGCACGTGGTGATCTTCGCCCTGTCGGGGGTGGTGGCCGGCATCGGCGGCACCCTCCTGACCATCCAGCAGGGGACGGCCAACCCCAACCTCTTCAACTACCAGTTCTCCCTGGTCTTCGTGGTGATCGTGGTCACCACCGGGGTGAGCACGGTGGAGGGGGCCATCCAGGCCGGCTTCGGCTTCGTGGTGCTCCAGCAGCTCTTCACCTACCTCCCGGCCCGGTGGGGAGGCAACAGCCTGGTGATCGTCTTCTTCGCCTTCGGCGCCCTCACCTACTCGGCCCACCCCGAGGGGGTCCTCGAATACCAGAAGCGGCGGTGGACGCTGCGATTCGAGCACCTGTTCTTCGGATCGCGGGACGAGGCGGGGCCGGCGCCGGGCGGAGCCGCGCCCGGTCCCACGCCCGAGGCTGTCCCGACCCCGGCGGTGCAGGATGGCTGAGGCCGCCCCCCTCCTCGAGGTGCGCGAGGTGCGCAAGACCTTCGGCGGCATCGCCGCCATCAGCGACGTCTCCCTCCGGGTGGGCCAGGGGGAGATCGTCGGGCTGGTCGGGCCCAACGGGGCCGGCAAGACCACCCTGTTCAACTGCGTCTGCGGCCAGCTGCGCCCCGACGGCGGGAGCATCGAGCTCGCCGGGCAGGAGCTGCTGGGCATGCCCACCTACCGCCGGGCGCGACTGGGGATCGGCCGCACCTACCAGCGGGTGGAGATCTTCCCCGACATGACCGTCCGCGACCACCTGCTGGTGGCCGTCCGGGCGCGCGGTCGCACCGGCCGGCTCTGGAAGGACCTGCTCAACCGGAGCGCCCCCACCGCCGAGGAGCGCGCCCGGGTGGACGCCACCCTGGAACTGGTGGGCATCGCCGACCGGGCGGACTCCCCGGTGTCAGCCCTGGGGCTGGGGTCGTGCCGGTTGGTGGAACTGGCCCGCGCCCTGGCGGCGGAGCCCCTGCTGCTGCTGGCCGACGAGCCGTCGTCGGGCCTCGACGTCCACGAGACCGCGGAGCTGGCCGGGGTGCTCAAGCTGCTCCAGCGCGAGCGGGGGATGGCCATGCTGCTGGTGGAGCACGACCTCGGGATGGTGGCCGACGTGGTGGACCGGGCGGTGGTCATGGACCTGGGGGCCGTGATCGCCGAGGGCACCTTCGACCAGGTGATGGCCCAACCGGCGGTCCGCCACGCCTACCTGGGGCTGAGCGCGTGAGCACGGCCACCGCCCCGGTCCCCCCGGCGGCGCCCGAGACGGCCGTGCCGGCCCTGGCGGTCGAGCACGTGAGCGCCGCCTACGGCCCCTACCGGGCGCTGTTCGACGTCAGCTTCACCGTGCCCGCCGGCGGGATCACCGCCCTCCTGGGTTCCAACGGGGCGGGGAAGTCGACGGTGGCCCGGGTGGTGACCGGGCTCCTGCCCGCCACGACCGGGAACATCCGGCTGGACGGCGTCGACGTCACGGGGCTGCCCGCCTACAAGATCGCCCGGGCCGGATCGGCCCACGTGCCCGAGGGCCGGGGGGTGTTCGCCGACCTCACCGTGGAGGAGAACCTCAAGGTCGCCTTCCACCAGCGCCTCGGCCGCAAGCAGGTCGGCGGAGCCCTGGAGCGCGCCTACGAGGCGTTCCCCATCCTGGGCACGCGTCGCAAGCAGCAGGGGGGCACGCTGTCCGGTGGGGAGCAGCGGATCCTGTCGCTGGCCAAGGTGCTGGTGGCCCCGCCGCGGCTGCTGGTCGCCGACGAGATCTCGCTGGGCCTGGCCCCCCTGATGATCGACGCGGTCTACGACGGGCTGCGCCGGATCAACGAGGCCGGCACCGCCCTCCTGGTGGTCGAGCAGCAGGTCGACCGGGTGCTCGAGGTGGCGCGAACGGCCGTGGTGCTGGAGCATGGGGCCGTCGCCTACGACGGGCCCTCCGACGGGGCCCTGGCCGCCGTCGAGCGGGTGCTGGCCTCGAGGGGCGAGCGGGTGGTGGGGTCCCGGATCGCCGGGGCGCCGGGGACGGAGGGTTCGGGATGACCGGAGCGGAGGAGCAGGCATGAGTGGATCGGGACGCGATGCGGTGATCGTGGACGTGGTGCGCACCACGATGGGGAAGCGGAAGGGGGCGCTGGCCACCTGGCACCCCGTGGACCTGCTCGCCTTCGCCCTCACCACCCTGGTGGAGCGGACCGGCATCGACCCCGGTCGGGTCGACGACGTCATCGGCGGTTGTGTCACCCAGGTGGGGGAGCAGAGCACCAACGCCACCCGGAACGCCTGGGTGGCCGCCGGCCTTCCCCAGCAGGTGCCGGCCACCACGGTGGACCGCCAGTGCGGCTCTTCCCAGCAGGCCATGCACTTCGGGGCGGCCGGCGTCATCGCCGGCCAGTACGACCTGGTGGTGGCGTGCGGCGTCGAGTCGATGAGCCGGGTGGGCCTGGCGTCGAACGCCCGTGGCGGCACCGGCCCCTTCCCCCCGTCGTTCCTCGAGCAGATCGACGGCCGGCTGTGGGCCCAGTTCCGGGTGGCCCAGGTCCTCGCCGACCGGTACGGGATCACCCGTCAGGAGATGGACGCCTTCTCGCTCGAGAGCCACCGGCGGGCGGCGGCGGCCTGGGACGAGGGACGGTTCAAGGCGGAGGCGGTGGCCGTGCCGCTGAAGGACGAGGAGGGGGCGCCGACCGGTGCCTTCCTCGAGGAGGACGAGGGGATCCGGCGCACCGGCTCGATGGAGTCGCTGGGGGGCCTCCCGCCGGCCCAGTCGTGGGAGCCCGAGACGGCCCCCGACATCACCGCCGGGAACTCCTCGCAGATGACCGACGGGGCCTCCGCCATGCTGATCGCCGAGCGCTCGGTGGCCGAACGGCTGGGGCTGCCCGTCCGGGCCCGGATCGCCCACGCCACGGTGGCCGCCGACGACGCCGCCATCGTGCTGTCGGCGCCGGTGCCGGCCACCCAACGCCTGCTCGACCGTTCGGGGATGACCGTCGACCAGTTCGACGTGGTGGAGTGCAACGAGGCCTTCGCCGCCATCGCCCTCATGTGGCTGAAGGCCTTCCCCATCGATCCCGAACGGTTCAACCCGAACGGCGGGGCCATCGCCATCGGCCACCCGTTGGGGGCCAGCGGGGTGCGGCTGGCCGCCACGCTGCTCAACCGGCTGGAGGCGACCGGTGGGCGCTACGGCTTCCAGACGATGTGCGAGGGCGGCGGCCAGGCCAACGCCACGGTCATCGAGCGACTGGGCTAGTCGGCCGGCGGGGTGGCGCCCCGGGTCCGGACGTACTCGGCCATGCCGGTGAGGAAGGCCTGGGGGTCCTTGGCCTTGTTGGCGGCGAACTCGGCGAAGTAGGAGGGGACGAACACCGAGAGGGCGCCGTCGGTGATCCCCTCCATGATGGTGGCCACCGCCTCGTCGACCGGGATGGCCGGGACGTCGCCGGTGAACGGGTCGTTGTCGGGGAGGGCGAACAGCTCGGTGTCGACCACCCCCGGGTAGACCACGGTGACCGACACCCCGGTGTCCCACAGGTCGACGGCCATGGCCTCGGAGAAGACGGCCAGGGCCGCCTTGGAGGCGTCGTAGGCGGCCTCGCCGGGGGAGCTGAGCGGGGCGGCCACCGACGAGACGTTGACCACCCGACCGGAGCCGCGCTCGAGCATCTGGGGCAGGAGGGCGAGGGTGAGGCGGACCGGCGAGCTGTAGTTGACGGCCATGACGGCATCGACGGTGGCGGCGTCGAGGGCGGTGACGTGGCGGCGCTTGGGGATGCCGGCGTTGTTGACCAGGATGTCGATGCCGCCGAAGGCGTCGACCGCCTCGCGGGCCAACCGGTCGACCTGGTCGTCGTCGGTCAGGTCGACCGCCCACAGCTGTGAGCCGGGGGCGTGGGCCCGGCACCGCTCCAGCACCTCGGCCAGCCGGTCACGCCGGCGGGCGGCGATCCCGACGGTGGCCCCGGCGGCGGCGAACGCCTCGGCCAGCCCGGCGCCGATGCCCGACGACCCCCCGGTGACCAGCACCCGTGCCCCCTCGAACGTCCCGGCCATGGCTCCCCCTCGTCCCGCTCGTCCCGACGCCCCGGGACACTACCGCCGGCGGCGGACGTGGGACGGGCGACGGGGTCGGCCGGAGCCGCCTCCCCGGGTCAGGGGGTGCCGGCCGGGACGGAGGTGATGGTGGCCCCGGCCGGCGGCGCGAAGTCGGAGGCCGGGACGTCGGTGGTGAACGAGGTGAGGACGATGCTGCCGTTGCTCGCCGTCACCGACGCCAGGATCCCCTGCTCGGTCACGCAGAAGGTGCCCGGATGGGGGGGCGAGGTGATGGTCGCGCACGTGGACGGCTGCCCGGCGACCGTCTGGCTCGAGAAGGTCACGGCCTTCCGGCCGGCCGCCGCGCTGGCCTGCAGCTCGCTGATGACCGGGTTGGGGTCGATCAGCTCCTCGAGGCCGGCCGCCGGGTCGGGGGCGCCGGTGACGCACTCGGCCGGCGATTTGGCCAGGTCGCAGACGTAGGTGGTGGAGGGGGTGTTGATGACCACGGCCTGCTTCCCCTGGAAGGTCACGTCGAACCGGGAGCTGCCCGGCGGCATTCGCTCGGCGGTGAGGGTACCGCTCTCGGTCGGTGAGGTGACGGTGTAGGTGGCGCTGTAGGTGAGGCCCTTGCCGTTGGCCAGGCGCGTGGAGAGGTTGGAGACGGAGGCGGTACCACCCGCCGCCCCGGTGGTCGTGGTGGCCGGCGCCGCCTTGGTGGTGGTGGTCGAACCGGACGACGACGAACTGCAGCCGGCTGCCAGCGCGGCGACGGCGATGCCCAGTGCCAGCGCGCCGAGACGCGTGATCCGGATGGTCGGTGTTGCCATGGGAAGCCCCCCTGCCGTGGTGCCCGTCCTGTCCGGCCGATCGTAGTGCGTACCACCTCCGGCCAGGAGCAGGTGTGCCACCGCCGGCAGGTCCGGGTCCCGTGGGGGCCCGGGGTCAGCGGCCGCCGCCGTCGCGCTCCGCCCCGCCGACGAACGCCGCCCAGGTGTCGACCCAGGTCCTCCACACGGCCGGCGGGTAGTCGTGGCCCATGCCCTCGATCTCCACGTAGCGGGCCCCGGGGACCACCTCGGCGGTACGGCGTCCACCGCTCGGGTCGATGAGGGTGTCCCGGCTGCCGTGGAGGACCAGGGTGGGGACGTCCAGGCGCCGGAGCCCCTCCTCGCGGGAGCCGTCGTGGAACGCCGCCATCATCTGCCGCACGATCCCCTCGGGGCAGAAGCACCGGTCGTAGGAGGCGGCGGCCCTCCGGCGGATGGCGTCGTCGTCGAGCCACGCCGGCTTCGACCCGTAGACGTGGAGGGCGGCCACCTGGTGCTCGACGTAGGCGGCGCGCTCACGGGGCGCCGGTGTCAGCAGGAAGGCGAGCGCCTCCTCCGAGCTGTCGCCGTAGCCGGGCTCGCCGGTGCGCGACATCACCGAGGTCAGCGTGAGCAGGCGGTCGGGGTGGTCGATGGCCAGGCGCTGGACGATCATGCCCCCCAGCGAGAGCCCCATGACGTGTGCCCGCTCCACCCCCAGGTCGTCGAGGACGGCCAGGGCGTCGCCGGCCATGTCGGCCAGCGAGTAGTCGACCCCGTCGAGCTTCGACGACAGCCCGACGTCCCGGTTGTCGAACCGGACCACCCGGAACCCCTGGTCGGCGAAGAGCCGGCACCAGTCGTCCTCGTAGTTGATCGACTGGGAGCCCAGGCCGTTGACCAGCAG
>Ga0181519_10000109_pt1 | contig 70792 bp, 47 predicted proteins | sample PEATcosm2014_Bin_26_FD_121102 | JGI IMG/M metagenome (GOLD analysis project Ga0181519, IMG submission 121102) | Peatland microbial communities from MTU Mesocosm Facility, Houghton, MI, USA - PEATcosm2014_Bin02_10_metaG | ecosystem: Environmental > Terrestrial > Soil > Wetlands > Peat | place...
AGGCACGGAGAAAAAGGTGATTGTTTTCAAACGGCTCTGCGTCTCTGTGCCTCTGTGGCAAACCGCCTTTTCTGGCGTTGGTCTGTAGCAGCCGGTGTGAGCCGGCTCTGACTGTCCGGAGTTGAATGAGCGAACTCACGTTCGCTGCCACGTCCAAAATGTTTTTGCCACTTTTGTTTTCAGGTCTCCGGTCTCACGTTTCCGTTTTTGCTTTTCTTGGCATCCTCCGCACCTTGGCGGTGACGTCTCCGCTTTTACCGATCCTGGCCTGTGTATCCGGCTGTTCAATTTCTTGACAGACACCGTGTTCTAAAACATGACAGTCCAGCCTGCCAACCGGCGTCTGAACGGGCAGGAACCGGGGTTTGAGGGCGATTTTCCGGTATTTGTGGCAAAGATGATGATTTTTGTTTCAAACATGAAATGTTTTGTTTCAGACATGAAGTGTTCCGCTCCAAAGATGATGTGTTCTGTTCCAGACATGAATTGTTTTTCCCGGACATGAAGTGTTCTGCTTTAAAGATGAAGTGTATTGTTCCAGACATAAGTTGTTCATTCCAAACATGATTTGTCCTGTTTCAGACATGAAGTTTTTTGCGGCAAACATGATGATTTTTGTTTCAGACATGAAGTGTTCCGCTCCAAAGATGATGTGTTTTGTCTCCGGGCAAAAGTGTTTTGGAACAAAGATGAAGTGTTTTGGAGGCGGCACGGCTTGTGAAACATTTCACATGGTTGGCATAAACGATGCTAACTCCAGAATTGTGCCACGGTCGTCATGCTTGTCGGTGTGACGGCTGTCTTGTTCCAGGGGAAACTGAATACGGTTATGATAAAGACGGTTCGGGTCGCGCTCACATTTGCGACCTATTCAAAGGATGAACTGAACAGCTTCGCGATCCTGGTGATCGCGTGTCTCAAGACCAACCCGCTGTTCCCCAACCTTCCGATCACCGTTGCGGCGCTCACCGCGCTGCAAATGGCGTATCAAAACGCCATGGGCGCCGCCGCGCTGGGTGGCCCCAAGGACACGGCGGCGATGCAGGAGGCGCGCGACACGCTGGTGGTGGCGCTGCGGCAGATTGCCGCCTACATCCAGAGCCTCACCCTCACGGAATCGCAGGTGCTGACGTCGGGTTTTGACGTGGTGGTGTGGGGCCGGAGCAAGGTGGCGCTGGACGCGCCCGCGAGCGTGAGCCTGGACAATTCCATCTCCGGCCAGTTGGGGGTCTTTTTGCAGGCGGTGCCCGGCGCCAAGGCGTATCATGTGCAGTATTGCACCGGCACGGGGTCATGGCTGGACGTGGGCATCTGGCCAAACACCAAGGGCATCGTCATCCCCAATCTCACGCCGGGGACGGTCTATTCCGTGCGCATCCGGGCGGTTGGCGGTTCCACGCAATACAGCCCCTGGAGCACCGCCGTCTCGCTCATGGCCACCTAGCCCGGCGAGTTGGGGAGGGAGGGTTGAATCCATGGACCTTCAAGGGATGATCCCCAACTGTTTTTTGCCGGTGAAGACACCGGCACCCAAACCGGGCGGTGGTCATGCGGTCAAGGCACGCAAACCTGGAGTTTGTTTGGCCGCCCGCCGCCCGGGACAATGCTTTTCCGGTGTGCCGCCCGTGCGCAAGGTTTTCAGCCGCGGATGGACACAGATTTTCACAGGTGGAGACCGCTGCAAAACCCCCGCAGCGGCGCCCTGTGAGCGCCGAAGGAAAATAAATTTTCGAGAAAACCACGGCGGTCACAGACCGCCGCCACAGCCGAGGACGGGTTTTGCAGAGGTCTCAAGGTGATTGTTTTCAAACGGCTCTGCGTCTCTGTGCCTCTGTGGCAAACCGCGTTCATCTGCGTCATCTGCGGATCAGTCCGGTTTTCTCCCTTCCGTATTTCCGATTTTGTTTTCAGGTCTCCGGTCTCACGTTTCCGTTTTTGCTTTTCTTGGCGTCCTCCGCGCCTTGGCGGTGACGTCTCCGCTTTCCCCGATCCCGGCCCGTATATCCGGCTGTTCAATTTCTTGACAGACACCCTCTTCTTGGCGACAGACAGAATCCGCGTTTTTCGCTGGTTTGGATGAATTTTCTTGTTACCCTGCTTGACAGAAAGAACATTCAAATTTCTCATGGCCAAATTATTTCTCGGACTCGATTCCAGCACGCAAAGCCTGAGCGCCGTCGTCATTGACCTCGACGCGCGCAAGGTGGTTTACGAACAATCCCTGAACTTTGACCGCGCGCTGCCGCATTACAAAACAAAAAACGGCGTGCTGCCCAACCGCGACCCGCTCGTCAAACACAGCCCGCCGCTGATGTGGGCGGAGGCGCTCGACGTGGTTTTTGGGCAGATGAAAAAGGACGGCGTGCCGCTGGGCAAGATCCTCGCCGTCAGCGGCAGCGGCCAGCAGCACGGCTCGGTTTATCTCAACGACCGCGCCGCCGCCGTGCTGGAGAATCTGGACCCGCAGAAATCCCTGGTGGAAAATCTGCACGGCGTGTTTTCGCGCAAGACCTCGCCCATCTGGATGGATTCCTCGACCGCGAAGGAGTGCGCCGAGATCCGCAAAAAGCTCGACGGCATCAAGTTCACCGCCTCGCGCACCGGCTCGGACACGTTCGAGCGGTTCACCGGCCCGCAAATCCGCAAGTTTTACAAGACCGAGCCGAAGGCCTACGAAAAGACCGCCGGCATCGCGCTGGTCAGCTCGTTCATGGCGTCGCTGCTCGCCGGGAAAATCGCGCCGATTGATTTTGGCGACGGCGCGGGAATGAACCTGATGGACATCCGCCGGAAAAACTGGAACCACGACGCGCTCAAGGCCACCGCGCCCAGCCTCGTCAAAAAACTGCCGCTGCTCGCGGAATCCGGCCGCGCCATCGGCCCGGTCAGTTCCTATTTCGTCCAAAAATTCGGGCTGAATCCCGAGGCGCTCGCCACCGTCTGGACCGGCGACAATCCCGCCAGCGTCATCGGCCTCGGCCTCATCAAGCCCGGCCAGGCCGCCATCAGCCTCGGCACCAGCGACACCTTCTTCGGCACGATGGAACAATGCCACACGGACGAAAACGGCGAGGGCCATGTCTTCGGTTCGCCCGCCGGCGGCTACATGACGCTGATTTGCTTCAAAAACGGCTCGCTCGCCCGCGAAAAAATCCGCGACCTCTACAAAATTTCCGACTGGAAAAAATTCGGCGAGCTTGTCGCGCAGACGCCTCCCGGCAACAACGGCGGGATTTTGCTGCCGTGGTTCGAGGCGGAAATCGTCCCGCGCGTCAACCAGCCGGGCGTCCACCGGTTTGATCTGGACGAAAAAAACGCCGCCGCGAACTGCCGCGCCATTTTCGAGGCGCAGATGATGTCCATGCGGCTGCACTCGCAATGGATGCAGGTCGCGCCGAAACAGATTTTTGCGACGGGCGGCGCGTCCAACGACCTCTCGCTCCTGCAGGTCATGGCTGATGTGATGAACTGCCGGGTGCTGCGGATTGAAGTCTCCAAAAGCGCGGCGCTCGGCGCGTCCCTGATGGCCGCGCACGGCTGGCTCGCCAACACCGGAAAAGAGATGAACTGGGAAAAGCTCACCGCCGGTTTCAGCAAGCCGGTTCCGAACAGCGAAATCCGCCCGGACAAAAAGGCCGCGAAGATTTACGGCGGGCTGCTGGAGAAATACGCCGGGTGCGAGTGCGAGGCGCTGGACAATTAAGCGCCCGCCATGGAGAAAACGGACGCCGGAGTGTTTTATCAAGGCAGCGCGTCGGACATTTCGGTGCCGATCAATTGTCTGGACTGGCGGAGGTGATCATTGCGCCGCCAGCCGGCCCGAAACCTCCAGTTCGGCAATCGCCGCCGGTTTGCCGGCGAACGTCACTCGCACGAGATGTCCGCTGATTTCTTTCGCAAAAACATCCGTCCGGATTTCGTCCGTGCTGGTGGTTTGGGTTTGATCGGCAACCGGCGTCCAGACAAGACCGTCGCTTGAAACCTCGATTTTGTAGCGGTAATTGGCTTCCGACGGAAAGGTGATTTTGGTTTCCGTCATCGTCACCGCGCGTTCCAAATCCACCTGCCACCACGGACTCGAATCGTTGTCCTGCGCCTGCCAGAACGTGGAAGCGTTTCCATCATCGCCGAATCGCGCGGTGTGTTCAGCCATTTCGCTGCTCGCGAGCACCGGATTGTTGAGGCCAAAAATGGAATTGGCCGGTGTCGTTGAAACAGCCTCCAGCGGGCCGGAGTAACGGACATAACGCCGCTGTTGCGCCGGCGGCGTTTTGCCAGCAATGAATTCCGGTCCGCCGAGGGTGGTCATTGTGATTGTTGCATCCTTGAGTCCGGGCGAACTGGCACGAATCACCGTCTTGCCGGAATAATAGGAGCGAAATTCCATCGCCGCCTGCCCGTCGCGGATGGCGATGTCGGAATCCGGCGCGAACGCGATCGCCGGGCCGGTCGGAAATTCGCCGGGGCCGGAGGCAACCGTCAGCGTGACCGGCGGCGAATTGCTCAATGCCCTGCCGTCTACATCCACAACCGTCACGATGATTTGCGCGTCGTCCGTTCCGTCCGCCGATTTCAAGGTGGTTTTGTCAGCGGAAAGTTTGAGCGCAACGGGCGTGCCACCGGAGGGCCAGTCCGGCGGCGGAATGTGGTTGTATTCGTTGCGATACCAATACCATGCGCGCTTCGGCAGCCGGAAATAATCTACAATGCCGGTTTTGCCCTCGTCGCCGGCGATGCTGCCGTGGTCGAACATGCACCAGAGCACCTCGCCGCTGCGCCACGGATAGCGCCAGAAATACGGCTGCGTTTTGTCGCCCGGCCCCTGGACGAGATTGCCCCACGCCGGTCCATATTTGCCGGGACGGACGGCGCGAACGGAACTGTATTCGGTGACGAGGTTTGGAATGCCGGGATTGATGAACAGCCGAGCGCCGTCGCCGTTGTATCCGGCAATGTCGCCGAGCTTGTCCAGATCGGCGCGCTGGCAGCCGCCAATGCCCGCCGGCCGCGTGGAATCGAGTTCATGCGTGAGCGCGACGAGGTTGGTCAGAAAAGTCCTGACCTTGGGAAGCACTGATTTTTCGCTGAAGAAAACCTCGTTGCACATGCTCCAGGCGACAATGGACGGATGGTTGCGGTTGATGCGGATCATGTCGCGCAGGCTGTCCTTTACACTCTGCTCAAACGCCGGCTCGTCCTCGGATTTGATCGGATAGGCGCTGGCATTCCAATAACCGTCCGGCGACCTGCCGCCCATGCCCCAGAAACAATTTTCCGACCAGAAGAGAACGCCCAGTTCGTCGCACGCGTCCGCAAAGGCCGGGGAATGCGGATAATGCGAGCCGCGGATGAAATCAAAGCCCGCGTCCTTCACCAATTTCACGTCGCGGTGAAAACCGCTGTCCGCCACGGCGTCGCCCCAGCCGGCGTGATCCTGATGCACGTCAGCGCCTTTGAAATACAAATGCTCGCCGTTCAGGAAAAATCCCTGATCCGCCGTCCACTTGAACCAGCGGAAGCCGAAGGTCGTTTCAAATTGATCCGATTCATTTTTGCCGTCAAAAACCTTGCTGACTGCCGTGTAAAGAAACGGATGGTCGGGATGCCAGAGCTTCGGCTTGGCAACCGGCGCGGTGGTCTGGTCGAATGTGACGGTTGTTCCGGCGGGAACGACTTGCGAGCTGGAAATGGTTGCGACGGTTTTCCCGTCGGGATCCAAAATGTCGGTCTGAAGCGCGCAATTTTTCTCCGCCGCGCCGTCGTTGCGGATTTCCGTCTTCACGTTCACCGTGCCCGACTCCGCCGAAACCTGCGGCGTGGTGACAAATGTGCCATACCAAGTGACGTGCAGCGGCGCGGTGACGACCAGCCGCACATCGCGGTAAATGCCGCCGCTGAAAACGTGCTCGCCGGCGCGCGGGGCGAGCTGCGGATTCCAGTTGTTGTTGAGCCGCACGGTCACCACGTTGCCGCCCGTTTTCACCGCGCCGGTGATGTCAAAGGAAAATCCGGTGTAACCGTCCTTGTGCTCGCCGATGGATTTGCCGTTGATGAAAATTTCCGCATCCTGAAACGCGCCGTCAAATTCTAGGAACAGCCGTTTGCCGGACCACTCCGCCGGAACGTCAAAATGCTTCCGATACCAGCCGTAACCGGTGTAAAATTTCGATGACTCGAAATACGGCATGCTGAAGGAATGCGGCAGCCCGATGTCGTCCCATTTCGCGTCGTCAAACGCCACCGCCTCCGCGCCGGGATGGTCGCCGAGTTGGAATTTCCAATCGCGGTTGAAGTTGATCTGCTGGCGCGCGTCCGAGGGCATTCCGGCAGCCCGCGCGGAGTTGGGAACGAAGCATGCCACGATTGCACCACAAAAAAACAGGGTGGCGAAAAGGATTTTGTTCATGGCGATAAAACTATTCAAGGTTGCTCCACTTTACAGCAACAAATCGCGCGCGGACATCCGCACGCAATTTGCGCGCGCCGTCAAAACCCACGCAAATCCGTGCTGCTGCGCTTCGGCAGGCCGGGCGCGGGCGTGCGCTTGAGGACGAGATACTCGATGCCAAGCTGCTGGCAATACTCGCGCTTGCCGCCCTTGTCGCCGTCCTCGTTGACGACATAAATGTCCGGCTTGAGGCGCTTGATTTCCGGGTCGGCGTCCACCCAGCCGGAGCCGGTTGTGATGAGCGCCTGCTTCACATATTTGATGGAGCCGACGACGTAACGTCGCTCTTCCTGTGACAACAGTGGATGCCCTGGCCCTTTCAGGAGGGCAACATTGGCGTCGCTGCCGAGGCAGATGTAAAGATCGCCATAAGCCGAAGCCTCCTCGGTGAACCGCACGTGGCCGGAGTGAAACCAGTCGTAGCAGCCAGTGGCGATAATTTTTTTTCGCCCCGGCGCGGACGGCATCGGCGGCGGCTCGGGAAATCCTTTTAATTCATCCGGCGAGAAAACGCGGCGGGCGATTTTGTTTTCGGCGGCGAATTTTTCGCGCGCGGCGTTCGCCGTCGTGCCGGTGTCGGCCCAGATGTCCGCCTTCAGATTTTTCGGCAGCGTGTCAAAATTGGCCGCGGCATCGGCCTCAACCACGCGGCTGACGTAGCGGACGGCGTTCAGAAAATACCGCCGTTCCGCCAGCGAAAATTTCGGCGCCTTGCCGGTGAGTTTTTGCAGCGTTTCGTCCTGCCAGAGCAGCACGGTCAGTTCACCGAGCCTGGCGGATTCTTCGAGAAACCGCAGATCGCGCGACTTGATGTCATCAAACACGCCGCTGACCACGACTTGTTTTTGGGCGGACATTTTAAGCGCGAATTTTCAAGGCGAACGCGATTTTGCCGTCAAATTTTTCCGGCAAGGAAACGTGCAGGCCGCCGGCATCCCGGGTAAACGGCAGCTTGCCGCCGCCGACGAGACGCACACTGCCGATGTCGCCCGGCCAGTTGGCCGAACCGCTGGCGAGCGATTTCACGGTAACTCGGCCGTCCTTCGGAATTTCCAGCACGATGGCGTAAAGCGTCCTGCCATCCTTGGACTGCGTAAAACGGATATCCTCCGCCGTGAACGGTTTCTTCTGCTCGACGGCCTGGCCGCCGAATTGTCCTTTCTCGGCAACGACGGTCGAAGGGCCTTCGCCATAAATCTTCCAGGGGCGCGTTGAATAAATCGCGTCGCCGTTGATCTTCATCCACGCGCCAATGTCGCTGACGATTTTAATTTCATCCGCGTCCGGCTGGCCGTCGCGATTCAGGGGCACACTCAACATCAGATTGCCGTTTTTGCTCACGATGTCCGCAAGCATCCGGATGACGGTGGATGCGGGGACATACTCATGTTTCAGAAACCGTTCGAGTTTGTAATGCCACGAACCGATGCAGGTATCGGTCTGCCACGGCAGCGGCAGGATGCCGGACGCCTTGCCGCGCTCGATGTCATAGACCATTGCCTCGCGCTGCATGTCGTTCAACATTTTGTTGTTCATCACCGCCTCGTTGCGGCCGTGCAACTGGATGCTGGAATTGTAAAAATGGGCGGCGAGATTGAGGCCGATGTCGTCGGTGACGCCGTGCAGCGGCAACACGTCGTCGTCGAAATAAATCATGTCCGGCTGGTAGTCATCCCAGAGCTGTTTGACCCGCTTGAAAAATTTGAGCTGGTAAGCCGCGTCCGGCACGCTGCTGCCCTGCGCGGGATCCCAATCCCAGACCAGTTTTTTGCCGGGGGTGTGGTTTTGCGCGTAAAGATCCTGCGGGTCGAGCCCGTCCCACCACAGACCTTTACCATCGGCCTTGGTCAGCTTGCCATCGTAAGGCACGCCGGCAAACGGGCCGTCCTTGTCTGCGCCCTGCGCGACTTCATACCACGACCACGCGTGCGAGGAATGGACGCTGACGGCGAAGCGCAGGCCGTTTTTCCGCGCCGCCGCCGCCCAACCGCCGATCAAGTCCTTGTGCGGTCCGACGGCGACGGAATTCCACGGCTGATATTTGGAATTGAAGTTGTCGAAGTTGTCGTGATGGGCGGCCAGCGCCATGAAATATTTTGCGCCGTTCTTCTTGTAAAATGCCAGCAGCTTGTCGGGATCAAATTTCGCCGCCTTCCATTCGTGGATGACATCCTTGAAGCCGTTCGTGGAGGGATGCCCGTATTCCGCAATGTGCAAATTGTAATCAGCCTGGCCGGGAATATACATGTTGCGCGCATACCAGTCGCCCTCCTCCGGCTCGCATTGCGGCCCCCAGTGCGCCCAGATGCCGAATTTCGCGTCGCGGAACCAGTCCGGCGTCTGGTAATTCGTCAGCGAATTCCAGTCCGGCTTGAATGGCCCGGTCGCGATGTCGTGAACCACGTTGGTCGAACCGGTCGTTTCGATTTTGGTGCATTTGCACTTCGAGCAGGGCGAGACGCAGCCGGACAAGGTGGCGGCGATCGCCAGGCTGGCGAGTGCAAGGTTCAGTTTCACAAGGGTTTTCATTTTTTATTTTGAGGCAACTCGCACGTTCACCTTGAACGCGCCGGGCACCGGCTCGTTCGAGACGACGATCAAATAACCGCCGCCGCAGCCGGAATACATCGCGCCAAAGTATTGCCGCTGATACGCCGCCAGCAGCGGCATCAAATCCAGCCGGAGCAGCGGATGCCGGACGACGTGCGGCAACAGTGTTTCCCAGCATTTCATGTTCAGGTTGAACGAAGCGCCGAGCGCCTTCGCGTCCATTTTGAGGATGGCGTTGTAACAGTCCTGACCGGACTGGCCGAGCTTGGAGACCCATTTTGAGGTTAAATTTTTTATGCCGAGCGGATTGTAGCCCTCCGGACGCGGTTCGACCGGAATCACATGCAGAATCCCGCTCAACCAGCGCGCGACCTTCGCGCTGTTGCAGGATTCGATGTGCGAGGGAAAAACGCCGCCGTGAATTTTGAAGTCGTAGTCCAGCCGGTTCACGCCGGGATACACCAAGCCGATCATGTCCTGCGAGCCGCTCGGCTCGGCTTTGCCTTTATTTTCAACCTCGTAAAGTTCGCGCGCCAGCTCCTCCGGCGGACGACCGGGCAGTTTGCCGTTCCAAATTCTCATCGCAATCGCGCGCGTGCCGCTGGCGATGCCGGACCGGTTCATCGGCCGGAAATTCGGCTCGATCTGCACCACGACCATCGAGCCGGGCGGCTTGGGGTTGAGCTGCGAAACGAACGGCTGGTCAATCCAACCGCCCGCGAGTTGCAGGCGGTTGGGAATTGATCCAAGCACTTTGCCGACCGGCGAAGTGGCGTGATTTTTCATCAGCCGATGCCCACGCGTTTGCCGGCCTTGCGATGGTGGTATTGTTCCTTGATCCACTTGTAGGTTTCCGCCAGCCCCTTGTTGAGCGTGGTGCTCGGTTCCCATTTCAGAACCTGCTTGATGAACGTGTTGTCGCTGTTGCGGCCGGCCACACCCAGCGGGGCGTTCAGGTCGTAATGCCGCCTCATTTTCACGCCGGCGATTTTCTCGATCTTGGTCAGCAGCTCGTTGATGGAAACCAGTTCGCTGGAGCCGAGATTGATCGGCGTCGCGATCAAATCATCGCAGTGCATGATCTTGTCAATGCCCTGCACACAGTCATCAATATACATGAAGCTGCGGGTCTGATGTCCGTCGCCCCAGATCGTGATGTCATTCTTGCCGGTGTCAATCGCCTCGATGACCTTGCGGCTCAACGCGGCGGGCGCCTTTTCACGGCCACCGTCCCACGTGCCGTGCGGTCCATAGACGTTGTGAAAACGGGCGATGGCCGTCTTCATGCCGCGCTCGTGCCAGTATTCCTGGCAGAACATTTCGGAGATCAATTTTTCCCAGCCGTAACCGCGCTCGGACATCGCCGGATATGCGTCGGATTCCTTCAGCGCCCGAACATTCGGATCCTGCTGTAACAACGTGTTGTAGGCGCAGGCGGAACTGGAATAGAAATAACGCCGCGCGCCGGCGCGATAAGCCGCCTCAACCATGTGGGTGTTGATCAGCACGCTGCGCAGGCATTCCACGCGGAAGCGCTCAATGAAACCCATGCCGCCCATGTCGGCGGCGAGGTTGTAAACTTCCACCGCGCCTTCGGTGACGCGCTTGCAATTGTCCTCAAGGCTCACGTCCAGACAGAGGTTCTGGACGCCGGGCGTGTGCAGATACCACTCGTAAAGCGGCTTCTTGTCCACCGCGCGGATGTTGGTGAAACCTTTTTTGGTGAAATACCGGGCCAGGTTGCCGGCGATGAAGCCACCCGCGCCGGTGATGACGATCAAATCATCCTTTTTCATCGGCGGGTCTTTTTCGACAAGTCGTTTTGTATTTTCCATAATCATTGTTTGTTGATGTTCAAACCTGTGCCATGAAAATACACTGGACACCCATGCGTGGAAATGACGATAGTTGGCCAGCGCATGACGATAATTGACTTTTCCGCATGAAGCCACCCGCTCCAACAGAGCCTGCCGCCGCCGGGGCGCCGGGATTTTTCTCCCCGCAGGTCTCCGCCGCGCGCCGGTTTTACCTGAACCTCAACCCATCGAAGCGCGCGCCCCTGTCCGTCGTCAGCGGCGGCTGCGAACATTGCACGCCCGACTACAAAATCCAGCGCCCGACATTTCCCTTTTACTCGATTGAATACGTCGTCCGCGGGCGCGGCCTGCTGAGGCTGCAAAACCGACGCCACACCTTGCAGCCGGGCTGCATTTTTTCCTACGGCCCCGGCGTGCGGCAGAACATCACCGCCGACGCCACCGAGCCGCCGGTCAAGTATTTTGTGGACTTTGCCGGCTCAAAATCGAGGAATCTCCTCCACCATTGCCAGTTGCCGCCGGGAAGCGTCTCGCAAATATTCCCGCCGAACGACCTCCAGAATCTCTTTGACGAATTGATCCGGTGCGGCCAGCGCGGCGGCCGCCAGGGCATGGAACTGTGCGCGAAACTGCTGGAATGCCTGGCGTTGAAAATTTCCGAATCGCGCGCGCCCGGCGCGGGCATCGAGACTCTTTCGTTCACGACCTACCAGCAATGCCGCCAGCACATCGAGAAAAATTCCCAGCGGCTCAAGACGCTCCGGCAGATTGCGGAGGAATGCCACGTGGACGCCGCCTACCTGTGCCGGCTGTTTCAGCGCTACGACCACCAAAGCCCATACCAATTTTTGCTGCGCCTGAAAATGAACCTCGCCGCCGAATGGCTCCAGCAGCCCGGCGCGCTCGTGAAACAAATCGCTGAACGCGCCGGCTTCAGTGACCAGTTTCACTTCTCCCGCGCCTTCAAAAGCGCGCTGGGCGTCGCGCCGGACATCTTCCGCCGGATGCGTTGAGCCGGCGGGCAGCCGGGCCTTCAAAGTTTCCCGGCGCGGTTCACTTCGGAGATTGTCCGGCTTGCACTGCCACCACTTTTCCGGCGTATTTGACAGTCGCATCGGCGCGTTCCGTTTCATCGCCGCCGCTGCCGTGATTTTCACTCACAAACACCACGCGGAACGTCCGCTCCTTCAACATTCCCGGAAATTTTCCGTTGCGCGCGCCAATCGTCAGCGTCCCGGCGGCCTCGTTCCACGTCAGCGGGATGGTCGCGAACGCGCCTTTCTCGTAACCGTAATTGTCACCCTGGTCTTCATAAAGCGTGAACGCGCCGTCCGCGCCGCGATAAACGCGCAGCTCAACCGGATCGGCCGGTTTTTCGGAAACATATTGCACCACCGGGCCGAGCGGCAAAATGCTCCCGGCGCGAACAAACAGCGGCAGTGTTTCAATCGGCGACGCGGTTTCAACGCGCTGTCCGCCTGCAATTCGTCTGCCTGTCCAGAAATCATACCACTCGCCGCTGCCCGGCAAATAAACACTGCGCGTGACTGCGCGCGCCTCCGTCACCGGGCTGACCATGATTTCCGGGCCGAACAAAAACTGGTCGCCGGTGTCCAGCGCGTTGGTGTCGCCGCCGAAATCCATCATCAGCGGGCGCAACATCGTTCCGCCGGCGCTCGTCACCTGCCACGACGCGGAATAAATGTAGGGCAGCAGCCGGTAACGCAGCTTGATGTAATCGGCCAGGATTTTTTGCGTCGGCTCGTCCCAGCGCCAAAATTCCTTGCCCGCGCCCGTGCCGTGGACCCGGAACATGGGATTGAACGCACCGAATTGAAACCAGCGCGTGAACAGCTCCTGATAATTTTTATTCGTCGGGTTGCCGCCGGTGAATCCGCCGATGTCGGTGTTCCAATACGGAATGCCGCTGATGGAAAAATTCAGCCCGGCGGGAATTTGCCGGGCGAACACCGCCCAACTTCCGCGAATATCGCCCGACCAGGTGATCGCCGAATTGCGCTGCTGCCCGGCGTAGGCGGAGCGCGTCAGGATGACGACGCGCTTGGCGTCAGTCTGCGCGCGCTGGCCTTGATAAAGTCCTGTCGTGTGCAGGAGCGGGTAGGCGTTGAAAACTTCCGCGCCCGGCCCGGCGGCGGTCTGGAATGCGCGGAACTCGCCCCACTTGCCGCCGAATTCGCCCTCCGACGCGTCGAGCCACCAGCCGTCGAAGCCAAGGCTGAACAAATTTTTTGAGACCAGCGACCAGTAGGTTTTCCGGCCGTTTGCGTTGAACGGGTCATACCATTTCTGCTGGCCCTTCGGATAAACGCTCGGCAGCACCGGAGGATACAACGCGCCGGCTTTTTCCATTTCCGTGAAATTTTCCGTCCCGAGATCGAACTTCGGCCAGATCGAAATGAGCACATGCGCGTGCATCGCGTGCAAGTCCTCCACCATCTCCGCCGGATTCGCATAGCGCGCCGGATCAAACGCGTGCGAACCCCAGCCGCCGTTTGTCCAGTATTGCCAGTCCTGAATGATGCCGTCGAGCGGCACGCCGAGCTTGCGGTATTCCGCCACAATGTTCGTCATCTCGGCCTGCGACTGGTAGCGCTCCTTGCACTGCCAGAATCCCCAGAGCCACTCCGGCATCAGCGGTGCGGCGCCGGTCAATTCGCGGTAATCACGGATCACGCCGTCCGCCGACGGCCCGAACATGAAATAATAATCCACCGCACCGCCGGCCTCGGAATCCCATGAGAGAACATTCCCGTCGGTTTTTCCAACGTCAACATCCGTCACCGCCGGATTGTCCCACAGCACGCCATAGCCCCTGCCCGACACCAGCACCGGCAGGCCGACTTCCATGTTGCGCTGCTGCAAATGCACCGTCGTCCCGCGATAATTCCACATGCCGGCCTGATGCTGGCCGAGGCCGTAAATCCGTTCGTCTGCCGGCAGGATGAATTTTTGCCGCACGCCCGTGCCGTTGTAATTTGTCACGGCGGCCGGTGAAAATTCCCGGCCATTTTCCGCCTCCAGCAAAACCGGTTTGCCGCTCAAATCAAAAAATCCCACCGCGCCGGTCTTTTTATCCACCTGCACGCGGATGGCCGGCGTCTCCAAGACCACCGCGTCCGGCGTTTCGCTCAACTGCCATTTTATTTTTTCGGGTTTGGCGATGACACTGAAGCTTTTTTTCTCCGGCAATTTGTTTCCCGGCGCGAATGTCACGCGGATGATCCGGTCCGACCACACCTGCAACCGCAGCGTGCCGGAGGGCATCGTCAACACGACGCCATCGCTCTGCTTTTGAATTTTCAAGCCCGTCGCAGCGGATGCGGAAAGGTTTGCGGCGACGAAAATCGCGCCGAACATCGGCATGAATTTTTGAAGGACGGTTCGCATGGAATCCTGTTTTAATTTTGCGCGACAACTTTCAGCAGTGCGTGCAGGCGAATGTCGTCCGAAGCCGCGCCCACCAGCAGCTCGTAATCGCCCGGCTCGACGACGTATTGTTTTTTGGCCGTGTCCCAGCTCCGGAACCGTTCCACCGGAATGTCCATCGTGACGCGCGCGCCCTGCCCTTGCGCCAGGTGAATCCGCGCAAATCCGCACAGCGCCAGCTTCGGCTGCGGCTGCGCGGAATTCATGTGCCGAAAATAAACCTGCGCCACCTCGTCGCCGTCGCGCCTGCCGGAATTTTTCAGCGTGAAGGAAATTTTCGCGGTGTCGCCGGCGGTGAATCTGGCCTTGTCCAGCGCGGCGGCGGCGTAATTGAATTTCGTGTAGCTCAAGCCGTGGCCGAACGCGAACTCCGGCGTGCCGCCGAAATAACGGTAGGTGCGGTTGCTCATCGCGTAATTTTCAAACGCCGGCAAATCCGCCGTCGAGCGGTAGAACGTCACCGGCAGCCGCCCGGAGGGATTCACGTCGCCGAACAAAACCTCGGCCACGGCGCGTCCGCCCTGCTCGCCCGGATACCACGCCTGCACAATCGCCGGCAGATGTTCCGCCTCCCACGGCATCGCGATGGCGCTGCCGCTGCAATTCACAAACACGACCGGCTTGCCGGTGGCGGCCAGCGCCTGGAGCAACTCCGTCTGCTGCGCCGGCAATTCGATGCGCGTCCGGTCGCCGCCGCTGAACCCGTCGTAATTCACCTTCATCTCCTCGCCTTCGAGCTGCGGGCCGATGCCGCCAACGTAAATCACCACGTCCGCCGATTTCGCGGCGGCGATGGCATCGGCCAGCATATCAGGGTTTGGCTTGTCCAAACCGTTTGTGTGCAGTGCCAGCGGGCAGCCTGGCGAGGAAACGATTTCCATGGCCGCGCCCGCTTCCGCCTGGAACGTGCCGTAGGTTTTTTCGCCATGCGCGTAAGTCACCTCGCTGATCGCGCCCGCGATTTTTTCGATGCCGTTCAAAATGGTGACGGGCCGCGCCGGCGTGCCGTTGTAATTGCCGAGCAGCATCGGAACGGAATCGGCATTCGCGCCGATGACCGCGATGCGCTTGATTTTGGCGCGGTTGAGCGGCAGCACGCCGTCATTTTTCAGCAGCACGACGGACTCACGCGCGACCCGCAGCGCCAGCGCCTCGTGGTCCGGCGTGTCGTTTGCCGAAATCGGGATTTGCGCGAACGGGACTTTTTCCGGCGGATCAAACAATCCGAGCCGGAACCGCGCCTCGAACAGGCGCGAAACCGCCGTGTCAATTTCCTTTTCCGAAATCAGCCCTTTCTCGAACGCGCGGGTCAGCGAATTGTAACTGGTCCCGCAGCACAAATCGTCGCCGGCCTTCACCGCGTCCGCCGCCGCCTCCTCGGACGAGTCGGTGAATTTGTGGTTGGCGTAAATGTCGTAAATCGCGTCGCAATCGGAAACAACATGGCCGTCGAAACCCCATTGCTTTCGCAGAAGGTCCGTGAGCAGCAGCGGGTTCGCGCAGGCCGGCTCGCCATAGACGGAATTGTAGGCGCCCATCACCGCGCCGACGCGGCCTTCGCGCACGGCGGCCTCGAATTGCGGCAGATACGTCTCGTAAAAATCGCGCTCTGGCGGCACGGCATTGAACACATGCCGCAACGACTCCGGCCCGCTGTGAACGGCAAAATGTTTCGCGCACGCCATCGCCTTGATGTAATTCGGATCGTCGCCCTGCAAGCCGCGGATGAACGCCACGCCGAGCCGCGCGGTCAGGAACGGATCCTCGCCGTAGGTTTCCTGGCCGCGGCCCCAGCGCGGGTCGCGGAAGATGTTGATGTTCGGCGTCCAGAACGTCAGCCCGTGATAGCGCGTGGCATTGCCGTCATGCTGGCTGGTGAAATCATTGAACTTCGCCCGCGCCTCGGTGGCGATGACATCCGCCTCGTCGTGGGCCAACGTCGTGTCCCATGTCGCCGCCATGCCGATGGCCTGCGGGAAAACCGTGGCCGTGCCGGCGCGCGCCACGCCGTGCAGGCATTCGCTCCAATAATCGTAGGCCGGAACGCCCAGCCGCGGAACCGCCGCCGCGCCGTTCCGCATCTGCTGGATTTTTTCGGCGAGCGACAGCCGGCGCACGAGGTCGCCCACCCGCGCGGCCACCGGCTGCGAGGCGTCCTTCCAGATTTCCGGCCCGGCGACAACGGGAATTTTCAGCGCGTCGGCGCTCTCGGCATCCACCAAATCCGCCGCCTTCATGGAAATGATCGAAACGCCGCCGGCGTCGCGCAGTTCAAATGTGTTCAATTTCGCCGCGTTCGTGCGCCCGGTGAAATTGAGCGTCAGCGGCCCGCGCAGGGCGTCGCCGGGAAAATCAATTTTTTCCGTGAGCATCAAAACCTTTCCCGCGCCGCCCGCCGCGGCGAAAATGTCGAGGTTGCTGGCGAGCATCTGGTCGCCGCAGGCGATGTCGAACGCGCGCTGGCCGGCGTTCAGAAAATCCACCTCGGCGAGGCCGATAATGGCGGTGTATTTTCCGGCGGGAAGATTCGGAACGGTCACGGAGAAATTTGTCCCGGAAATTTCCTCGCGGAAGGACTCCTCGCCCCGGCGCGGCGCGCCGTCAATCGCGAGGCTTTCGTGACCGCGCGCGTGCTGAAACTGGCCGGTGACGAGCACCTTCCGGTCGCACGCGGCGCACGTCTCCTCGCCGCCGCGCGCCTGGGGAATTGAAAAACAGATGATGAAAACCGCCAGCGCGGAAAAAGAAATTCGGGACATGGCGCGAGGCTACATCAGGCCCGGCCCCGCCGAAAGTTTTTTGTGCGCGGAAACAGGATTATGCCCCTAGAAAACGGCCGGAAAGGCGGCGGCGGATTCCGCCGGCTCCGGGAGCCTCGCATTCCGGCGGCGATTTTGGCTTTCAAAATGTTCCCTTTTCCGAGCATGATGTGGCATGGACGAAGAGAACAGATTTTTGAAATTCTGGATCATTGGCGGCATCATCGTGGTTCTGGGGCTGGCGGTTTTTCCGGGGCGTTCCGTTTACCGGCATCTCAAGGAGAAACACGATGTGGCCCAGGCACGGGTTTTTCTGGCCAGGGGGGATTATCGCAGCGCGTGGTTGAGTGTGCGGCGGGCGCTGCTGGTCAATTCCAACGATGTCGAGGCCTGTTTCATCATGGCCGAACTGGACGATGCCATGCATTCGCCCGCCACGCTGGACTGGTGCCAGCGGCTGGTGAAGCTTTCCCCCGTCATCACCAACAAGCTCCTGCTGGCATCCACCGGCCTGCGATATCAAGGTCCACCCTTTCCGATCACGAGCCAGTTGCTCGACGATTTGTCCACAACCGCCGCCACGAACGCGCCGGATTTCCACATCGTTTCCGCGGAAATGGATTTGGGGCTGCATCACATGGCGGAGGCGGAGGCGCAATTTGAAGCGGCGAGCCGGCTGGAACCGACCAACCGGCTGTTCCAGCTCAATCTCGCCGTCATCCGGCTCACCTCAACCAACACCACCGACGCCGATGACGCCCGCGCCAAGCTGAAGGCGTTTTCCACCGACGCGAAACTGGATCTTCCGGCGCTGCGCTCGCTGGTGGCAGACCGGCTGATGCACAACGACGCGGCCGGGGCGCTGGATTATTCATCGCAACTGCTGACCAACACGCAGGCGGCCCTGACCGACCGGCTGCAGCATCTCAGCATCCTGAAGCGCCTGCATAACCCCGACCTGACCGCCCAATTGAACGAGCTGCAACGGAACGCGGCGACCAACGCGACCCTGGCGGCCCAGACCGCCTCGTGGATGGAGGCCAACGGTTTTCTGGCGGAGACCGTCGTCTGGTTGAACACGTTGCCTGCCAACATCCAGACACAAACGCCGGTGCGGCTGGCCTTCGTGGATTGCTACCTCAACACCACCAACTGGCTGGCGCTGCGCAATCTCACGGCCAACGGCGACTGGGAGGATGTGGATTTCCTGCGGCTGGCGTTTTCGGCCCGCGCCTGGAACCAGCTCGGCGAGCCGTTGATGGCGGACGGCCGCTGGCGCTCGGCGTTGAGCGAGGCGGGCGAGCGGCTGGGCGCGCTGACGACCCTGCTCGAACTGGCGAACCGATGGCAGTTGCCGCACGAACGCGAGGATTTGCTCTGGCGCATCGCCCGGGAATTTCCCGAGGCGCGCTGGGCGCAGGACACCCTGGAACGAATCTATTTCGAAGCGGGCAACACAGCCGGCCTGTATCAACTTTATTCAAAACAGCTTTCCCGTTCGCCCGGGAACGCCGCGCTGAAAAACAATCTGGCGGCCACGGCGCTGCTGCTGAAAACCAACTTCACCCAGGCCTGCCTTTGGTCGGCGGAAGCCTATGCCCAAATCCCCACCAACGCCGATGTGGTTTCCACCTACGCCTACGCCCTCCATTTGCAGGGCCACGATCCGGAGGGACTGGCCGCATTTCAAAAACTCGAACCATCTCAACTCGCGCAACCCTCGGCCGCGCTTTATTACGGCCTCCTGCTCTCCGCGACGGGAAAAACCGGTGACGCCGCGCCCTATTTCCAGATCGCCAAAACCCAGGGACACTTGTTGCCGGAGGAAAAGGATTTGCTGCCGAAAATGGACAAAACGAACCAGATGCCATGATGTTTTCACGCCAGCCACCAACAGCACCGCAGCGCATTTTGAAATATCATGTTCATATTCAATACGTTATGCGAATTCGCATCACCTAAAAAAACATCAAAAAAGTTCTTTACATTTTGCCGCTTATGCGGCATAAATATATCCAAGAAAGAATTTGACAGGGTTAGTGAACTAACAGGAAAAAATAATCATAATATGAAGACACTAAATTCGGTGAAAAAACTGGCGCTTGGTTTGGCTGTTGGCGGAATGTTCGTCTGGCAGGCAGGCGCAACTGGCAGTTGGGTCGCATATACTTCCCCAAGTGGCGGTTCATCCACGTTGAGTGGCTATAGCGATCTGGCAAATGAGGTCATATTGTCCTCTTCAACCTTAATCAACGAGTTGGGTGTGTATGACACTTCTGGATTTAGTGGTAATACAATAAAGGTGGCGATTTACAATGAGGCAACCGGAGTGTTGCTTAGTCAGGTAGCTTCTTTTACCGGAAGTCCGGCGACTGTTGGTAATTATGCATATGACAGCATTACGCCCATAACGCTGGGACCTGGCATCTACGCAGTTGTTGCCTCTGGTTATAACAGTGTTGACTACAATAGTGCTGCAGCGTTGAACATTGGGTTACAAGCTGGAACCATACAGGGTAATAGCACGGTGGGCTCGGCGAACATAAATTTCGGAAACTTTGCGCAGTTAGACACCATTGCGGGTGCCGGAACCTTCGGATATTTGGCTCCTGTTCCTGAAGCCGCTGGTTTCACAATGGCGGGTGTCGTGTTGTTGGGCGTCGTCTTCTTTGGCCGCAGCTATGCCCGGAAGATGAAGATTGCTTGAAACGCTTTTGAATTTCTTTGAGGGCGGCTTGATTCAAGCCGCCCTTTTTGTTTGTGCTTTGAACGGGCCGGGCTTAATTTTTCTCCATGGCGGAGATCTCGGAAAAGACTTTCACAACGCCGGACGGGCAGGTTGCCAATCAATTTCACGCCATGCCAAACGATGAGGATGCACGATGACCAATCCTGAAACTTCATTGCCGTCAAAACAATCGTCACCCGTTCCCCCGCCAGAAGACCGGACATCGGCATTCACTTTGGGTCCGCTGCCGGTGTGCGCGCTTGTCGCGCTCTGGGGCTACGCCGTTTATCGTCTCGGCACCTTGTGGCACAGCAATGACGACTACGCCTTCGGATGGTTTGTGCCGCTGCTGTGCCTCGGCCTTTTTTGGGAACGCTGGAAGCGCCGACCCGACCGCAGCCCGGTTCGTCCCGCCGGCGGCACGTTCTTCGTGCTGGGAATCTTCGGACTGATCCTGCCGGTCGGGGCCATTTTTTTGGATGTCATTCCCAACTGGCGTTTTGCGGGATGGCTCTTTGCCGGCGCGGTGATCGGGATCACGTTTGTCATTCTTTACTTTCTGGGCGGGCGCAGTTGGAGCCGCTATTTTGCGTTCCCGGTGATTTTTTTCCTCATCGCCGTGCCGTGGCCCACGCGCCTGGAGCATCCGATGATCGAAAACATGTCGAAGCTCAATGCCGCCGTCAGCGCCGTGTCCGCCAATATCTTGGGCAGCCCGGCCGTCCGCCACGGCGTGCTGATTGAAACAGGTCCGGGCTTGGTTGGCGTGGACGAGGCGTGCAGCGGCATCCGCTCGTTTCAAGCCAGCGTCATGATCGCGCTGTTTCTGGGTGAATTGTTCGGCTACAGCATCTTGCGGCGGGCCATGCTGCTGTTCAGCGCCGTGCTGCTGGCCTTCACGTGCAACGTAATTCGCACCACCTATCTCGTTCGCATCGCCGACCTGCACGGCATCCCGGCGGTGAATCTGCACCACGACCAGGCGGGCTTCGCGATCATGGGCATCACGTTGATCGGGCTGCTGGCGCTCGTGTGGCTGCTGCGGCCCAAACGGAGCAAGCCGGGTGCGTATTATTCACCGACGGGCGCCAAGCTGGATTATCTCGAAGAGTTGCACAACCTTGAACCGGTTCCCGGCACGGAGGATAAAAAATCGCCGTCAGCATCCGGGGAAACTGGCAGCCGGATCGCCGCCGAATCAACGCCAGCGCAAACCGGCACAACCGTGCTGGTGAAAAATCCATGCCTGATCCGGACGGCGCTGGCGGCGCTGGCGGTCTGGATTGTCCTGGGCGAAATGGGAATTTATTTCTGGTTCCACCCGGCGGAGAAACAAGCCGCGACCCTGACCAACTGGTCGTTCAAGCTGCCGGCCAGAACCGCCGAATTTCGCGAATTGCCGGTCAGCGAAAATGTCCGGACAATGTTAAGCTACGACGAGGGCCGTCAAGCCGAGTGGCGCGACAACAGTGGAAACGCCTGGCAGCTCTTCTACTTCCGCTGGCTGCCCGCAAAGACCGGCTATCGCGCCGCCGTGACCTGCCTCCAGGCCCGCACCCATGCGCCCGATGTGTGCCTGCAAAACGCAGGCATGGTGCTTCAGACCAACCTGGGAATTCAAACCGTGAGCATGAACGGCGTCAACCTCCGGGTTGACACGGAATGTTTTCTAGACCAGGGCCGCACTCTGGATGTTTTTTCCATTTACTGGGAACCCACCGAATGGATGCCGCAGACTGTTCCGGGCACCATCATGGCAGTTCGCTCGGTTCTTCACGCGCTGCATGCGCGGGACCGCGGCTGGAACGAGAAACGGGTGATCAAGGCGGGAGTCTGGGGAAAAGAATCGGACGAGGCCGCGCAAGCCGCCTTCAAGGAATATTTGTCAGCGATGATTTCCAGGTGAATCGCGGCAAAACTGAATCAAACCCAATTCTCGCAGGAAGCCGCAACCGATTCGCTCACAGCGTTTTCTTTGCGTGTTCCACCATTGCCTGCTCTTCCGGCAGGAGAAAAGCCTTGGCTGATTTGTTCAGGTAAGTCCGCGCGGTTTGCTTGTCGCCCGCCGCTGAAAGAAAAATTCCGTAATAAGCCGCGAGCGACGGATCATCCAGCCGGTCGAGACCGAGCGCGCGGAGCGTCTGGATGGCCTCCTGCTGGCGACCCTGCAGGAAAAGGGAAAAGGCGTAGGTGGAGGCAAACACCGGATTGGCCGGATCCGCCGCGTGCAGTTCCGCCGCCGTCTGGCGGGCTTCAGCCGTGTCCGTTCCCAACAGCAGGGACACCATCGCCAAATTATTCCGCGCCAGCGCATCCTTGGGATTATTTTTGACCATGGCACGAAACACCCGCCTCATCCCGACAGTGTCGCGCTGTCCGGTGTAAAGATTCTCGAGAGTGGTCAACGGCCAGCTTTCGGATGGATATTTCCCGGCAGCGAACCAGAGGACATCCTCCGTTTCTTCCTTCCAGCCCCACCCGGCGGACATTTTCGCCAGCGTGTTCAAGGCGGTGGGCGACTGCGCCGCCAGTTGCATGGCCTGTTGCCAAATGGTGGATGAAGTTCGTTTGTCACCGGAATCCTTCCACGCGGCAAATGACATCATGCCGACGCGAACGGAATCCAATTCCAGCCACCTTTCCTTTTCCAGATAAGCCGTCAGCCCCTTCCACTGACCGAGTGCCACATAAGAATCGGCGACGGCGATGGGCACCAGCCCTTGTTTGTTGAGCCGCGGGGGAAGACTGTTGATCCAGTCCAACGCCGACTGGGCGTATCCGTAGCGGTTCATCCATGACGCCAGCTCGCCGACGTAGAGGGGATTCTCCTCCGCAGACTTTTTTGTTTCGGCGAGAAAGGCCGCAAACCGGGGGCTTTTCTCGACGTTCAGGATCGCCAGGTGAACGATCCGGTCACTGAACGAGGATTGCTGGTTGGTGAGAATTTGCTGCGAGAACATCTCGGCGCGCGCGAATTCGCGGCGCGCGATGCTCTCGGCCACCAGCGATCGGGACGCCAGCAGACCGAGCCGGCGGTCGGTGCGGAGCAATTCCAAAGTGGTCCGCGAATCGGCGATCAGCCCGGGATTTCCCGACTGCAACCGGACCACCGCCAGCGACATTCGATTCACCGGATCGTCCGGATTCAGCTTCAATGCCTCCGCAAATTGCTGCTCCGCCGCAGGCAGATCATTGAGTTTGACCGCCAGCGCGCCAGCCGCAAGGTGATACGCAGAAGTCTGCCGGGAAGCCGGCGCGATTTCACCCAGTTCTTTGGTCGCCGTGGGAAAAGGAAATGCCTCAAACCGCATCGCCGACCGGGCCAGCGCCAGACGGTTGGTGGGATCAGGATTCAAAAACACCAATCGCTGCCGCCACTGGATGGCGTAGGGCGAGCCGTAAAAATCCGCCACGCCAGCGATGACCCGGATGGCGGCGGGGTCATCGCGATTCAGGGCGAGCACCTGCCGGGCACGGAGCAGCGCCCGCGGAAAATCGCCCTTGGCGACAAATTGCTGCGCCTGCATGGCATAATTCTGTTCAACGTAAACGCGATAACGCGGCAGTCCGTATTTGTATCCAAATCCGGCCGTCAGGATCAGGCACACCAACACCGCCCAAGTCTGCCAGCGCTTGAACCTGCGTTGGAGGCTCGGCCAGGCCAGATCCTGCGCGGCGCTTCTGCCGACCTGGCTCACCAACTCATCCGCCTCATCCAGCACCCAGCCCGTTTTGCGTCCGAGCCAGGTCTGCCGGAACCAGCGGACACCCCGGCGCATCAGCCACACCGGCCGGCTCACACGATGATAGGCCCCGTAGCCGTAACCACCGTATCCGCCCGAACCTTTCACCAGCGGAAAATACCATTCATAAAATTTGTCGGCCAGCGCCCGGACTTTGCGGCCGAGCTTGGAGGAATAAATGCGCCGCTGCGCGCCGTTCCAAGCCAGTTGCAGCCGGCTCCGGCGGTGCTGCCCATAACCGTAGCCGTAGCCGTAGCTTGGAGACGCGCTTTTTTCCTGGGACTCCGGATACCACCAATTGTAAAACCGGTCCGTCAGGGTTTTGTAAATGCGCCCGAAAACCGACCGGCGCGCAAACCGTTTCAACCGCTGCCAGTCCCGGACGAAACGATGGCGGCGGACTCCACCGTGATAGGAGGAATAGGTTGGCCCCTCGTCGGAGACAGGATGCCACCAGTCATACCATTTGGCCTTCAGTGCGCTGGACGCCGAACCTAGAAAAGAATTCCTGAACAGGCGCCGCAGACGCCGCCAAAGCCATTTCAACCGGTTCTGGCGCGACGGACCGTAACCATAATAGCCATGAGACCTGTCGGATTGGGGAAACCAGAAGTCATACAGCCAGTCCGCCAGCGGCTCGAACATCCGGGGGAAATGCAGGCGGGACCGCCAGCGTCCACGCCGATGCGACGCACCCTCCCGTTTGCTGCTGCGGGGTTGCTCCGGTTTTGGGTTTTGAGGCTCCGTGGCCATGCCGTGGTATCGCCGATACGATAAAACTGCCCCTGCTCAATCTTCTTGATCCGGAGCATAGCGAAGCCGTTGAAATGCGGCAAGCCGCAAAAAACGTCAGCGGCTTGATTTGCAATTTCTCGGAGTATGCAACCCCAGCCGCAGCAATCATGGCTGAATTGGGGTTGCTTGGACCAAACAAAAAGGCGCGTTCAAAGGAACGCGCCGGGCGGAAATTTTCAGCCGATGTTCAAGCGGCTTTAGCAGGGCAAAGTTTGCGACGCAGGGTGTAGCCGCCCGCAAGGCACAACGCACCGATGCCTATGACCATGCCCGTCATCGGCACTTCTGGAACAACGTCAACTTCCATTTGACGTTGTTGAGTGGATTGATATCCCCAAACGGTAGCGGTGGGAGAAGCTCCAGCATAATCACCCAAAAAATTCCCCGGATTTCCAGTATAACTGGGGTTGGAAATATACTGCCAACTTACGTTGCCGTTGGCGCCCGTCACACCCAAAGAAGTTACATCAATGGCAACAGCATATTCAGAACCTTGAGTGAGCGTAGCGCTACTCAAATCATCATTGGCCAGACTGAAAGTGAACGTCTGAACCCCAGAAACAAGAGTGCCAGTCCCACTAACTCCGAGACCCGTCTCGGTCGAAGTAACTGTTGCAAGGACAATAGGTGAGGGACTACCGACCGGTTGCCCTGGTTTTGAAGTTGCATCAGCGGCATTGAAAAGATAAATATTAAATGAACTCCCACTATTAATCGCCGCCACCGCAGTTGCGTTAAAGTTCAAAACCAGTGAAAGTGACGAGATCTCGCCACCGCTGGATGCTGTAAAACTCTCCGCTTTAATAGGGTTAACAGAAGTTATTGACGCTCCCGTAGTCTGGGTCGGTGTTGGGTTAAGATTATCCACGATCACAACACTGGCATGCGATACCGGAGCGAAAACCAAAAAAGCTAACAGAGCCGCCCCCACGCCCACACCCAAGCGCGGAAGCCCAAAAAACATTCCCAAATTATTTTTCATAAATTCCATGCGTCTTTACAAACCTGTTCCCCGAATGTCATGGCCAGCTTATCAAAGCCAGTTTGTCACGTCAATGGAAAAAATAATTTCAAATGACCCGCTTTTGACAACCCATTGCAGTGTGCTGCCTGGTTTTGAAAACCACCAAGAACACCTGTAAACCGACACGGAGCAGGCGGTTATGAGATCAAACCGTTTCAGGCTGTGCCCCGGGAATTTCACCGGGACGTCTTTCAGTGGCCGGAGTCTTCAGGCCGTCAAAACGCACGGGCAACTGCCTGTGTTTTTCCGAATCCGCAATAGCCCTGGCCCAACCCTCGGCCAGGAGTTCGCTCAAGAGATCGAATTCCTTTGAGACAAATGCGCCGGCGGCGGGCGGGGTGCCGTTTCCGTCCTTCCGGCAGTGCGCGCAGGATTTTGCCCCGGCTTTGGATTCCCGGATTTTTGAGGCGTCCCGGCTGTTTGTGTTCGCACCGGCCTTCGGGCAGGCCACGCCGAGTTCAATGAAACAGCAGCCGTGTTCGGGCAACGGGTGGCGGAAAAGACAAAATTGGTCCTCATCGGTGGGAAGCGTCCGCCATGTCCGCTCGCCGTCTTCCAGCCGGATGCGCACGGTGTCGAAGCCGAGCTTGCGGGCGATGAACACGGCGTCCTCGCAAAGTGCCGCGATGTTGCTGCAACGGGAGCCTTCCATGACAAGCCAGCGGGTCTGGGCAAGGGCATATTGGATTTCCGCGCGCACATGCAGGGAATTGCCCAACACGCGCCCGACGGCAAACCATTCGCGGTTGAAATTCAGCCGGCCCGCCGACAGCAGAACGATCAGGATGCCGAAACCCAGCAGGATGGCCAGATGCTCGCCCTGCCACCAAAAGGCAATAAAGCCCAATCCGAGAAAAATTGCGGTAAAGGCATAAGTCACCAGAACGACCTGCCGCCGGGACAGGCCGTTTTCCAGCAGACGATGATGGATGTGGCCGCGGTCGGCGCGAAACAGCGGGAGGCCGTGCAAACCCCGCCTCAGAATGGCAAGCGCGGTGTCCAGAATCGGCAGGGCCAGAACAAACAATGGAGCGGTGAGCGCGGCAAAGACGGTGCCTTTTTGCGAGCTGGCAATCGTCAAACAGCCGACGAGGAAACCGAGAAAATACGCGCCACCATCGCCCATGTAAATGCGCGCGGGAGGGAAGTTGAACCACAAAAACCCCAGCAGCGCACCCGCCATTCCGGCGGCAACAAAGGACGTGGGACCCACGGCGCCGCCCACATAAACCAGCAGGATCATCAACATCAGGCAGATGCCACCCGCCAAGCCGTCCACGCCGTCAATCAGATTGATCAGATTGGTCAGCGCCACAAGCCAGAACACCGTGACCAGAAAGGACAAAAAGCCGAGGTCAATGACGTGGGCGGTGAAGGGAATCTGAAATTTATGGATTCCAATGCCCAGAAAATAGGCAGCCGTGGCGATGGCCACCTGGCCGATGAGCTTGCGTCTGGCACCCAGCGCAACAAGATCATCCCACAATCCAAGTCCGAACATGGCCAGCGCCAAAGCCATGATTTTCCAACAAAGACAGGGTATCATGGGGCTGGATTGCCAGCCGTTCAACGCTTTGAAGAGCAAAACAACCAACACGAAGGCCGCAGCCAGAGCCATCCCACCCAGACGTGATTTTTGAACTCCTCCAGCGTGATGCATTTCCCCGGCCCGGCGGGGCAAATCCATGCGCTTTTGCATCCGCAGAATCAGCATAATCACGACGACGCTGACCCCGGCCCCCACCAAAGCACCCAATATGAGCCGTTGATAATCCATAGCGATTTATCCTTCCTACCGAGGAGGTGATGATAGCGACAACATCCCGCAGAAGCAAGAAACAACTGAATTATGCCTCAAAAAAATGTTGACAGGGATGATGCTTCCGGTAGAATCCTCGGTGTTGGGGCATCAGACTTGGCCGTTTGTTTGAAGCCCAGATAGGCGGGTTGGTTCAGAATATTGAATATGAAAAAATTTATTTTGAAGGCAATGGGCGTTGGTGCCGGGATCATTCTGGCGGGCAGTATCGAGGTTCGCGCCGAAGTGCTTTATCAAGACACCACCACCGATCTGGGTTCAGATTTCACCATTGCAAACTACCAACAGATTGGCGAAGAAGTCTGGCTGGGAACTTTGTTGCCGGCGTCACTGACCAACTTTTCATTTGAATACTACAGCCCGGACACCAGTTGGAGTGGAACGGTCACGGCCGATATCAAACTTTATGAGAACAATGGCCCGCTGACAAACGGGTATGCCTCCCCGGGCACGCTTTTTTATGACAGCGGGTCGGTGGTGTTTCCAAATCCGATAACGTATAATGGTAACAGTATTTCAAATTCGCTGTTGGCGATTTTTGATTTGTCGGATTTGCTGTATCCGGCGGCGGGCGGCACACCGTTGAGTCCCAGTTTCATTCTCCCCACAAACTTCACTTTTACCATTACGTTTGCAGGTTTGACAGCCGGCGAAACAGTGGGCTTGCCCATTTTTGAACCGCCTACGGTTGGAACAAATTATGGAGATTATTGGTATGATGCTTCCGGCAATTGGGAGTTGTTGACGAACAGTCTTGGAGGGCCTGTTGCCTTTGGCGCTGAATTTAACGGCACCACCACGCCCACCCCGGAACCGACCGTTCTCTGTCTGGGTGCGCTGGGAGCGGCGGCATTTACGGTTCTGGCCCGTCGGCGTCAGCGTCGCGCATAACTCTGTTTTCAGTAATAATTCTTGAAAAGAGCCGATGCGAGTCGGCTCTTTTTTTGTCGCACGTTCTGCAAGAGGTGCAGTCATTGTGGAGACATCTTCGTCGCGCCGAGCCACACGGGATGACGGACACGATTCCACCGCAGGAAAATCGTCCCATGCTTGATCACGGAGAAGGGCATGCCCCGCCAGTTCGGCACGGTCGTGGTGGTGATGAACAGTTTACGATTGCTGTTTGGACCGGCATCGGCAAATAAAGGGGTATGAATTCGCGCCAATTCGTCGCCCAATTTCAAAATCTGCTCAAACAGGGAGAATACCTGAAGCCTAGGCAGGCTTCTTCCGGCGCACATCTCATAATTCCACCCGACGCGCCGAAGGTTCTGATTTTCTCGCCGCACCCCGACGACGAGTGCATCAACGGCGGGCTGGCGCTGCGGCTGTTGTGCGAGGCGAAGTGGAACGTCATCAACATCGCCATCACGCTCGGCAGCAACCGCGCCCGGCAGCCGGTGCGTCAGCGCGAACTGCAAAACGCCTGCGCGGCGCTCGGCTTCGGATTAATTGTGCCGGTTGCGCGAGGATTCGAGAGCATCAACCCCGAAGCGCGTGCGAAAAATTCCGCGCGTTGGCGGGCGGCGGTGAAAACGGTTGCCGGCATCCTCGTGGAGCAAAAGCCGCGAGTGATATTTCTTCCGCACGAAAACGATGTTCACCCCGCGCACATTGGCACGCACTGGCTGGTGCTGGACGCGCTGAAAACATTGCCGCGCCACTTTGGCTGCTTTGTCGTCGAGACGGAATTTTGGGGGCAGATGGCCGGTCCGAATTTGCTGGCCGAAATCGGCGCGAAGAATTTGGCGGATTTGATTGCCGCTCTTTCGTTGCACGCCGGCGAGGTGAAACGAAATGCCTATCACGCGCGGCTGCCGGCGTGGATGCTCGACAACGTCCGGCGCGGCGCGGAGCTGGTTGGCGGACGCGGCGCGAAGGCGCCGACCTTCACGTTCGCGGCGCTTTACCGTCTGCGAAAATGGCGCGGCGGAAAACTCCAGGACGTTTCCGGCGGCGGACCATTTTTAAGCGCGGCGCAGAATGCCGCCGGGCTGTTCCAATGAAAGCCGAATTCATGCGCGCGGCCATCCGGCTCTCGCTCGAAAAAATGCGGCGCGGCGAAGGCGGGCCGTTCGGCGCGGTCGTGGTGCGGCAAGGCAAAATTGTCGGGCGAGGCTGGAACCGCGTGACTCCCACGAACGACCCGACGGCGCACGCGGAGATCGTGGCCATCCGCGAGGCGTGCCACCGGCTCAAGACATTCCGGCTGGACAACTGCGAAATTTACGCCAGTTGCGAGCCGTGTCCGATGTGCCTGTCGGCGATTTACTGGGCGCGCATCCGGAGGATTTTTTACGCCGGAGGTCGGCGCGACGCGGCGGCGGCCGGTTTCGACGACGATCTGATTTACTGCGAACTGGCGCGGCCGGTTTCGCGCCGCAAAATTCCGATGCGACAGTTTCTGCGTGATGACGCGCTGGCAGTTTTCAAGAAATGGGGGGACAAGCCGGATAAAGTTCGCTATTGAAAGCCGCGCGGCCAAGGGTTGTGGCATGCTGAATTTGCTTTCGCAGCGCGTTTTCATCTGCTAGAAAACCTGTGTGCGCAAACTCCTTTGGACAATTGCCGGCCTCTGGCTTTGCGGGCTGCTGGCGGCGGCCGCCGCAGAATCGTTTCCGCTGGCTGACGGAACGACGGTGGGCGGTGACATTGTTTCGTTCAACGACAACGGCATCATCTTCCGCACGGGTGACGACAAATACACCGAACGGATGCCGTGGTTGAAATTTTCGCAGGACGGGCTGAAGCAACTGGCGCAAAATCCGAAGATTGATCCGTTTGTCGAGCCGTTCATCGCGCCGGCATCCGCAGAACGCCCGCCCAAACCTGAAGTCAGAATCAACGAAGTCCCGCGTCTGGACCGGTCCTCGCCGGCATCGCTGTTCGGCGGGCTGTTTTCATCGGGGGTCGGGCTGATGGCGCTGCTGCTGATTTACGCCGCGAACCTTTACGCCGGATATGAAATTGCCCGGTTCCGCGCTCGGCCGATGGGGATCGTGATTGGCGCGGCGGCGGTGGCGCCGATTCTGGGGCCGGTTGTTTTTCTTGCGCTGCCCGGGTTGCGTGCGCCGGCAATGTCGGCGGAGGAAGCGCGCGTCGAAAAAGCCGCTGAAAGAGCGCCGGCAGAAACCGAACCACACCGGTTTGCGGTGCAGGGCCAAAAGCAGGAAGAGGAAATTCACATCGTGGCGGGTTCCTGGGAGGCCGGGGCGGCTCCAACCCCGCCGCCAACAAGCCAGCCGGAGACGGAAATTTTCCAGCGCGGGCAGTTCATGTTCAACCGCCGGTTTTTCGAGACGAAATTTTCCGGACTATTCGGCATCGTCCGGCAGGAAGCGGACAAGAACAAGGTGCTGCAGGTGAAGACGGCACACACCCTGTTTGTGGCCGAGCGCATCACGCGCATCTCCGCCAGCGAAGTGCATTTCGAGGTTCTGCGCGGCGATTCGCGGCAGGAGGTGATGGTGCCGTTCGCCGAAATCCAGGAGGTCCAACTGAAACACAAGGGCGCGTGAAGCCCCGGACCGTCCCTTCGCGCCCTTGCATCACAATCCGTTGATGGCTGCGTTGCGAATCATCTTCATGGGCACGGCGGAATTGTCCTGCGCCAGCCTCGAATCGCTGGCGCGCGACGGGCGGTTTTCCGTCGCCGCCGTGGTCACGCAGCCGGACAAGCCCAAGGGCCGCGACCTGAAACTGCAGCCATCACCCGTCAAATCGCTCGCGCTCAATCTCAACCTGCCCGTGCTCCAGCCGGCGCGCGCCCGCGACGAACAATTCATCGCCGGACTCCGCGCGTTTCAGCCGGATCTGATCGTCGTCGTCGCCTACGGACAAATTCTGCCGCAAACAATTTTGGACATGCCGAACTTTGGCTGCCTGAACGTCCACACCTCGCTCCTGCCGAAATTCCGCGGCGCGGCGCCGATCCAGTGGGCCATCGCGACCGGCGGAGACGCGACCGGTGTCACCGTCATGAAAATGGACGCGGGGCTGGACACCGGCCCGGTTGTTTCGCAGCGGCGCACGCCCATTTTTCAGGAGGACGATTCCTCCACGCTCCACGACCGGCTCGCGCAACTCGGCGCGGAACTGCTCGCGCAAACCATTCCGGATTACGTCGCCGGAAAAATCCGGCCGCAACCGCAGGACGCCGGCGGCGCAAGCCACGCGCCCAAGATCAAAAAGGAGGATGGCCGCATTGACTGGAAGCTGCCCGCGAAAACAATCTGGAACCGGCTGCGCGCCTTCACGCCGTGGCCCGGCGCGTTCACCTTTCTCGCCGGAGAACCCAAACCGTCCCGCCCGGCGGGGCTGAAAATCTGGAAGGCGGAAGTCATTGAATGTGGCGGCAATGGCTTACCGGGCCGCCCGACGGCGAAGCTCCCCTGCCCCGGTGAGATTTTGTCGGCGGATAAATCCGGCATCGTCGTCGGCTGCGGCGAAAACGCGCTGCGGATTCTGGAATTGCAGCGCGAAGGAGGACGGCGGATGAACGCGGCGGAATTCCTGGCTGGCCACGCGTTAAAGCCGGGCGAAAAATTTGCTCCGCCAGCCGGAACGACCGGCTGATGCCGGGCGTTCCGGGATGGCGACACGGACACTGCGCGCCACACGAACGGCACTCCGCCACATCCTCATAGGACACGGCCCAAAGTTACCGTCGTTTTTTACTTCCGCTTGGGCGCAGCGTGGATGCACTCGTTGTGCAAGGCGTGCGCGGCTTCCATCCAGGCTTCGCTGAAGGTCGGGTGCGCGTGAATCGTCCGGCCCAGCTCGCGCGTGGTCAGCTCGGCGCGAATGACAGCGGCAGCCTCGGCGATGAGTTCGGTCGCGTGCGGGCCGACGGCTGCGGCGCCGAGCAGTTGATCGGTCGTCGCGTCGGCAATCCATTTGACGAACCCGGTGGTTTCGCCGGTGGCGATGCCCTTGCCAAGCCCGTTGAAACGGAACTTGCCGGTCTTCACGGCGTGATTTTGCTTCTTCGCGTCGTCCTCGCTCAAGCCGGCGGTGCCGACTTCCGGCGACGTGAAAATCACGTTCGGCACAATCGTATCGTGCTTGTGCAATTTCGTCTGGACGGCGTTTTCGGCGGCGGCGATGCCCTGCGCGGTGGCGTAATGCGCGAGCTGGATTTTGCCGGTCACGTCGCCGATGGCAAAAATGTTGGCGACCTTCGTGCGGCAATAATCGTCCGCTTCGATGTAACCGCGCTGGCTTTTGGTCAAGCCGGCATTTTCCAGCTTCAATCCGTCGGTGACGGGCTTGCGGCCCACGGCGCAGAGCAGCAAATCCGCGGTCAGCACTTCGTCGCCGAAATTGCCGCGCACGGATTTGGCGTCGGCGGAGATTTTCTCCAGCGCCTTGCCGGTGAGGACGCGGATGCCGAGATTTTTCTCCATGTGCCCGCGGACTTCACGTCGCACGTCGGCGTCGAGCAGCAGCAAAATGTCTTCGAGCAATTCGACGATGGTGACCTTGACGCCGAGCATCGCCGCCATGCAGGCCAGTTCGCAGCCGATGAATCCGCCGCCCATGACAATCATGGAGGCGGGCAGTTTCTGGATGTCGAGGAACGCGCGGCTTTCCACGACGCGCTCGTGTTTCGGCAGGAAACCGGGCATGACCGAGGTGGAGCCGGTGGCGATGATGATTTTCTTCGCGCTGATGCGGGTAGTGGCACAGGCATCTTGCCTGTGAACGTCTGACAGGCTGGAAGCCTGTCCTACTATTTCAATCGTGTTGCGGTCAACGAAGCTTGCGGTGCCGGTGAATTGTTTCACGCCGTTGGCGGTGAGCAGCGAATTGATGCCGCCGCGCAACGTGCCGACGGCCTTGTCCTTGTTGCCGATCATCACGGCGTAATCCACCGAGGCGCCCTTGACGGTGATGCCGTATTTTTCCGCGTGTTTGATCTTCTCAAAGGTCTCGGCAGCGGCGATGAGCGCCTTGGTGGGGATGCAGCCCCAGTTCAGGCAGGTGCCGCCAAGCTTTTCCTTTTCGATGATGGCGACTTTTGCGCCGAGTTGCGCGGCGCGGATGGCCGCCGGGTAACCGCCCGGGCCGGCGCCGATGACTACGATGTCAAATGTTTCCATAATTTAATTCTCCAATCAGGCCGTGACCCGTTTCCAGAGTTCGATGTCCTCGAGTTTTTGCTTGATGCCGTTGATGAACTTTGCGCCGAGCGCGCCGTCCACGATGCGATGGTCGCACGAGAGCGTAAGCTTCATCATCTGGCGCACAACGATTTTGCCGTCACGCACGACCGGCTGCGGCTGGGTGCTGGCCACGGCGAGAATGGCGCTTTCGCCGGGGTTGATGATGGCGCCGAAGCTTTCCACGTCCATCATGCCCATGTTGGAGATGGTGAAGGTGCCGCCGCTCAATTCGTCGGGCGTGGCCTTGCCGGCGCGCGCCTTCTCGGCGAGCGACTTGGTGCGCTGCGAAAGTTCCAGCAGCGGCAATTGCTCGGCGGCGCGGATGACTGGCACGACGAGGCCCTGTTCCAGCGAAACGGCGATGCCGAGGTTGACGTGGCTGTTCCAGCGCGTGGTCTTGCCGTCGGTCGAGCTGTTCACGTCGGGGAATTCCTGCAATGTCAGCACCACCGCCTCGGCGATGAAATCCGTGACAGTGTAGGGCGCGCCCGCCGCCTTGAGCTGGCTGCGGTAGGCGATCAACTCGGTCATGTCCACCGCGACCGTGACGTAAAAATGCGGCGTGTCGCGGAAACTTTGCGTGAGCCGTTGCGCGATGACCTGGCGCATCTTGCTCATCGGCTTCGGCCGTTCGGCCAGCGAGCGCTGCACGTCGGGCACGGTGACGCGGCCGTCCGTGGGCTGAATCGTCAGCACGTCGAGCTTTTCCTTCGCCGCAAGTTCCTTCGCGGCAGGCGAGATGCGCAACTTGTCGTAGCCGTGCTGCTGCAAATGATTCCGCACGTCTTTTTCGACGATGCGGCCTTCAGGCCCGGTGCCCTTGATGCGCGTAGCGTCAATGACGGAATGTTTTGCCAGTGCCGCGGCGCGCGGGCTGATGCGGAAGAGGGATGGGAGATTGGAGATTGGAGATGGCAGTTGGGGAACAGGTGCGGCGACTGGTGCGGAAACTGCCGTTTGGGTGGGTGCCGGTGTCGGCAGCGCGCTGGGGACAGTGCGCCCTACCTCTGGTGCTGCGGCCGCAGGTTTAGGCGCGGCAGGGGCCGGAGCGGTGGCAGCGGGAATTGCTTCACCGGGATTGCCCAGAAAACCGACCGTGCTTTGCACCGGGACGTTGACGCGCGGCGGCACGGTGATTTTCAGCAGCGTGCCGGCCTCGAAACTCTCCACCTCCATGACCGATTTGTCGGTCTCGACGGTGAAAAGGATGTCGCCTTTGTTGACCTTGTCGCCTTCCTTCTTGAGCCATTCGACGATGGCGCTCTCTTCGGTCATCTGACCGAACTTCGGCATGATAATTGGAGTAGCCATGGCGTTCCTTTACAGGATTTCTTTGGCGGCGGCGATCAGGTCGTTGACGTTCGGGAGGAACGCCGCTTCGAGAATGTGCGATTGCGGCGCGATGCCGTTCTTGGCGCCGACGCGTTTGACCGGGGCGTCGAGGTAATCGAAAACCGCGTCCGAAATCGTCGAGGCGATTTCGCCGGTGTAGCTGCCGATGTGAATCGCCTGGCTGGCAACGACGCAGCGGCCGGTCTTTTGCACCGAGCGCAACACCGTGTCGAGGTCGAGCGGCACGAGCGAGCGCAGGTCAATGACCTCGGCGCTGACGCCTTTCTCGGCCTTCAATTTGTCTGCCGCCTTCAGGCAGTCGTGGACGAGCGGTCCCCACGTCACGAACGTGATGTCCGAGCCTTCGCGCTTCACGTCGGCGACACCGAGCGGGACGAGATATTCATTTTCCGGCACCACGCCTTTCATGCCATACAGGCCCTGCGACTCGATGAACATGATTGGATTGTTGTCGCGGATGGCGGATTTCAACATGCCTTTCGCGTCGTAAGGCGTCGCGGGATAAACAACGTAAAGTCCGGGGATATGGCAGAACATGGATTCGAGCGTCTGCGAATGCTGGCCACCGTAGCCCTTGCCCGCGCCCGCGGAAACGCGCAACACCAGCGGCACCTCGGTTTGCGCGCCGCTCATGTAATGCCATTTCGCGGCCTGATTGCTGATCTGGTCGGACGACATCAGCGCGAAATCGTAATACATCAATTCCATCACCGGCCGCAGGCCGATCATCGCCAGGCCGACGCCCGTGCCGCAAATGCAGGCCTCGGAAATCGGCGTGTTGAAAACGCGGTCGCGTCCAAACGATTCCATCAAGCCTTTCGTCGCCTTGAACGCGCCGCCGTAATCCGCCACGTCCTCGCCGTAAAACAGCACGCGCCTGTCGCGTTTCATTTCCTCAATGAGCGCCTCGCGGATGGCGTCCTTGTAGGTGATTTCGCCGTTGACGCGCTTGATTTCCGGCAGCGGCGCGATGATTTCAACTTTCGCAAATTCCGCCGGCACGGTTTCGCTTTTCGTGTCGGTATACATATATTTGATCACGTCCTCGGCGGGCGGATCGGCAGCCACGGCGGCGCGCTTGGCGGCGCGGGCGTTGCGGTCGCGAACGGCCTGTTCGATTGCGGCAATTTCCTTGGCCGTGAACGCCTTGCTTTCGAGCATCTGCACCTTGAAGGTTTCAACCGGATCAACCGCCTTCCACGCGGCTTCCTCTTCCTTCGTGCGGTATTCGTTGCGCGGGTCGCTCAAGGAATGGCCCCAATAGCGGTAGGTGTCGCAATCAAGCAGCACCGGGCCCTGGCCCTGGCGGCAAATCTCGGCGGCGCGCTGCACGGCGTCGCGGACGGCAAGCGGGTTCATGCCGTTGACGATTTCAGCGTGCATGTTGTTGTCGGCAAAACCGGCGGCGCGGCGCGCCATCCGGCTCACGCCCATCACTTCGTCATCCGTGCGGTGCGTCATGCCGTAATGGTTGTTCGTGATGAGAAAAATCATCGGCACGCCAAATTTATAGTCCGCCAGATGATTGGTGAATTGCGCCTGCGCGGCGTAGTTGAGCGATTCCAGCACCACGCCATTGGCGTAGGCGCCGTCGCCGGCGAAGCAGCAGACCACCGCGTCCTTTTTCTGATAACGCAGACCGATCGCCGCGCCGGTGGCAATCGGCACACCGCCGCCGACTATCGCGTTGGCGCCGAGATGCCCGGCGGTGAAATCGGCGATGTGCATCGAGCCGCCACGGCCCTTGCAATAGCCGTCTTCCTTGCCGAACAATTCGCAGATCATGCGATAAACATGCTGTTCGAGCGCGGCTTCGAGCAAATCCTCGCGCTTGCTGGATTTGCAATCCGGCACGCGCAGTTTGAGCTGCTCGTCGCTCATTTCGCGGATGGCGACCGTGACCTTGGCCATGCTTTCTCCGTGGCCGCGGTGTGTGCTGGTGATCTTGTCGGCAAGGTGCAGCACGGAGCAGGCGCCCGCCGCCGTGCCTTCCTGACCGACCGAGACGTGCGTCGGGCCGCGGTAATTGAAATCGCGGATCGGGTCATACGCGCCGGAACGCAGCTTGACGATCATTTCCTCCAGCTCGCGAATCATCAGCATGTCCTCGAGCAGGTTGGCCGCCTCGGCCTTGGTGATTTTTTTCGAGGCCAGCTCCTGTTTCAGGGTGCCCTTGTAGCGGTAGGCGGAAATTTTGCCGCAATCAATTTCATACGGCTTGAAATCGGGCCGCATGTCGCTCAAATAGGTCGCGGATTTCGGCGATTGTTTCTTGGTCGTTTTTTCCAGTGTCTTGGTTGTCATGATTGTTTCAGTTGATTTGTCGCGGCATCAAGCCTTGATCACTTTGATTCCTTTTTTGGTCAGTTCCTTGGCAAAATTTTTGTCCAGTCCCCTGTCGGTGACGAGCGCGTGGACGTTTTCCAGCCGTCCGGCGCGGGCGAACGCCACCTTGCCGGCCTTGCCGGAATCGGCGAGCAAAATCACCTGCCGAGCTTGGCTTGTCACCAGCTCCTTCGTGTAAGCCTCACTGGGGTCCGTCGTCGTCAAACCTTCCTTCAGCGTCAGCCCGATGGTGCCCATGAACGCCTTGTCCACGTGCAGTTCCTGCAAAATGAACCGCGTCAGCGGCCCGACCATCGTCTGGCTCAACCGGCGCAGTTCGCCGCCGATCAAAATCAGCCGCGGCCCGCGCCCGGCCAGCTCGTGCGCCGCGCGCAGCGAATTGGTCACCACCGTCAGGTTCGTGCGCTCACGCAACAGCCGCGCCAGCTCCAGCACCGTGCTGCCGCCATCCAGATAAATCGTGTCACCCGGCTCGACAAATTGCAGTGCGGCCTGGGCGATGCGGGTTTTTTCCCGCGCGGCGATGGACGCCTTGTCGTCGAACAGCGGCTCCTCCAGCCGGCTGTCCACGCTCACCGCGCCGCCATGCACGCGCCGGATCGAGCCGGATTCCTCCAACTGGTCCAAATCCCGCCGCACCGTCGCGGGCGAGACGCGCAGCCGGCTGCAAATCTCCTCGACGCGGATCACGCCCTTGCCGCGGACCAATTCGCGCAGGTTGTCGAGGCGCAGGGGCGCCAGCTCTTTGTGACTGCCGTTCAGCATGGGCTGATTGAATTAGACTGAATTTAATCATTATGTGATAAAAGTCAATCACAATCGCTCAATCAAAACTTTGACAAGATTCCAGCGATCTCCTAGAGTCTGCCTGCGATGGTTCATGTGGTTTTTCTCAAAATAACGGCGATGTTCCTGGTCATCGTCGGCGGCTGGCTGGCGCGTCGGCACGGATTCCTGGCGGCGGATTTCACGGCCACCTTGAGCCGGCTGGTGGTGGACGTTGCGTTTCCCGCGCTTGTGTTCACGCAGATGCTGCGGACGGTGGACGCGGCGGCGCTGCGCGACGGCTGGATCGGTCCGGTCCTGTGCGGCCTGCTGATCGTGGTCGCGTATTTTGTCGGGCTGCTGGCGGCGCCGGTGTTCAGCGGCAAGGCGCAGCGCAACACCTTCATTTTTCTTGTCGCGGTTCCCAACTGGGTTTTTCTGCCGCTGCCGATCGTCCAGGCGCTTTACGGCGACACCGGCGTCCGCACCGTGCTGCTGTGCAACGCCGGCGCGCAGGTGGTTCTCTGGTCGTTCGGCGTCTGGATTCTGCACGGCACAATCCGCCAGGCGATGAAAAACCTCCTGACCAACATCGGCTTGTGGGCGACGGCGGCGGGCATTCTCGCGGCGCTGCTGTTTCCCACCGCGCACGATTTGGAAATGGTCAATCCGGCGGCGGCGCCGCTGGGCATGATACTGCCGGGTGCGCTAGTGCAGGCGCTGGCGATGATCGGCAGCCTGACCATTCCGATGTCGCTGCTGGCCATCGGCGCGCAACTGGGCGAACTGACCATCGCTGTGCATCGCTTTCCGAAAGTCTTGTGGGGCGTGCTGCTGGCGCGGCTGCTGTTCGCGCCCTTGGCGACGGTGGCCATCGGCTTTGCCCTGATGAAAATGGGGTTTATGATTCCGGAGGAAACGCGGATGATCATTTATTTGATCGCGGTGATGCCGGTGGCGATCAGTTGCAGCGTCATGGCCGAGCGGTTTCACGGCGACGTCACGCTGTCTGCCGAAGGCATTTTTTACAGCACATTCTTCAGCCTGCTGACCGTGCCGGCGACTTTCTTCCTCATCCAGCGGTTTGGGTTGTAGTAAATTGGCCGGATGTTGGGAAATTTGACGGCGGGCGTTTGACGGCGATATTGACACCGCCGGGCGAACAATTAGGCTCAATCAACAACGGCCATTAAATCCAACCTGAAGATATTATGCCGGAAGCAGACACGACCAAACCGACGAAGCAGAAGCTCTATTACGAGCACATCCCGCAGGCCACGCCGGGCTTTTTTCTGAAAGGCGCCGGATCGCTGGACTGGGGAATGAAAAACCGCCTCTCGCGCATCTTCAATCCCGCCACCGGCCGCACGGTGATGCTGGCGATTGACCACGGCTATTTTCAGGGGCCGACGACCGGGCTGGAGCGGATTGACCTGAACATCGTCCCGCTCATGCCGATGGCCGACGCGCTGATGCTCACGCGCGGCATTTTGCGGACGACCGTGCCGCCGGCGCTGACCAAGCCGATTGTGCTGCGTTGCAGCGGCGGGCCAAGCATTTTGAAGGAATTGTCCGACGAGGAACTGGCCGTGGACATCGAGGATGCCATCCGGTTGAACGTGTCGGCGGTGACGTTGCAGGTGTTCATCGGCGGCGAATTCGAAACGCGCTCCGTCCACAACATGACGCGGCTCGTGGACGCGGGCTTGCGCGCAGGCATCCCGACGCTGGCCGTGACCGCCGTGGGCAAGACGCTGACGCGCGACGCCAAATATCTCCGCCTCGCCTGCCGCATCTGCGCCGAACTGGGCGCGCAGTTCGTGAAGACGTATTTTTGCCCGGAGGAATTCGAGACCGTCACGGCATCCTGTCCCGTGCCGGTGGTGATGGCGGGCGGCACGAAGCTGCCGGAACTGGAGGCGTTGACGATGGCTTACAACGCCATCCAGCAGGGCGCGTCGGGCGTGGACATGGGGCGGAACATTTTCCAGAGCGACGCGCCCAAGGCGATGATGCAGGCCGTGGCAAAGGTCGTTCACGAAAACCTGAAGCCGAAGGAGGCGTTCGACTTTTACGAGACGCTGAAAAACCAGGAAATCAAATCGAAGCGCAATGGCTAAAACCCCACAGCTTGATGCCATCGCCCGCGTCGCGCCGGTGTTGCGCGGGTTGCTCGCGGAGCCGACCGGGGATGGCGACCAGCCGTTTCGCCCGGTGATTCTGAAAAGTCTGGCTGGCGAAAAAAAATCGCGCCGCGCGCTTCGACTTGATCCTCTCAAGGCCGGCGAGAGCGACGAGGAACTTCGCTCGCGCCTGGCCGCATCGCTTCAAAATTTCGAGGCGAAGCACAAGGCCGGACCGGAAATCATTTCATTGCCAGATGTCGGCGTGTTTCAAGTCGTGAAACCGAAGGCGGCTGCCGGTTTCGATCCGCGATTGGTCGGACGCACGGCGATTGTCACCGGTGCGGCGGGCGCGATCGGCTACGGCATTTGCCGGGGACTGCTTGAGCGCGGCTGCCATGTCGCCATCACGGACCTGCCCGGCGAAAAATTGGACAGCTTCGTCGCGGAATTCCAGAAGCGCGACGCGGCGCGCGTCATCGGCGTGCCGATGGATGTCACCGATCCGGCGTCCGTCGCGCTTGGATTTGCGGAGGTCGGTGCGACTTGGGGCGGCGTGGACATCGTGGTGGTGAACGCGGGGCTGGCACTGGTCAGTCCGTTGGTGGAAATTGATTTGGAAGCGTTCCGGCGGCTGGAACGCGTGAATGTCGAAGGCACGCTTCTGGTTTTGGCCGAGGCGGGCCGACATTTTGCGCGGCAGAACACCGGCGGCGACGTGATTCTGATTTCCACCAAAAATGTTTTTGCCCCCGGCGCGGGCTTCGGTGCTTACAGCGCGACCAAGGCCGCCGCTCATCAACTGGCGCGCATCGCCAGCCTGGAATTTGCCCCGCTGGGCGTCCGCGTCAACATGGTGTCGCCCGACGCCGTGTTTTCCGGCGGCGCGCACAAATCGGGGCTTTGGGCCGAGGTCGGCCCCGGCCGGATGAAAGCGCGCGGCCTCGACGAAAAGGGTCTGGAGGAATATTATCGCAACCGCAATCTGCTCAAAGCCAGGGTCACCGCCGAACACGTCGCCAACGCGGTTTTGTTTTTTGCAACCCGCCAGACACCGACCACCGGCGCGTGCATTCCCGTGGACGGCGGATTGCCCGATGCCACTCCTCGTTAGAATTACTTCAGCTTCGGATCGAAACGGCGAATGATGATTTCCGGCAAATCAATGTTCTCCGGCTGGCGCAAGAGGAACACGACCATTTCGGCGATGTCTTCGGGATTGATCATCGGCTGGCCTTTCAGCCGTTCGCCGAGATGGGTGCCTTTGATGAGGTCGGTGTCCACGCCGCCGGGACATAGATTGTAAACGTGGACGCCGTGCGGTCTGGCCTCCATCGCCAGAGACCGGGCGAAGCCGAGCAGCGCGTGCTTGCTGGCGCAGTAGGCGGACTGGTGCAAATAGCCCTGCGAACTGGAGGTGCTGGCGATGTTGACGATGCGCCCCTGCTTGCGGGCGATCATCTGCGGCAGAATTTCCCGCGCCAACAGGAACGGCGCGGTGACGTTCACGCGCAGCACGCGCTCCCAGTCGGCCAGTTGGATTTCCGGCACGGGCTTCTCCAGGAAAATCCCGGCGTTGTTGATGAGAAAATCCACCGCGCCAAGCCGGTCCACAAGCTGGCGGACGGCTCCGGGAATTTTGTCCAAATCCGCGAGGTCGCAGGCGACAAATTCGCCGCCGATGGCGGGTTTGGAACGGGACAGCAGGCCGAGCCGCACGCCTTCGCGGGCCAGAGCCTTGGCGATGGCCAGGCCGATGCCGCGACTGGCGCCGGTCAGAATCGCGGTTTTGTTTTTCAAGGAAACGGATTTCATTTCAAGCTTCAGGTTAGGAATTCAGACGGTGTTAATCAACGCATCAATCGAATCCGGCGGCGGAAAAGCCGATATTTTTACTTTTCAAAACCGCAGTGCATTCGATAATCCGGCCATGAAGCCCAAGCAATTCCCTGCCCTTCTTTTCTTCGCGTTGCTGGCTGCCGTCGCCGGTCCTGTTGTGTCCGGCGCGTCCGGCGCGCTGACGCCAACCCGTTTGCGGTGCGAATATCGCGCCAATCCCGAAGGCATCGGCGAAACGGCGCCGCGGCTCGGCTGGGAATTGGTGTCGGCGGCCGATGCCCGCGGCGCCCGCCAGACTGCTTATCGAATCCTCGTCGCCTCGTCGCCGGAACTGCTCGCGGGCGGTCACGGCGATTTGTGGGACACCGGCAAAATCGCCTCCGACGCAACGCAGCAGATTGTCTATGGCGGCAAGCCGCTTATTTCGCGCCAGCAATACTGGTGGCAGGTTTCCGTTTGGGACGAGACCGGCCGCGAATCGGAATGGAGCGCGCCGGCCCGCTGGAGCCTGGGGTTGCTTCAACCGTCCGACTGGCAGGCGCAATGGATTGGATTCGACACGACCGCGCCGACCAACGGGACAGAACTTGACGACGAGGCCCGCGCCCGCCTGCAAAAACAGCGCTGGGCCTACGCCGCGCTCGACGCATCAAAAACAGCGCCGCTCACGGCGTTCATTCGCGGCGCGCTGACGCTGCCGCCGGAGAAAAAACTGGTTCGCGCCGCGCTGTCGCTTTCGCCGGATCAGGTCTGCGCGGTCACGGTCAATGGAAAATCCGCCGGCGAAGTCACGCGCTGGGAGCAGATGCGGCCGGTTGACATCACGACACTGTTTGGCTCCGGCGAAAACGTCATCGGCCTGGCGATCACACAATACGACGGCTACCAACCGGCGGCGCTGGGCGAAGTTGAGTTGCAATTCGCCGACGGCAGCGCGCAAGCCGTGCCGATTGACGCGGCGTGGAAGTTTGCGACGAACGCGCCCGCCGGCTGGAACCTGCCGGGCTTCGCCGATGGAGACTGGAAACCGCTGCTGGTGGATCCCGTGCGACGCAATCCGTGGGACGGTCCGCCGCAGACGTTCACGGATTATTTGTCACCACCGCCGCTCCTGCGAAAGACGTTCACGGTTTCCAAGCCGGTGCGCCGCGCGACGATTTACAGCACGGCGCTCGGCGTCTATGAATTGCATTTGAACGGCGCGCGAGTCGGCGGCGATTATCTTGCGCCGGGCTGGACGGATTTTCGGTCGTGCGTGCAATACCAGACCTACGACGTGACGGCGCAATTGCGCGAGGGAACAAATGCTCTCGGTGCCATTCTCGGCGACGGCTGGTATGCCGGTGTGCTGGCTTACACCGGCCAGCGATATTTCTACGGCGGTTATCCCCGGCTGCTCGCACAACTGGAAATTGACTACGCCGACGGCACGCGCGAGACGATTGCGAGCGACGGTTCCTGGCGCGCAACGACCGGCCCGATCCGCTCCGCCGATTTGATGATGGGCTGCACCTACGACGCGCGGTTGCAACAGGACGGTTGGGCGCAACCTAATTTCGCCGACAACGCATGGCAACCAGTCGCCACCGGATTGCGCGCGCTCGATCCGCAGAAACCGTTGCCGGCGTTCGCCATCGAGGCGGCCAACGCCGATGCCTCGCGCGTCACCGGCGAAATTCCGGCGCGATCCGTCACCGAGCCGCGTCCGGGCGCGTGGACTTTTGACCTCGGACAAAACATCGCCGGCTGGGTGCGGTTGAAAGTGCGCGGCCACGCCGGACAGAAAATCATGGTGCGCCACGGCGAGGTGCTGAATCCCAACGGCACGCTTTACACGTCCAACCTTCGCGGGGCGAACGCGACCGACGTTTATTACCTGCGCGGCGACGGCATCGAAACGCTGGAGCCATTTTTCACGTTCCACGGTTTTCGTTATGTCGAAGTGACCGGACTTGACGCGAAATCCAGACTCGACGCCGTCACCGGTGTCGTCGTCGGTTCTCCGATGGAGCGCACAGGGGAATTCGAGTGTTCAAGTCCGCTCGTGAACCAGCTCGTCCGAAACATCGCGTGGAGCCAGCGCGATAATTTCGTCGAAGTGCCAACGGATTGTCCGCAGCGTGACGAGCGCGCTGGCTGGACCGGCGACACGCAATTTTTCATCGGCACGGCGGCGTTCAATGCCGATGTGGCGGCCTTTTACACACGCTGGCTGACGACCCTCGTGCAGGATTCGCAACTGCCTTCGGGCGCGATGGCCAATGTCGCGCCGAAGTTCGGCACGCCCTGGGCCTCGGCCGGCTGGGGCGGCGACGCGGCGATCCGGTGCGTTTATACGATTTACCACGTCTATGGCGACACACGGATTGTGGAGCGGAATTTTGACGCGATGGCGCGCTACCTTGCGTGGCTGGGCGGCGGGCGGAAGGACGGTGGACTGACGTTGCGCACGCTCGGCGATCATCTTAATCTTGGTGGCGGCGCCGACCTCGATGTGATTCAGCGCGCCTATTTTGCGAATCTCTCCGCGCTGATGGCGGAAATGGCGACGGCCATCGGCCGCACGAACGACGCGGCGCGCCTTCAGGCGCAGAGCGAAGAGGTGAAGGCCGCGTTCCAGCACGACTTCATCCTGCCCGACGGTTCCATCACGAACAGCGGCCAGACCGGTTACGCGCTCGCGTTCACGATGGATTTGGTTCCGGAGGAAATGAAGGCGAAGGTCGCGGAGAAATTTGTGGGGGAATTGCAAAAGAGCGACTGGCATCTCGCCACCGGTTTCATCGGCACGCCGCGGCTTCTGCCGGGGCTGCATCTGGCCGGCCGCGACGACGTGGCGTATCGCGTGCTCCTGCAGGAAACTTATCCGTCGTGGCTGTTCCCCGTGAAGAACGGCGCGACGACGGTTTGGGAACGCTGGGACGGCTGGACGCCCGACAAGGGTTTCCAGACGATCTCGATGAACTCGTTCAACCATTACGCCTTCGGATCGGTGGGCGAATATCTTTACCGGCAGGTGGCGGGCATTGACAGCGACGGCCCCGGTTTCCGCAAGATCATCATCCGCCCGGCCATCGCCGCAGGATTGACGAACGCGCAGGCCGCCTACGAATCGCCTGCCGGGCACATCGAAAGCGCATGGCAGGTGGACAAAAAACATTTCCGTCTTAACGCGACAATTCCGCCAAACACCACGGCGACAATTTATGTGCCGACGAGTGCACCCGACCAAGTCACCGAAGGCAGCCTGCCCGTCGCCAGCTCGCCCGGCGTCTCGCTGCTGCGTTCGGAAGATGGCACGGTCGTGTTGAGCGTCGGATCGGGCAGGTATCAGTTCGAGTCACAGCTCCCGTGAACGGCGCGTTGATTCGATTTAACTCCTGAACCACCGGTGACGCTCGATAACATGCCGGCCAGATAGCCCGGCGCGGCGTTCCAGCGACAAAATGGACGTGCCAAAGTTCCCGGTTTCCTGATAATTTGACGGAGTTTCATGCGCATACTCGTGACGAAATCAAACCCCACACCGGCAGGGAAATTCAACTTTGCCGTGTCTGGTTTGCGCTTTCCATCATGGCAGATTGCCATAACGCTGGTGCTGGTCACCGTTGCTCTTTACTGGCCGGCAATGCGATGTGATTTCATCAACTATGACGATCCGGATTACGTCACCGCAAATTTCCACGTTCTGGGCGGTTTGAGTTGGGAAAATGTGAAATGGGCGTTTAGCAACACGGAACAAGCCGCCTATTGGGCGCCGCTGATGTGGTTGTCACATATGCTGGACTGCCAAATCTTCGGGTTGAATCCGTGGGGACATCATCTGGTGAATGTGCTGCTGCACGCCGCGAATACCGCGCTGGCCTTTCTGGTGTTTCAACGAATGACGGGGGCGACTTGGCGAAGCCTGATGCTGGCCGCGTTGTTTGGAATGCATCCGCTCCGGGTGGAATCGGTGGCGTGGATCACGGAACGCAAGGACGTGTTGAGCACCCTTTTCTGGTTGCTTACGATGTGGGCGTATGTGAGGTATGTGGAAACCGCCCGCGAACGGAACACCAAGTGCAAATTCTGGTATGCCGCAACATTGATGATGTTTGTATGCGGACTGATGAGCAAGGCCATGCTGGTGACGCTGCCGTGCGTGCTGCTGCTGCTGGATTACTGGCCGCTCCGGCGAATTTCCGATTTCCGGTTTCCGATTTCCGGATTGAAGCATTTGCTGCTGGAAAAAATTCCATTCTTCGCCCTGGCGGCGGCGGCGAGCGTTGTGACATTCGTGGTGCAGAAACAGGGAGGCGCTGTCGTGGCGGCTGACATGCTGCCGTTTGAGGCACGCGTTGGGAATGCGTTGATATCCTACTTCCGATATCTGGGGAAAATGTTCTGGCCCGTGGATATGGCCGTTTTCTATCCGCACCCCGGGCATTGGCCGTTGATGGAGGTGTTGCTGGCGGGCGCGTTGTTATGCGGCATATCGGGGCTTCTATTTATGACACGCAAACGTCATCCCCATCTGCTGATGGGGTGGCTGTGGTTTGTTGGGACGCTGGTGCCTGTGATCCAGCTTGTGCAGTCCGGCGGACAGGCGATGGCCGACCGTTTTACCTATGTGCCGTCGCTTGGGGTCTTAATCATGGTCATTGGGGGGATGTATGAACTCACTCGGAGCTGGCGATTCCAAAAGGTTGTATTCGCGGCAACGGGTTCGGCGGTGATCATCCTCTGTCTCGCGTTGACCCGGGAACAACTCACGTATTGGCAGGACAGCGAAACCCTGTTCCGGCACGCCCTCAAAGTCACGGAGAACAATTACATCGCGCACAAGGCTCTCGGCGACGCTCTTAACGACAGAGGTCAGACCGACGAGGCGATTTTTCAATATCAGGAAGCCATCCGCATCAATCCGGACTTTGCCGACGCCCACATCAATTTTGGCAACGCGCTCCTCAAAAAAGGCCAGACTAATGAGGCGATCAGCGAGTTTCAAACAGCCATCCGCTTGAGACCGAAAGATGCCATCGCCCGCATTGACATTGGCAACGTGCTTCTCAAAAAGGGCCAGGCCGATGGGGCGATCAGCCAGTATCAGGAAGCCATCCAACTCAAGCCCGATTATGCCGATGCCCACTACAACCTCGGTCTTGCCCTCTTCAGGAAAGGTCAAATTGATGAAGCCATTGATCAATATCAACAAGTCATCCTCTCCCGACCAGATGATGCCGATGCCCGCGCCAGCCTCGGCATCGCCCTTGTCAAAAAGGGCAAAATCAGGGAGGCAATCAGCCAGTATCAGGAAGCCATCCGGCTCAAGCCGGATTACGCCGACGCCCACTTCAATCTTGGCAACGCTCTTGTCAACCAAGGTCAAACCGCCGGGGCGATCCGCCAATACCAGGAAGTCATCCGCATCAACCCGAACGACACCGACGCCCGCATCAACCTCGGCGCCGTTCTTTTCAACCAGGGCCAGCCCGATGCGGCAATCCGCCAGTTCCAGGAAGTCGTCCGGCTCAAACCGGATGACGCCGCCGCGCAAAACAATCTGGCGGAAGCCTTGAGGCTGAAAAATGAATCAAATGCACAGGCTCCCGGCCCCGCGAAACCATAAGACTGGCACAGGCCGGACGAAATGGATTTCAGCCGGGACCCGCAACGCCGTCAATTCATCTCCTGCCCGCCGGTGACGCTCAACGAAATGCCGGTGAGATAGCTCGCACCGTCGCCGGCGAGAAAAACCAGCGTGTTGCAGATGTCGTCATAGGTGCAGCCCTTTTTCATCGGCACCTGATTGGTGTAAAATTTCCGCACGTCCTCGACCGTATTTGCGCCGGGCACCTTGCCGGCCTTGAGATATTGGACGAACAGGCCGTTTTTCGGGTCGGTCCACAACGGCGATTCGAGCAGGTTGCCGGGGCAGATGGCGTTGCAGCGGATGCCGTGCGGCGCCATTTCCAGCGCGACGCTCTGGACGAGGCCGATGCCGCCGAACTTCGTCGCGGCGTAGGCGGAATTCGCCGAGCTGCCCTTTTTGCCGGACTTGGAATTGATCTGGATGATCACGCCTTTCTTCTGCGGTTTCATCACGCGGCAGGCATGCTTCATCGTCAGAAAATTGCCGAACAAATTCACGTTCATCACCGCGCGCCATTTTTCGGCGTTGGCCTCGGCAATCGGCTCGGCGATCAAAATGGCCGCGTTGGCCACCACGATGTCCACGCGCCCGAATTCCGAAACGGCGCGGCTGAACAATTTTTCCACGTCCGACTCCTGCGTCACGTCGGTTTTCAACGCGAAAGCCTTCCGGCCGGTCGCCTTGACAATTTCCGCCGCCGTGGCCTGCGCCGCCTCGTCCTTCATGTCGGCGATGGCGACGTGGCATCCGGCCTTTGCCAGCGCGCCGCAAATGGCCTGGCCCAGTCCCTGCGCGCCGCCGGTGACGACGGCAATTTTATTTTCAAGTGGAAGATTCATTGTGCTCCAAACTCCTTTTTCAAAGCCGCCTCGGCATTCTTGTTCCAGTAACCGTCAGCGAGCGCCCCGGCCACGCCGGAATGCTCCCGGCCGATCTCGGTGAGCGCCGTCAGCTTCAAGCCTTTCGCGAAGGGATAAACCAGGATTTTTCCAGGCATCAGATTTTTTTCCACCGCGCGGATGCCGTCCACCGCGCCTTCCAAGCCGGCGATGGCGGCAACGGACAAATCCGTGTCGAGCCGGTGCGAAGCGACTTTTTTCAACACGGCCTTCATGTCGTCCAGCGTCGAGCCGCTGGTGCCGATGAAATAGCACTGCTTCTCGATGTAGGCATCGAGGTCAATCTCGCCGGTCTTGTCGGCGGGAATGCCGGCAAAAACATTGATGAGGGCCTTGGGCGCGGCGTCCTTGACGGCTTGCGCGACCAGCGCGGGAACCGGCGCCATCAAAACGATGTAGTTGAATTTCTCCGCCAGCTTGTCCTTGGACGGATTGTAAGTCTTCAGCGTGAGCCGGTTCTTTTGCGCCAGCGGCTCGGACAGCTTGCGCAATCCGACCAGCCGCTCGTCGCTCAAATCGCCGGCGAAAAGGGTCACGCCCGGCACACCCTGGCACAAATCACGGATGACGTGCATCGTGCCCATCGGCCCGGCGGCACCGATGATGTTGATCTTGTTGCCCGGCCGGATTTCAGCGGTGGCGGGAATCGCCGCCAGCGCGTCAGCCACATTGCCGCCCGTCGTGCCGGTGATGCGAATGCCGCCGTAATGAACGCGGCCGACGGCGGTGACCACCGGCCGTCCGAATTTCTTCCCGCCCTGCACGATGACGAACAATCCTTTCGTGCCGACATTGGCGAACAATTTTTCGGCAACCGCGGCGTCGCTGCCGAAATAAATCACGTCGTCAAAAGCCCCGGCCGGAAGCGCGGCGGGCGTGGCATAGGTGACTTTGCCGGTTCCTTTCACCTTTGGCTGGCCGTCGGCGACGATCAGCGTCTTGCCTTTGCGCTTGAAAGTCTGGCGCTGCTTCTCGACATAGGCGTCCTCGACGCAGGCCCACGGCTCAACCAGCGCGATGGCCGACGCGGACAAATCCTCCGGCGCCGGGATGAGCATGGATTCGCCGTCCGGCGCGGTGATGACGCGCTCGTCCACCAGAACGTATTCCTGAAGCGCGCCCTCGAAGTTGTAGCCGAACGCGGCGTTCGAGCTTTTCGTCGGCAGCCAGCGGTAATCCGTCTGAACGAGATAACGCTCGCCGGCCTTGAACTGTTTCACCTCCGGCCCGACCTTGACGATGCGCACGACGGTTTCATGGCCGGGCACCACCGGTTTGTCGCCGGGGACGTAATGCGGCATTTGTGCCAGCGCCTCCGCCACGATGCCGCCGGTGATTTCGGATTTGCGGGCGTGGCCGGAAAATTGTTTCAGCAGCTTCAAATCGGAGAAGCACAGGCCGCAGACCTCGATCCGGCAGAGGATCTGGTGCGGCCCCGGCTGGAACACAGGTTTGGATTCGTTGACGCGGAGCTGGTCGGGGGCGACCAGTTGCACCGCGCGCTGTTTTTCAGGAATGTTTGTCGTCGGCATAAAATCGTTTAGTTGATTCTGGCAAAAATGGTTTCCGGTGTCACGTCCGACGGCAGGCCGCGCAGGCCGTCTTCCTTCGCGGGCTGCAAATGGCGTCCCAGCTTGTCAAAGAATTCGTTCTTGGCGGCGGTGCTGGCAAATGTTTTTTTCGCCCAGTCGCTCAAATAGCCGAGACCGCATTCGCGCTGCAAAACGGAATGGGCATAGACGATGTGCGCGCCCTTCAGAAACACCGGCACCAGCGGCTTGAGTTCCGCCGTGTCGAACGCATCCACAAACTTGTTGCCCGGCGCGTTCATTTCGGTGCCGACGATGACTGGAAAATGATGTTTCTCCGCCAGCGCCACCACGTCGTAAAGGTTCTGAAGCTTCTGGTCCTTCACGCCGGGCGTGAAGTTGCGGTCGGGAATCACATTGATCGCCGCCGCGCCGCTGGACACGGCGACCTGGACAAGCTCCTCGATGGCCTTTTCGCCCTCGCTCGTGCCGTCGAGCCATGTCAGCGTCGGGATTGCGCCGCATTCCAGCACGAAGCGGTTCATGTCGGCCATCAGCGGGAAGGAATCCTTGCCCGGCTGCACGTAGCCCGCGCCGCCTTTTTTCATCGTCTTGGAGCGGATGAGCGCCTGCAATTTGCCCGCGTCGGCGGGACAATCGCCGAGCTTCTGCTTCCAAAACGCCGCGTCGCCCTTTTTGGAATACGCCTCGCAGATGTGGCGTTCAGTGGCGTTACCGTTCGGCGTGAGCGGGAGGACATCCTTGCCGCAATCCAGCCCGACCGGCGCGAGAAATTCATTCACGCGGCGGATCAGTTCGCGGTTGCGCGCCTCCGCCGTGTGGCGCATTTGCGACAGCAGCGGATGCCGGATTTCGCGCGGGAAACCGACGCCCATGTGATACGCGACGCCCGGTTCGCCGGGCGAATTGATGACGCGCGTGGAAAATTCCGGCACGAACGCGCGCGATTCCAGGCTGGCGCAGCGCTTCAGGCCGAGGAGCTTGCCCGCCGCCCAGAATTCCTCCAGCGCGTCCAGCACGTCGAAATCCACGATGCCCGCCGCCGCCAGCCCGCGCTTGCGCGCCAGCCACGCGAACTTGGACGGCGAATAGCCATAGGCGTTGTAGGAAAAAAAAGTGTGGGCGTGGAGGTTGACATCGGTGCCCGGCCGGGCCAGCGCGACTTGGCCCGATTGGGCGAGGTTCCACAATTTCGCCAGCGCGTCCTTGCGTTGTGCGGCGTCGAAACTGTCCAGTTGCTGTTCAAGCTGCTCGATGTTGGTGCTCATGCGAAGGTGAAGTTTAACAAAAAAGACCGGGCCGGCGTAAGTTTTTTCTCGTTCTTTAAAAAAGTGCCAGTCATGGTTTCGACACGAATCTGGAAGAGGTTTGGATCAAAGCTTGAACGGCTTGGCCTGACCCGTTTACATCATTTCCAACACCAGCAGGTTCCAGTCCATAAAACCTTTGTGGCTCAACGCAGTTCCGGTGTCCGGGTGGTAGTATTCATTCAACGAGCCGTTTCTGGCCAGATCGGTGGACAGCAGTCGCAGCGTCTTGTCCGCCAGCTTGCCTGCCTCGTCAGCGAAGCCGGAATTTTTAAGTCCTTTCCAGACAAAATAATTCACGATGATCCAGACGGGGCCAAGCCAGTTGCTGGGATTTGAGCTGAAATCCAGGCAATACATCGTTTCCTTTGACGAAAGCGACCGAACCCCCCAATTCCCGCGAAAGCGATCATCCGCCAGATAATTCGTCTGCACCAGCGCCTTCGCCTGATCCGGTGTGGCCAGGCCGCACCAGAGCGGCAGGAAGCCGGTGAAAGTTTGGATGCGCAGCGGCAAACTGTGCCAGGGCATGTCCATGCCCGGCTTCACATTGGGAATCAGCTCCCTGCGCCGGTCCACGCATTGCACATCGGCGGTGTAATAAAATTGGTCGCGTGGATCCCAGCAAAATTTTTGAATCTGTTCCCCCAGCAAACTGGCTTGGGCGCCGAGTCGCTGCTGGTCATCGGAGTGCTTAAGCCGGCCCGCCAGCTCCGCAGCCGCTTTCAAATCCTCGTAGAAAAGGCAGTTCAACAGCAGATTCGCAGAGGAAAAGAACGGTCGCCCAAAGGTGGTCGGATCATTGTCGTTGCCGATGGCGACATCGTTTCCCCAAACCAGAAGGCCAATCGGACTTTGGTTGCCCGCAACCCACGACGCATAAAAACGCAGGAGCTTGTCGAACTGCGGAGCCAGCCAGTCCACGGAGCCGAGTTCGTCGGCGATCAGGAGCGCCAGTTGCCCAAAAACGGGCTTGGCCTGGTTTTGCGATTTGGGCCTGTCAATCTTCAGGGTGCCGAGAGGATCGGCATTTTCCACATCCAGCAGGATGGGAATGCGGCCTTCGTCGGACTGGTGATCGAAGAAATTCAGGAAACTGCCGATGGCATGATCGCCCACGTTTTTCCGAAGCGCGGAGTCTTTTGAGATGGCAGCAAAGCGGAAGAGTCCGCGCGTGGTCCAATAGGTGTCCCAGTCCCAAAGCTGTGTGGAATATCGCTTGCCCGGAAGGCTGCAGGCAATGCTCGGATGCAAGAGGATGCCATCGGCAGGCCGCAAAAGCTGCGGCGCGGTCTTGCCAAAATAATTTAGAAGCCGGTCACCTGCCTCTTTGCGTTTGTCAGCAGACCACGGGGAATCTGAATTCGGCTGACCGGCTGGCGCCGGAACCAAGTCGGCACTTGCGCCAACGAGCGATGAAGCACCGAGCAAGGCCATTCCGGCGAGAAATTCACGGCGCGATGTGTTGGGCATAGCGGTCAAGACAGCAGTTCAATTCGCAGGATCAGGCATTGCTCTCCCGCCAAGAGACCGGTCCGAAGAATTTCATGCCGGATTGAATTCATTTTGTTCATTCGGTTCGGCCTGCCCCGGGAAATTCAATCCGCAACGGACTTCACCAGAGCTTTTCCGGATAATCGCCGCGCGCGATGAGCTTGCGGATGCTTTCGACGACGCGCGGACGGTCTTCACGGTAGGTGACGCCGAACCACGAATCGTTTGTGCGCAAGACCTTCACCTTCGCACGGCCGGAGGTGACGAGTTCGCCCACGGTGGTGGGAATGTAGCACTCGGATTTTTGCTCCTGGCCGCTCTTTTTTAGAAACGCGCTGAACTGCGTCCGCAACTGGTCGAACACCGCCGGCGTGAAGCCCCAGAAATTCATCGAGACCGCCTCGTCGCCGTTGAGCTGGATGATTTTTCCGTCCGGGCCGGTGTTTTTCGCGCCGTTGCCGTCCGGCTCGATTTTCATCATTTCGACGATGGACGTGAGGTTATTGTCGCCGTCAACGCGGGAGACGCCGCGCGCCACGGTGCCGTGCTCGGAAAGCGTGTTGCGCAGAATGAACCCGACCATTGCATAATCCGGCGTGCCGGAGGTCAGGTGCCGCGCGAGCACCTGATAAGCCTCGTGCCCGTAGAAATCGTCGGCGTTGATGGCGGCAAACGGCTCGCGGATGGCGTCCTCGGCCAGAAGAATCGCGTGCGTGGTGCCCCACGGCTTGGTGCGTCCGGCGGGCACGGAAAATCCCGGCGGCAGTTTTTCGAGTTCCTGATAAACGTATTCGACCGGCACGCGCTTCTCGAACCGCGCGCCGACGACTTCCCTGAACTCCTTTTCGAAGTCATGCCGGATGACGAAAACCAGCTTGCCAAAGCCGGCGCGCAGCGCGTCGTAAATCGAGTAATCAATGATGACTTCGCCGTTCGGGCCGACCGGATCAATTTGTTTGAGTCCGCCGTAACGGCTGCCCATGCCGGCGGCAAGAATAAGAAGTGTGGGTTTGGTCATTTTCAAAATTGTTTCACAGTTCGGCACAATGCCGCTGTCAATGTGCCGTTCAATCTGCCATCTTCGGCGCGCTGCCGCAATGAAATTGGCCGGCCCGGACACAAAACCTCGGCAAATTCCGATTCAGCCTTTACTTCGTCACCGGCTCATAGCCATGCCACAGCCATTCCAGCGCCTCGGGCAGGGTTTGCTGTTTCACATTGCGATCCGTGTGCCCGGCGTTGCGGGCAAAGACAAACTGGTAATGATAGCCCTTGGCCGCAAGCGCCTTGGCCATGTTCTCGTTGGCAACGACCCAGTCGTGCATGTTGTCACGCAGGGCGTTCGGATTGAAATTATCCCGGTCGCCGACTTCCAGCCAGATTCGCAGCGGCCGGGGCGGGTTGTCCGGAATGAGATGCTCATGAAATTCCCACGCGCCATGCGGAGTGGCGGCATTCGGCGGCCACTGCTGGTTCACATAGGTTCCCGAATAAGTCAGAACACGATGGTATAATTCCGGGTGATACCACGCCATGATCAACGCGCACGAGCCGCCGGAACTACCGCCCATCGTCGCACGGCCGTCGGGATTCCGGGTCAATTTCACGTTGCATTGTTTTTCCACAAGCGGCAGCACCTCCTGCTCAACGAACTCCGCATACCGGCCGGACAGGGTGTCGTATTCCAGGCCGCGCTCGCTGCCCTGGGCGTCGCCGCCGCCGTTGCCGATGGAGACGGCAATCATCGCCGGCACCCGATGCCCGGCGATCAGATTGTCCAAAGCCGTGAACAACGCCCGGTCGGGTCCGTCCGCGCCGACGATGAAGGGCGCGACCGTGCCGGGGACATATTGCCTGGGAACATAAACCGCGACACGGCGGGTGTAGGGTGCCGGGTGGCTGGTGGTCACCACCATTTTGGCGGGATCGGCGGGATCCGCCGTGCCAAACGTGTTCGGCTCGCGCGCGATGCCGGGATAAATCTTGCTGTCCGCCGAGCTCATGGTGAATTCATACACCGTTCCCTGCGGCTCGTTGGTCTGCGCAGTCATTTCCGGAGCGCGGTCGTGAGTTGGGCCAATGATGAAATTCCCATCGGCATCTGCCGGCGGGTTGGTGCCGTCGGGCAACTCCACAGCTTTGACAAAACCAGGCGTGTTCGGGTCGCGGGTGGGCGGGGTTGGACGCGCTGGCCGCGCCGACGACGACGGGCCTGGCGTCTGGGCCGGTGCCATGCTTGCGCCAGCCAAAGAAATCAACGTTGCGCCGAGCAGGGCGGCATGACAGGTCGTTCTGGCAATCTTCATTTTAATCCTTTCAACCGGCGGGGACATTTTCCGGCCAAAGCTGACCAAACGCCAGCCAGTCATCTGCCCCGCCTGCGACCGGATCATCCCGTCAAATCCCTTCGCGCGCTGAAACCGTCCGGCGCCGATTCCGCCGGCGGGGCCGGAGCTCCGCCGCTCAAACGATCTGCGGCTGGATTTTGTCCGGGTTCACGCCCAAGTCCTTGATGGCTTTTTCGACGAGTTGCGGCTCGACGAGTCCGCGGGCCGACAGCGCGTAAAGCGTGGCGATGACGGTGGATTCGGCGTCCACTTCAAAGAAGCGCCGAAGCCGCGCGCGGGTGTCGCTGCGGCCAAAGCCGTCCGTGCCCAGCGTGAACAAGCCGCCCGGAACCCACGGCGCAATCTGGTCGGGCACGGTGCGGACGTTGTCCGAAACGGCCACGAATGCCCCCTGCTCTTTCGCCAGCAAATTTTCGACGTAGGATTTTTTCGCGGGTTGCGTCGGGTGCAGCATATTCCAGCGCTGGCAGCGGATGGCATCGGTGCGAAGCAGCTTGTAGCTGGTCGCGCTCCAGACATCGGCGGAGACGCCGTAGCGTTCGGCCAAAATTTCCTGCGCCTTCAAGGCGGATTGAATGATCGGCCCGCTGCCGAAAATGTGGGCTTTGACTTTCTTGCCTTCAGCGCCGGCTTTGAATTTATACAGCCCCTTCAGGATGCCGTCCTCGACGCCTGGGGGCATCGGCGGCATGGAATAATTTTCGTTGTAGAGCGAGAGGTAATAAAATATTTCCTCGCCCTCCACATACATCCGGCGCAGGCCGTCGGCCACGATGACGGCGAGTTCAAAGCCGAACGCCGGATCGTAAGGCAGGCAGGTGGGAACCGTGCCGGCGAGCAACAGGCTGTGGCCGTCCTGATGTTGCAGCCCTTCGCCGTTGAGCGTGGTGCGGCCGGAGGTTGCGCCGAGCAAAAAACCCTTCGCCCGAATGTCGCCCGCGAGCCAGAACAAATCGCCGACGCGCTGCGGCCCGAACATCGAGTAGTAAATGTAAAACGGAATCATCGGCACGCCGTGCGTGGCATAGCTCGTGGCCGCCACGATGAACGATGACATCGCGCCGGCCTCGGTGATGCCCTCCTCCAGCATCTGCCCATCCTTCGCCTCGTGGTAATACAGCAGCGACTCGCTGTCCACCGGATCGTAAAGCTGGCCCTTGGAGGAATAAATACCGATGTCCTTGAACAGCGCGTCCAAGCCAAATGTTCGCGCCTCGTCGGGGATGATCGGCACGATGTTTTTGCTGATGCCCTTGTGCCGGAGCAGAATGGTCATCAGCCGCACAAACGCCATCGTGGTCGAGGCCTCGGTGACCGAACCTTTGGAAAATTCGGCAAAAAACTCGGACTTCGGCACGTCGAGCACGACCGGCCTGACTTTGCGCGCGGGCAGGAAACCGCCGAGCGCCTGGCGCCGTTCGAGCAGGTATTTATTTTCCACGCTGTCCGGCGCGGGCCGGTAAAACGGCGTCTCGGCGATGACATCGTCGCTGATCGGAATCTTGAAGTGCTCGCGGAATTCGCGCAGCTCCTTCTCGTTCATTTTCTTCTGCTGATGCGAAATGTTTTTACCCTCGCCGGCCTCGCCGAGTCCGTAGCCCTTCACCGTCTTGGCCAGAATCACCGTCGGCTGGCCCTTGTGCTCCGAGGCGGCCTTGTAGGCGGCATAGACCTTGCGCGCGTCATGACCGCCGCGCAGCAGCTTGTGAATCTGGGCGTCGGTGAGATGATTCACCAGTTCAAGCAGCTCGGGATATTTGCCGAAGAAATGTTTGCGCGTGTAGCTGCCCGGCTCGACGCAATACTTCTGGTAATCGCCATCCACGCATTCCTCCATGCGCTTGAGCAGCAGCCCGCTCTTGTCGCGCGCGAAGAGCGCGTCCCAGTCGGTGCCCCAGATGACCTTGATGACGTTCCAGCCCGCGCCGCGGAAAAGGCCCTCGAGTTCCTGGATGATTTTGCCGTTGCCGCGCACCGGGCCGTCGAGCCGCTGGAGGTTGCAATTGATGACCCAGATGATGTTGTCGAGGTTCTCTCGCACGGCGAGCGTGATGGCGCCCAGCGCCTCTGGCTCGTCGCTCTCGCCGTCGCCGAGAAACGCCCAGACCTTCGGTTCCTGCTTCCAGTTCACGAGGCCGCGCGCCTGCAGGTAGCGGTTGAACCGCGCCTGATACAGCGACAAAATCGGGCCGAGGCCCATCGAGACGGTCGGGAACTGCCAGAACTCCGGCATCAAATAAGGATGCGGATACGACGACAGCCCGCCGCCCTCTGCGAGTTCCTGCCGGAAATTCTGCAAATGCCTTTCGTCCAGCCGGCCTTCGAGAAATGCCCGCGCATAAATGCCCGGCGCGGCGTGCCCTTGGAAATAAACCATGTCGCCCGGAAAATGGTCCGCCTGGCCGCGCAGGAAATGGTTGAACGCCACCTCGTAAAGCGTCGCCGCCGAGGCGTAGGTCGAGATGTGGCCGCCGACGTTCGTGGTCGAGTTGGCCTTCACCACCATCGCCATCGCGTTCCAGCGCATCAGGCTCTTGATGCGGCGCTCGATGTCACGGTCGCCGGGATACGCCGGCTGCTGCTCCACCGGGATCGTGTTGAGGTAGGGCGTCGTCGGGCCGGCGCGGCGCGGCGCGGCGCGAAGCTGGCCGGCGAGCAACTCCAGCAGTTTCGCGGTGCGCTCCGGCTCCTGGTTTTTCAGGGCCAGCTCCAAAACCGATTGCAAGGATTCAGCCACCGCCCCGGAGGACGAACCGTAAATTTCTTTTTTGTCAGCGTTCACTGTGTTACCTCTTTAGCACGAAAATGTGCGCGCGCAATAAACCTTAACCCGGCTTCCAACGCCAGCCAAATCGCCATGCGCCACCTCGACCTGACACTCCCCTCGCCCGCCGAAAACCTCGCCTGCGACGAGGCGCTGCTCGACTGGGCCGAATCCGGCGAAGGCGCGGAATGCCTGCGCTTCTGGGAATCGCCGGAGCCGTTCGTCGTCGTCGGCTACGCAAACAAGGTCGCCACCGAGGTGAACGTGGCCGCGTGCGAGGCGCGGAAAATTCCGATCCTGCGCCGCTGCTCCGGCGGCGGAACCGTCGTGCAAGGCCCCGGCTGCCTCAATTACGCGCTCATCCTGCCCATCACCCAGGATGGCCCGCTCCACAGCATCGCCGTCGCCAACCAATACATCATGCGCCGCAACCGCGCCGCGATTGAATCGGCAATCGGCAACCGGCAGTCGGCAATTGCGATTCGCGGCCACACCGATCTGGCAGTTGGCGAACGCAAATTCTCCGGCAATTCCCAGCGCCGCCGGAAACATTTTCTGCTCTTTCACGGAACCTACCTGCTGCGCTTCGACCTCGCGCTCATCGGCGACCTGCTGCGGATGCCGTCCAAGGAGCCGAATTACCGCGAGAGCCGGAGACATGCTGATTTCCTGACCAACATCAAGGTTTCCGCCGAACAGGTAAAAGCTGCGCTGCAAAAGGCGTGGGATGCCGGCGCGCCGTTGACGAATCCGCCTCTGGAGAAAATCAAAACTCTGGCGCGGGAGAGATACCTGGCCAACGAGTGGAATTTCAAATTTTAGCTTCGTAGCAGCCGAGGTAACGAGGCTCCAATTGAAATCGGAAGACGGAAGGCAAAAACAGTTTGGAGCCTCCTCACGTCGGCTGCCACGTTCAAAGCCGCTTCACCAATTCCACCTGGCTCCTGGCCAGGATCTCCTTGTGGAGCGAGTTGCCGTGCGTGTCAATCGTCACCACCGCCGGGAAATCCACCACTTCCAGTTCCCAGATGGCTTCCGGCGAGCCAAACTTTTCGAGGAAATAGACGTTGCTCACCTTCTTGATGCACTCGGCCAGCACCTGCGCCGCGCCGCCGACCGCGTGCAGATACACGCAGCCGAACTCCTTGCACGCCGCGAGCGTGCGGTCGCCCATGCCGCCCTTGCCGATGACGCCGCGGATGCCGAAGTCGCGGATGATTTGCGCCTGATACGGCTCCTCGCGGATGGACGTCGTCGGGCCGGCGGCGGTCGCCTTCCACGAGCCGTCGTCCTGCTTCATCACCACCGGGCCGCAATGATAAAGAATCCCGTCGCGGAGGCTCACGCCCGGCGGCAGCTTGCCGCCCTCGTGCAAATACTTGTGAACCGCGTCGCGCCCGGTGTGAATGACGCCGGAAATCAGCACCTCGTCGCCGACTTTCAGCGCGCGGATTTTTTCCTCGGTGAAGGGAAAACTCAAATTGATCATTTTGGAATCCTCGTTTTCAGTAGAGCCATTTTTGAATTGCGCCACCCGCATCCAGTGTCACGCCCTGACGCCGATACGCCCAGCACATGTAGCTGATGCTCACGAAGTAGGACGCGGGCAGGCGGTTCGCCGCGCAAATCTTCACGCCCAGCAGCGTCGTCTTGCCGCCGAATCCCATCGGGCCGATGCCGAGTTCGTTCGCCGTCTTCAAAATATCCTGCTCCAGCGCGTCCAATTCGGGCACCGGATTGCGGTCGGGAATCAACCGCAGGAACTGCGTCTTGCTCAATTCGTAGCCCGTCGCGCGGTCGCCGCCAATGCACACGCCAAGGATGCCCGGCCCGCAGCCCTTGCCTTGCGCCTGCAACACCGCGTCCAGAATCGCCTTGCGGCAACCGTCGAGATCGCGGTTCGCGTTTAGCTTCTCGTTCGGCAACGAGTATTGCGCGCCGACGTTTTCGCAGCCGCCGCCTTTCAAAACCAGTCGCACGGAAATTTCCGGCGTGCGCTGCTGGTGAAAATGAAACGCCGGCGCTCCCGGCCCGCAATTCGTGCCGTCATTCTTGCCGGTGAGTGAATCCACGGAGTTTTGCCGGAGAAAACCTTTTTTCGTCGCCAGCTTCACGGCTTCGCGCGCCGTTTCGGCGAACGTGATCTGGTCGAACCCGACCGGGCAATTTACGTAAAACAAAATGCTGCCGGTGTCCTGGCAGATCGGCTGCGACTTCGTTTTCGCCAGCGCAATGTTCTGGTCAATGATTTTGAAGGCGCTGGCGGCGAGGGAATTTTTCTTTTCGTTCTCCAGCGAGGCGAGAATGGCCTGATGCACGTCACCGGGAATTTCAGCGGACGTGCGGCGGATGAGTTCAACCAGCGATTCTTGCAATTGGCTCATAATTTCCATTAGCGTAAGACCTCGCGGTGTCGGCGTCAACCGGACGATGTCCGGCGGATGCCGCCGCGGCGATGCCGGTCTTGCATGCCCGTGCAAATGTTTCAGATGGCGGACAGACGGCATTACCGGGCCTGCCGCCGAAGACGATTTTTGCGGAATATCAAAACTTCTTCTCGACAAGATGCCCCTTTAGCTGCTTCAAATGGGGCGGACGAAATGGCCAAAACCAAACGAATCGGAATTCTGACGGCAGGCGGCGACAGTCCCGGACTGAACGCGGCGATCCGCGGCGTCGGGAAAACCGCGCTCGGATTTTACGGCATGGAGATTGTCGGCTTCCGCGACGGCTTTCGCGGCCTCGTCGAGGAGCGGCGGCTCAAGCTGGACAAGGCCGCGCTCGCCGGCATTCTCACCGTCGGCGGCACCATCCTCGGCACCAGCCGCGACCGGCCGCACCGGATGCTGATTGACGGTCACACGCGCGACATGACCGAGGTCATCATCGAGAATTACAAGAAATACGACCTTGACGCGCTGGTCTGTCTTGGCGGCGGCGGCACGCAGAAAAGCGCGCTGCACCTTTCCGAGGCCGGCCTCAACCTCGTCACCCTGCCCAAGACGATTGACAACGACGTGGCGATGACCGATTCGACCTTCGGCTTTGCCACCGCGCTCGACATCGCCACCGAGGCGATTGACCGGCTGCACAGCACGGCGCACAGCCATCACCGCATCATCGTCACCGAAGTCATGGGACACCGCGCGGGCTGGCTGGCGCTGGGATCGGGCATCGCCGGCGGGGCGGACGTGATTTTGATTCCCGAAATTCCCTACCACGTCGGAAAAATCGCCGAGGCCATCCGGCGCCGCAGCCGGCGCGGGACGAATTTCAGCATCGTGGCCGTGGCGGAGGGAGCCATGAGCATTGACGACGCCCGGGCCTTTGGCGCCGCCGAAAACAAGCGCAACCGTGCGCGGACGCTGCACGACAAGAAAGAGGCCAAGATGGAGCTGGCTGCGCTCGAAGCCCGGCACACGGGCAACACCATGCGCCTGGCACGGCAGTTGGAGGAACTCACACACCTCGAATCGCGCGTGACCATTCTCGGCTACGTCCAGCGCGGCGGCACGCCATCCCCGGCCGACCGGCTGCTGGCCACGCGGCTGGGCGGCGCGTGCGCGGATTTGATTCACGAGGGCATTTTTGGCGTGATGGTGGCGGCGCGGGGCGACGGCACGGAGCCGGTGCCGCTGGAGAAGGTTGCCGGGAAGCGCAAAATCGTCACGCCCGACCATCCGTGGCTGCAAACCGCCCGGCACGTCGGAACCTGTCTGGGAGATTGACCGCCAATTTCGCGGGCAAAGTTTTTCGTCAGGCGGCAAACTTCGAACGCAACAACCACCACCACCGGCAACGCCGGAAGTTTAGGACGGCCCCAACCACTCAACATTCCAACAACCCCGCCCCGATTGCGCGCACAGGCGCGGCGGACATGTTTTGCGCCGCCGGTTACTTCTTGAATGTTCGCATGTAGGCGATGACGGCAGTGATGTCGTCAGCCGACAAATCGTAAGCCTTCATCAGGGTCTTGTCGTCCTTCTTGAGGCCCTCCTTGACGGCCTTGACGCCTTCGGCATCGGTGAACGACGCCTGCACCGTAGCGTCGGTGTAATCGCGGACGCCGGTTTTCTGGCCCATCTTCGTCTGGCCCTTGCCGTCGTCGCCGTGGCATTTGGCGCAGTTGTCGCCGTAAACCGCCTTGCCGTCGGCGGCAAAGGCGCTGGTGGTGAAGGCGAGCGCGAGCGCCGCCGGGATTGCGAGGTATGCGAGCTTCTTCATAGGTTACAGTCAAGTTCACACTGACACGTCAATTCGTCAAAACTATTTTTGGCGAAAATCGTCGGAAGACACGCTTTCAAGCGGTGCGCCTCATTTTTCCGAATTCGGGATTTATTCCTTCACGAGAACAATTTCATCGCGATCGGGTTGCGTGAGGTGGATGACTTCACCGGCGGCTGCCCGGCGGGAAAAAAGCTGCGCGGGCACGAGCATCAAGTGATTGTCGCGCCAGACCAGATCCGGCGACGCCACCTCTTTGAACCCCGCATCGGCCAGATATGCGGGCTGTTCCGCGCACCGGGTCGCCATGACAAAAATGGTGGCGGGACGCGCGAGCTTGAATGTCAGATCCGTTTCCTGTCCGGTCTTCGTCACGCGGCGCAGGGCAATCCACTTTGCGCCTTCAACCGCCGCCGGCAGCGTGTCGAATGAATTGTCCGCCGTCGAATCAAGGTCGTAATAAACCGGCCATTGCGGCTGCACGGGCATGTCCATGAACCATGCGTGGTTGTTTGGATTGGATGTTTGCAGATCGGTGACGAGCGGATTCGCCACCGGCAGTTCCGGCAGGCCATTCGTGCCATAAAAATAAATCACGGCGGAATCGCTGTGACCCGCGCCGTCGGAAACCGTCGCCGTGTTTTTGCCGGTGTGAAGCGGCATTTTCCAGAAAAAGACGTTGTCCACGCGACGGCCGTTGCTTTGGGTGTATTGGCCGTTGTCGAGCGTGGAGATTTTTTCGCCATTCAACGTAAGCGTCAGTTGCGCCGCGCTGCTGTAGGCCTTGATGCCGTTGTCCACCGCGCTGGTGCGGATGAAATACCGCTGCGACGTGATATGCACCGTCGGCTCGTTCGTCCGCAGGAAACAGCGGTAGAGATAATACACATCCTTTTTGTCGCCGGCATAGGTCAGCAATCCCTTGGTGTTCCAGCCGATGGGCTTTTTGTATTTCCCGTCGGTGAAATCCCGCATCGTCCACCAGGTGAACATGCCCAGCGCGCCGTCGTTCTCGCGGATGCACGCCTGAAAACGCGCCTCGGCGACCAACTGCTGGTATTCCTCCGGCTCATAATTGTTCACCTTGAACGTGGCGGCGGCGTAGTCGCAATGAATCGTCGTGACCCCACCCGCGCCAGCCTCGGTGACGTAGCCTTTCTTTGCAAAATTCCAGAAGTTGGTGTCCCGGCCATACCAGCCGGGATAGGAATTGATGCCGTGAAAATCCGCGTTGGTGGATTTCATGTTGGCCACAACCACGAGGCGCGTGGAATCCAGCGCCTTGACGACCGGCACTTCGCGGTCGGCCACGTCCTCGCCCGCCTCGTTGCCGACCGACCAGACGGCGATGGACGGATGATTGTAATTCTGCTTCACCATTTCCGTGGTGATGCGGTCCGCCGTCGGCCCGGGCAGGTCCTGTCTCTCCGCATTGCTGTGGCCATTTTCCGCCCAGCAGAAAATCCCAAGCTGGTCGCACAGATCATATTCCAGTTGCGCGTGCGGATAATGCGGCAGCCGGATCCAGTTGGCACCCATGTCCCGCATGAGCGCGTAGTTGGCGCGAAAATCATCGTCGGACATCGCCGAGGCCTTGGACTCGATTTCCTGATGCAAGTCCGCGCCCGCAAGAATGATCGGCCTGCCATTCAACGTCACACGGCCCGTTGCGGTGTCGAAAACGAGATTGCGAAAACCGGTCGGCTGCGTGACCGCATCCACCACCTCGCCGTCGCGCAACACCTCCACTTTGACATGATACAAATTCGGCACGGCCGGCGACCACAGCTTGGGACTCGGCACGCTGCCGTTCAACTCGACCGTCGCTTGTTGATTCGACACGACAACGGCTTTGCCAGTAAAAGTTTTCACCGCCGCGCCGGCGGGATCGAGCAATGTCGCGCGGACTTCGGCGTTTTGCGTTTCGGCGGAGGCATTCCGCAAAAGCACCTTGATCGAAAGATCCGCGCTGTCGGCGGAAATATTTTTTGGCGTGATGTAAATGCCCGGTGACGCGAAATCCGTCGGATCAATGTGCAGCGGATCGGTCGCGACGAGCCAGACTTTGCGATAGAGTCCGCCCCAGACCGTGTAAAGCCGGCTGTGGCTGGGCAGACAGTCGGCGTAATCCTTGGGATCGTTGTCCACCCGGACGGCCAGCGTATTGGTGCCGGGATGCAAGGCCTCCGTCGCGTCAAAAACAAACCGCGTGTAGGCGCCGCGATGCTGACCCAGGTGCTGGCCGTTCACATAGACATCCGCAATCGTCGCCGCGCCTTCAAACACCAGGTAAAGCCGCCGGCCGGAAAAATCCGCCGGCACAGCAAAATCCCGGCGATACCAGCCCTGCGTGATTTCGTCGAAATGCTGGCGCGTCTGGAAAACGTGCGGCACGCTTGCCGTCTGCCACGGCGCGGAGACAAATCCATCCGAGCCGATTCCCGGCAGGGTGGAATTGGAACCCGCGCCGGTGAACTGCCAGTCCGCGCCCGACAGCAGCACCTGCGCGCGCCCGCCATCCGCGCTCGCCGCAAAAACGGAACACAGGCCGGCGAGGAATGCCACGATAAAAAATTGCAGAGATTTCATGGAACGGATTCTTTTGAATAAATGACACAAAGACAAGTTTGTTGTCGTCCTTGCGCCCAATACCGACCGAAAAAAAGTCCGCTGCAAATGCGGAATGTGGAGTTCACCCGCAGATTGCGCAGATTTCACAGATTTCTTTTCCCATCTGCGGCATATGCGAAATCTGCGGATAAAACTTCCCATTCGGATTCGGGCTTGAGAAAATCCGTGGCTAAAATGAAAAAAGTCGTTCTCCTCGGCAGCACCGGCTCCATCGGCACCAGCACCATCAAGGTGGCCGAGGATTTGCCGGACCGCATCCGCCTGATCGGCCTCGCCGCGGGCAGCAATGCCGACTTGCTGCTCAAACAAACCCGCAAGCACCGGCCGGACGCCGTCTCCATTACCGACCCGGCGAAGGCGAAGGAAATCCAAAACGGGCTGGGATTTACGACGAAGGTTTTTTCCGGCGCGGACGGCCTGATGAAACTGGCCACGCTGCCGGGCGCGGACATCGTTTTGATCGCGATTGTCGGCACCGCCGGTTTGCAGCCCGCGCTTGCCGCGATCCGCGCCGGCAAGGACATCGCCGTCGCGTCGAAGGAAATCCTCGTCATGGCCGGCGAAATCGTGATGAGCGAGGCGCGCAAATACGGCGTCCGCGTTCTCACTGTGGACAGCGAGCACTCGGCGATTTTCCAGTGCCTCGACGGCAAGCCCTCCAGTTCCGTCCGCAAGCTCTGGCTCACGGCTTCCGGCGGCCCGTTCCGGAGCAGGAAGGATTGGCCAAAGGAAAAATTTTCCGAAATCACCGTCGAGCGCGCGCTCAAGCATCCGTCGTGGGTCATGGGCCGGAAAATCACGATTGATTCGGCGACGCTGTTCAACAAGGGGCTGGAAATGATTGAGGCGCGCTGGCTGTTCGACGTCGAGATGGCGCGTGTCGGCGTGCTGGTGCATCCGCAGAGCATCGTGCATTCGCTGGTCGAGTTTGTGGACGGCTCGCTGCTCGCGCAATTGTCCACGCCGGACATGTGCCTGCCGATTCAATACGCGCTCACCCATCCCGACCGCGCGCCGAGCGGGCGTGTGCAGACGGATTTCACCAAACTTGGCGGCCTCACCTTTGAGGAGCCGGATTTGGAGCGGTTTCCATCCCTCGGACTGGCGCGCAAGGCCGGGGAAATCGGCGGCACGCTGCCCGCTGTTTTGAACGCCGCGAACGAAGTCGCGGTCGAAGCGTTCGTGAACCGCAAAATAAATTTTCCACAAATCTTCGAAATGGTGGGGCGCACGATCAACGCGCACAAAACCGTGCCGCACCCGACGCTGGAGCAGATTCTGGAGGCGGACCACTGGGCGCGGCGCTCAACGTCAATTTGATGGCGGAAAGCCTTTTCGCTGTTATACTCGGTTGAGGACTGTTTTTCATGACCATCCTGAACATCATTTATGTGATTGCCGCCGTGGTGGTGGCGTTCGGCGCGTCCATTTTCCTGCACGAGCTTGGACATTTTTTGACGGCACGCAAATTGGGGATGAAGGTGGAGGAATTCGCCATCGGCTTCGGCCCGAAAATTCACAGTTGGAAGCGCGATGGGGTCGAATACTCGCTGCGCTGGATTCCCGCCGGCGGCTTCGTGAAGCTGCCGCAGATGATCACTGCCGAATCCATCGAGGGCGGAAGCAAAACCAAGGTCAGCACGAAATACGGTGTGACTGCGCGGATGACAAAGGAATCTATCGAAGAAACATCCACGGAGGAAATTCCGCCCGCGCCGCCGTTGCACAAGATTCTTGTCGCCTTCGCCGGGCCGTTCATGAACGTCGTGTTCGCCTTCGCCATCGCGACGGTGGTTTATTTTGTCGGCCTGCCCGTGCCGGACAGCCAGCCGGTCATCGGCAAGGTTGATCCCGCCTCGCCGGAGGGCCGGCTGGGAATTCGCGAAGGCGACCGGGTGGTCATGGTGGACAACAAGCCCATCAAGTCGTGGGAGGACGTGATGGAGTTCACGATGCTCGCCCGCACCAATGTGATTCCGGTGATGGTTGAACACGCCGGCGTTTCAAACACCTTCAACCTGACCGCCACGGTCAATGACGTCATCGGCCTGAAAACCCTGAACCTCGATCCGCGCGAACATCCGGTCATCGGCGCGGTGGAAAGCGGCAGGCCGGCCGCGGCGGCGGGGCTGCAATCGGGCGACAAGATTCTGTCCGTGAATGGCGCCCCGGTGCCGGGCCAGGACCAGATGATCGAGTTGATTTCAAAATTGGCGGGCAAGCCGTGCGAAATTGTTTTCGACCGGAAAAATGAACGGAAAAGCGTGATCGTGACGCCGCAATACGACCCGGCCACCAAACGCGCCCGGATCGGCATCATCTTCAGCGCGGGCGTCTACGAGGTGCAGCACCCGACGCCCTGGGCGCAGGTCAGGGATGTGTGCGTGAAGATGTTCGACACTTTCAGCGCGCTGGCGCATTCCCGGCAGACCGGCGTGGGCGCAAAAGATTTGTCCGGCCCGGTGGGCATTCTGGCCATCCTCGCCTCGCAGGTGAACAGCGACTACCGCCTCGCGTTGAGCTTCCTCGTGCTGCTCAACATCAACCTCGCGTTCATCAACCTGCTGCCGATTCCCGTGCTCGATGGCGGGCACATTTTGCTGGCGGTCATTGAGAAAATTTTCCGCCGGCCCTTGAGCCTCAAATTTGTCGAATACGCCACGACCGGCTTCTTTGTGCTGCTGATGTCGTTCATGCTTTACATCACCGTTTTTGGCGACCTCAAGCGGGTCGGGCTTTACCGCGCCATGTTCAAAACCGACGTGCAAATCCAGCAATCCGCGCCGCCCGCCGATGCCGCCACCGTGCCCGCGAAATAATTCATGCGCTACTGCGAATCTCCATTCCTTCATCACCGCCGCCAGACGCGCGAAATCACCATCGGCGACCCGGCGCGCGGCGGCGTCATCATCGGCGGGAACCATCCCGTCGTCATGCAGTCCATGCTCACCTGCGACACCATGGACACCGCCGAGTGCGTGAAGCAGACGCTTGAACTCGTCGCCGTCGGCTGCCAGATCGTCCGCATCACCGCCCCGACCGTCAAGGACGCCGCGAATTTGGAGAACATCGTCAAGGAACTCCGCCAGCGCGGCGTCACCGTGCCGATTGTCGCCGACATCCATTTCAAGCCCGAAGCCGCGATGGAGGCCGTGAAATGGGTCGAGGTTGTCCGCGTGAACCCCGGCAATTACGCCGACTCCAAGAAATTCGCCGTCAAGGAATACAACGACGCGCAATATGCGGAGGAATTGAGGCGCATCGAGGAAAAATTCACGCCCCTCGTGCTCGAATGCAAGCGGCTCAAGCGCGCCATCCGCATCGGCACGAATCACGGCTCCCTTTCCGACCGCATTATGAACCGCTACGGCGATTCGCCGCTGGGCATGGTCGAGAGCGCCCTCGAATTCGCCCGCATCTGCCGCCAGCACGACTTCCACAACTTCAAGTTCTCCATGAAGTCGTCCAACCCGAAGGTAATGATCGAGTGCTACCGTCTTTTGGTCGCGCGGCTGAATGAATTGGACGAACGGGAATTCAATCCGCAATCCGCAATCCGCAATCCGCAATCGTGGAATTATCCCATCCATCTCGGCGTCACCGAGGCCGGCGAAGGCGAGGATGGCCGCATCAAGTCCGCCATCGGCATCGGTTCGCTGCTCTGCGATGGCCTCGGCGACACCATCCGCGTCTCGCTCACCGAGGATTCCCCGCGCGAAATCGAGGTCTGCCGCGATTTGCTGGCGCAGATTCCAATCCTTTCCGTGGCAGCGGAGGTGAGTCCGCTCAAATTAAATGATCAGAGCCGGCTTGCGGCGGCTGCTACTTTTCCGTTTGATCCCTTCCATTTTTCGCGCCGCGAAACGCCGGAGATTGAGCTGGCGGAAAACATCAAATGCGGCGGCAACCAGCTCATCCGCGTCGTCGTCACCAAGACGACCTGGGACAAGGTCGCGAAGAAAATCCGGCCCAAGGACGACGTGAAACCGGAAGCAGTTTATGAAGACCTGAACATCGCCGAGATTGACCCGACGCGGGACTTTGAAATCAACTGTGACACGCAGCTTGTGACCGTCAAAGACGGCGTGAAACTGCCGGCCATCACCGCCTTCCGGCTGCTCGCGGCAAAACTGAAACGGCTCGGACGCAACAATCCCATTCTTCTGAAAGATTGCCTCAATGACATTCCTGTAGCGTCGAGCCTGCGGCTCGACTCATCGGCGCACAGCGTCGACGCTACACCGCCCAAAATTGCCCTGCTGCGGGCGGCTGCCGTTATCGGCGGGCTGCTGGCGGACGGGATTGGCGACGCGATTCTGGTTCGCGGCGAATCCGGTGCGGGTCAGTCGCTGCGGCTGGCTTTCAACATTTTGCAGGCGGCGGGCTGCCGTTCGTTCAAGACCGATTATGTCGCCTGCCCCTCGTGCGGACGGACGCTGTTCAATCTCCAGACCGTGACGGCGCGCATCAAGTCGCGCACGGAGCACCTCAAGGGCGTGAAGATCGCCATCATGGGCTGCATCGTGAACGGCCCCGGCGAAATGGCGGACGCCGATTTCGGCTACGTGGGCGGCGCACCCGGCAAGATCAACCTCTACGTCGGCAAGCAGGCCATCAAGTTCAACATCCCCGAAGCCGAGGCCGTGGACCGCCTTGTGGATCTCATCAAGGAACACAACAAGTGGGTCGAGCCGGAATAATCGGACGCCGCATTTGATCAGCCGCTTCCGTCTGTCGTCTGAAGGCCGCGAACCGGTTGGTCGTTTTCTCCCGCGCCGACGGCTCAACCCCGACGGTGCCGCACGTTCGGGTTGCCGACACAAACAACGTGCCGGTGGCAAATACGAAAGCTGGTTCACGGGGCTTCCCAACCATGGAATTTGTGTCAGCGCCCTGGCGTCAGGGCGGTTCATCCGTGCCAATCTGCGGCCAGATGGTTTTTACAAGACTTGACGCGGCGCGCTTTCGGTTTATTTGATTAGTCATGCAACTTGACAAACTCACGTTGAAATCGCAGGAGGCGTTGCAGGACGCGCAACGGCTCGCGCGCGAACATTCGCACCAAGAAATGGACGGCGAGCATCTGCTGCTCGCGCTCATTGGCCAAACCGAGGGCCTCATTCCCGATCTGCTGGAACGCATTGGCGTGCGTGTGGCGCGGTTGAAGCCGGATTTGGAAGCCGAACTGGCGCGCCGGCACAAGGTCCAGGGCGGTGGCGACCCCTACGCCGGTCGCGATTTGCACAAGGCGCTCGACGCCGCGCAGTCCGAGGCGGGCAAGCTCAAGGACGATTTCGTCAGCACCGAACATCTGCTGCTCGGCCTGCTCGACGAGGCCAGTCTGTCGCTCAAGAAAATTTTCACCGCGCACGGACTCAAGCGCGACGCGGTGCTCAAGGCGCTCGCGGAATTGCGCGGCAATCAGCGCGTGACCGACCAGCAGCCGGAAGGAAAATTTCAAGCGCTGGAAAAATACGGGCGCGATCTCACGGCGTTGGCGCGGCAGGGGAAGATTGATCCGGTCATCGGTCGCGATGAGGAAATCCGCCGCGTGATGCAGGTGCTGACGCGCCGCACGAAAAACAATCCCGTTCTTATCGGCGAGCCGGGCGTAGGCAAAACCGCCATCGCCGAAGGGCTGGCGCGGCGCATCGTGAGCGGCGATGTGCCGGAATCGCTGAAGAACAAACGGCTCGTGGCGATGGATTTGGGCGCGATGATTGCCGGCGCCAAGTTTCGCGGCGAATTCGAGGACCGGCTCAAGGCGTTTCTCAAGGAGATCACCGCGAGCGAGGGGAAAATCATTTTGTTCATTGACGAGCTTCACACCATCGTCGGCGCAGGCGCGGCGGAAGGTTCCAGCGACGCGGCGAACATCATGAAGCCGCAGCTCGCGCGCGGCGAGTTGCGCTGCATCGGCGCGACGACGCTGGACGAATATCGCAAGCACATCGAGAAAGATCCGGCGCTGGAACGCCGTTTCCAGCCGGTGCAGGTGAACGAACCGACGGTCGAGGCGACCATCGCGATTTTGCGCGGGCTGAAGGAGCGTTACGAGGTGCATCACGGCGTGCGCATTCAGGATTCCGCGCTCGTAGCGGCGGCCACGCTTTCAAATCGTTATATCACGGACCGGTTTTTGCCGGACAAGGCGATTGACCTGGTGGACGAAGCGGCGTCGCGCATCAAGATGGAACTCGACTCCAAGCCGACGGAACTG
>Ga0181519_10000110_pt1 | contig 70657 bp, 60 predicted proteins | sample PEATcosm2014_Bin_26_FD_121102 | JGI IMG/M metagenome (GOLD analysis project Ga0181519, IMG submission 121102) | Peatland microbial communities from MTU Mesocosm Facility, Houghton, MI, USA - PEATcosm2014_Bin02_10_metaG | ecosystem: Environmental > Terrestrial > Soil > Wetlands > Peat | place...
CGCCCGCTACAGCGATGTCTTCAAGGGCGACAAGAACTGGCAGGCCATCAAGGTGGCGGGCGGTCAGACCTACGCCTGGGAGATGGGCTCGACCTATGTTCAGAACCCGCCCTATTTCGAGGGTCTGACCATGACCCCCGAACCGATCGTCGACATCGTCGAGGCGCGGATTCTGGGCATCTTCGGCGACTCCATCACCACCGACCACATCAGCCCGGCCGGCAATATCCGCGCCTCCTCGCCGGCGGGGGAATATCTCTCCCAGCATCAGGTCAGCCAGGCCGATTTCAACTCCTATGGCGCGAGGCGCGGCAACCACCAGGTGATGATGCGCGGCACCTTCGCCAATATCCGCATCCGCAACCGCATCACCCCGGAGATCGAGGGTGGCGTGACCCGCCACTTCCCCTCGGGCGAGGTGATGTCGATCTATGACGCGGCCATGCGCTACAAGGCCGAGGGCCGCGGCGCCGTGGTGTTCGCCGGCAAGGAATACGGCACCGGCTCCTCCCGCGACTGGGCGGCCAAGGGCACCAAGCTGCTGGGCGTACGCGCGGTGATCGCCGAAAGCTTCGAGCGTATCCACCGCTCCAACCTGGTGGGGATGGGCGTGCTGCCTCTGCAGTTCATCGCCGACGGCTGGGCGCGCCTGGGCCTCACCGGCGAGGAGATCGTCACCATCCGCGACCTCGACGATATCAGCCCCAGGCGCCAGTTGATGGTGGAACTCTATCGCCCCACCGACGGCAAGATCGCCCGCTTCCCGGTCCGCTGCCGCATCGATACGGCGACGGAGCTGGCCTATTTCCGCAACGGCGGCGTGCTGAACTATGTGCTGAGGAACCTGGCGCGCGAGGCGGCCTAGAGCAGGATGGCTTTAGACGGAACCGTCTAAAGGCTGAATCCCGCTCTAGATTCAAAAGTGAAGAGCCTGATTCACCCTTCACATCTGTTCCGTGTGCGGGGATCAGGCTCTGGGGGCGCTCTTCCCACTCGACCTCGGGCGGCGCACATACGACCCAGGAACGCCTGAGCGGGGTGGTTGATGCTTTCGACTTTGAGCGCAAGGCCGAGAACGGTTTTGGCGATCGCCTCCCTCGCGCTCTGCGTCGCCGCGCACGCTTTTGCCAGGGACAGCTTTGTGGTGGTCAAGTGCACGGTGCAGGCCACCACCTTCCCACAGCCCGCGCCGGCCGTGGGCGCCGTCTTTTTTCGGCGAGTGGGGAACAACTACTTCGCCGCCTGGAGCGACGACGGAAAGGTCTGGGGCGACAACGAATGCCCGACCAGAACCTGCGCCACCTATCCGGGCTACTACGACGTCGCCTGGACCCGCGACGGGACGGCTCGCTGGACCGAAAAGCTGAACGCCTGGGAGAGGGCGGACGCCGAGGGCCGGGTGCGCGCCTATCGCTATTTCGAGGGCGCCATCGCCACGCACCTCAAGATCGACCGCACCAGCGGTGAGCTGACGGCGGTTCAGACCGTCGAGGTCGGCCGGGACGAAGGCCTGCTCGACGAAAAGTCGGGCGCGTTCGACTCCACCGGCGGGTTCACGCCGCACGTCCTGACGAGGACCTACGAAGAACGCGATCATTGCGAGCGGACCGAAGACCCGCAGAGATTGTTGCCGGCGCCCAAGTTCTAGATCGGCGGCTGGCCGCGACTACCGCGACACGCAGGCCGCCAATCCATCGCGTCGAACCGTGCCGGCGCGGGCGTCGATGCGGCCGGTGCGGCGCGCGACATAGGGGCCCGGGTCGGCCGCCTTCCACTTGAGCGGATCGGGCAGGATCGCCGCCAGCCGCGAGGCCTGGGCTTCCGAGAGATCGGCGGCGTCGGTGTGGAAATAGCGCTGGGAGGCCGCCTCGACGCCATAAAGGCCCGGCCCCATCTCCACGGTGTTGAGATAGACCTCCATGATCCGCCGCTTGCCCCAGATCGCCTCGATCAACACGGTGAACCAAGCCTCGGCGCCCTTGCGCACCCATGAGCGCTGCGGCCACAGGAAGACGTTCTTGGCCGTCTGCTGACTGATGGTCGAGCCGCCGCGGATGCGGCCAGGCTTCTTCTCGTTGTGCTGAATCGCCTTGTCGATGGCGTTGAAATCGAAGCCGTGATGGGAGCAGAAGCGCGCATCTTCGGAAGCGACCACGGCGCGCACCATATTGGGCGAAATCCTCGACAGCGGGACCCAGCGGTGGTCGAGGCCATGACCCTCGATCATGCGCTCGATCATCAGGATGGTGATCGGTGGCGGCACAAAGCGGTAGACCACCACCCACACCGGCGGGATGACGATCGCCGCGATCACCAGCCAGGTGATGACGCGTCGCAAGGCGCTCCAGAAACCGCCGCGTCTGGGTGGAATGGATCTCCGGACCGGCCTTTTCGCCATCGCTTCTCTATCCCAAAGTTGGCTATGGCTTGTGAGGCGCCGGCGCCGTTCGTCAAGCCGGCAAGGTGGCGAGGAAAACATGGATGTGAGCGAGGCGGCGGCCAGACGCATGTCGGTGCGGGCGTTCAAGCCCGATCCGGTGGCCGGCTCCGTGGTCAAGGCGATCCTGGAGGGCGCTCATGGCGCGCCATCCGGCGGCAATCTGCAGCCCTGGCGGGTCTACGCCCTGGCCGGCGAACCGCTGGCGGCGTTCAAGGCGATCGTCGCCGCCACGCCCATGGAAGAGCCGGAGTATGACGTCTATCCGCCCGATCTCTGGGAGCCGATGCGCACGAGGCGCTATCAGTGCGGCGAAGACCTCTACGCCTCCATCGGCATCCCCCGCGACGACCGGCCGGCGCGCTTTCGCCAGCTCGCCCGCAATCTGGAGTTCTTCGGCGCGCCGGTGGGCCTGTTCTTCTGCCTCGACCGCAAGGTCGGGCCGCCGCAGTGGGCCGATGTCGGCATGTTCATGCAGACGGTGATGCTGCTGGCGGTGGAGCGTGGTCTCGACACCTGCGCCCAGGAATTCTGGGCCCGCTATGCCAGGACGGTGGCCAAATTCATCGGTTTGCCGGACGATCACATGGTCTTTTCCGGCATGGCGCTGGGTTATCGCGACGAGGCTCACCCCATCAACGGCTGGCGAACAAGGCGTGACCCGTTCGACGCCTGGTGCGAGATGCGCGGTTTCGAGGGGTAGGCGCGACCTAGCTTATCGCCTCCACCCCCGCGCCGCCGGCTTCATCGCCCCAGGCGACCCGGCCGTTGTCGATGGCCACGGCGGTTATGGGCGCGCCGGGATCGACCTTTACCTGGGTGACTTTCCGGGTTGCGAGGTCCGCGGCCCAGACCCGGCCGTCGCCGAGGCCGGCGGCGATGGCGGTTCCCTCGGGCTCGGCGGCGACGCGCGCGACGAGCGCGGACTGGTCGAAACCAATCTCGGCCGCCTGCTTGCCCATCGGCCCGTTGGCGCCGGAGAACGGCCAGAGCACCACGCCGTTGGCCCCCGAGGTCGCCAGCCACAGGCCGTTCTCGACAAACGCCAGCGAGCGGATCTTGGAGGGGTAGCCGCCCATCCGCATGTCCGCGGCGCCCTCGAGCCGCCAGCCGTGCAAGGCTCCTTCCTGCATGGCCGAGATCAGGAACTTGCCGTCCGGACTGAAGGCGACGCCCACGTGCGAGCCGGCCCAGCGCATCATCACCGGTTTCTGCTCGGCGATGCGCGCATACCAGAGCGCGGCGCCGCCATAGGTGGCCGCCGCCAGGCGCCGGCCCTTGGGATCGAAAGCCAGGCCAGCCACCGATTTTTCGTGGGCGAAGCGGCGCTCGAAGGCGGGATTGCCGGCGTCGCGGATGTGAACCTCGCGGCCGGTGGCGAAGGCGATCAGGCCCGAGGCCGGCGAGATGGCCAGGGCGTCAATCCACCGGCCGGGGATTTCGGCGAGAGTCTCGATCACGGGCGCCGCGCCCGGCGCCAGGCGCGACCAGACAAGCCGGCCATCATCGCCGCCGCTGATAATTCCATCGCCCGAGGGGTGAAGCGCGGCGCAGAGGATCGCGCCGTCGTGGCTAGCCGCGGCCTCGCCGCTTTCCCAACGCACCTGGCCATCGCCCAGAGCGAAGGCGGCGCGGCCGGCGTCCCACAAGGTCTCGGTGACATAGGCGTCGAAGGAAAAGCGCATGGCGCCCGCCATAGGCGAAGGCGCGCGACTTGGCGAGGCGGCGGGACTTTACAAGCCGGATTATCCAGGCGATGGGGAAGGGAGATTTCTCGGAGCATCCCATGGCGGCAAAACTAGGCGGTGGCGGCGGCGGCAAGTTCGACCTAGGTCAGAACGCCGATATGAACGTCACACCGTTCGTGGACGTGATGCTGGTGCTGCTGATCATCTTCATGGTGGTCGCGCCCCTGGCCACCGTCTCGATCAAGATCGACCTTCCGCCGGCCACGCCGCCGCCGAAAGACAAGTCCAAGCCGCCCACGTTCATCTCGATCGCCGATAGCGGTCAGATCTTCGTCAGCTTCGGCGCGGGATCGATGAAGCCGTCCTCGATGGCGGGATTGGCGTCCGATCTCCCGGCGTCCCTCGGCGTTGCCAACCCCACCAATGAACGCATCTTCATCCGCGCCGACCGGCACGTGAAGTACAGCCAGTTCATGGACGTGATCAATCAGCTCCAGTTGGACGGCTATTACAAGATCGGCCTGATCGCCGAAGACCTCGGCGGCGGCTAAAGCCGCCGGCCTGCCCTTCTCCCGGTGTGGGAGAAGGGCGCCTATTTTCCCCCCAGGCTCAGCCTGAGACCGCCATAGGCGCCGATCCCCGGCTTATCGAAGCCGACCGGGTCCTGGTATTGGCGGTCGAGCAGGTTATCGATGCGAGCGAAGGCGGTGACGCCGTGGCCGAGGTCATAGGCGCCGGAAATATTCACCACGCCATAGGGGCTCGCCGTCAGGCGCGGGATCGAGAAGTCGCGATTGCCGTCTACCCAGGCGCCGACGTAGAGCCAGGTGGCGGCGAGGACGAGGCGCGGGATCGGCCGCCATGTGCCCGACAGACTGGCTCTGTCCTCCGGTCTGCGCAAAAGCTCCTCGGCGAGGATATCATCGCGCGCCACCGTCCAGGTGTAGTTGGCCGTCACCGTCAGCCGCTTGGGTAGCGTGACCGAGACGAAGCTTTCGATGCCGTAGGTGGTCGCCTTGCCGATGTTGGCCCAGCTCATGCCATCGGCGCTGGTGGTGATCAGATTGTCGATATTCTCGTGGAACCAGGTGGCGCCCAGGCGCACGACATTTTTCGCCAGGGGCTGCTCAAAGCCGATGTCATAGCCGAGGCTGGTCTCGGGCTGGAGGTTTGGGTTGGCGAAGAAATAGGGCGGGTAGCTGACGTACAGTTGAGTGAGGGTCGGGGATTTGAAGCCCGTGCCAACACTGCCTTTGATAAGCGTTCCCAGACCCGGAACGGTGAGCACCGGGGCGATCCGCCAGGTGGCGTAGTCGCCATAGTGATCGTCGTCATCGATCCGGACATTGGCGGCGACGGTCAGGGGATCGATCGGCCGGGACTGGATCTCGGCGAAGGCGCCGAAGATCGCCTGGCGCTCATCCGGCGAGGTATTGAGAATCTGCTGAATATCCTCGCCCACACCCATGACCAGGGTGTTCCGGGGCGACAGCGCCAGCGTGCCTTGCCAGTCGATATTGACCCGGTCGGCGTCGTCGATCGTCTCCGAGGCGCCAAAGCCATCGTCAGGCGCCTGAATGGTGGTGTGATAGTCGGCGAAACCCACCCCCAGCGTGTTTTTCAGCTTGCCGTCGAAAAGACCGAAATTGGCCTCGCCGCGCAGGAAGAGCTGAGAGGTGTCCTGCACCGTCTGGGCCGAGTCCGGGATGGCCGGATAGTCGTTGTAGTTTTCGCCCGTGTTGCGCAGCTCGGCGTCGACATAGCGGACCACGAACCCCAGGCTCACGTCCTTCGTCACGTCCCAACCCAGGCGGCTGGAGAGGGTGAGGTTGTTATAGTAGTCGTCGATCCGCGCTTCGCCCGGCGGCAGCAGGCCAAGCGGCGTCACCGGCGTGGCGCCGGCATGAAAATGCGCCAGGTCGGCCGCGAAGTGAAAGGCGCCGTCGGATCCGGCCACGCCCACGGTCTGGTTGAAGGTGTCGAACGAGCCGCCCTCCAGGCTGCCGGTCAGGCGCGGTGGCCCATCGCCTTGGCGGGTGACGATATTGATCACCCCGCCCAGGGCGTCGGCGCCGTAGAGACTGCCTTGCGGGCCGCGCAGCACCTCGACCTTGTCCAGATCGGCGGTCAGCACCTGGCCGAAGTCGAAAGCGTCGTTCTGGCTGGGGTCGTTCACCTCGATGCCGTCGATGATGACCTTGGTCTGGTTGGAATTGGCGCCGCGGATGAACACCGAGGTGAGACCGCCCGGTCCTCCGGTCTGGACCACATTGATGCCGGGCACGTCCTGCAATGCGTCGGGCAGGGTGCGCCATTGATGATCGGCGATCTGGTCGGCGGTGATGAGGGTGATCGAGCTGGCCACCTGATCGAGCGGCGTGGCGATCTTGGTGGCCGTGATCACCAACGGAGAAACAGGCGTCGTATCGGGCGACGACGCCTGCTGCGCCTGGGCGGCGGAGGCCAGGCAGATCAGGCTGGCGCCGGCGAGGTGGGATTTGAAGTTCATGTGATTTAGCGTCTTTCGCGCGTGACCGTGGCACGTCACCCGCGAAGAAAACGGTCCCTGCGCGCGAACGCCCGATGGGCGCCAGACTCGCCTGGTCCATTTACATCGGCACACCCCGTCCGACGCGCATCGCGTGTGACCACGAATGTGGCAGGTCTCCTGGCTCACGGGTCGACGCCTTCTGGGCCAGCCTTCCCAGGGAAAACGCCCCAGTGGCTATAGATCGGCCTGAAAGACTCTCCGCTCACAGTTGCGGGGGCAGCCGCGGAATTGGGCCCCGGGAGACCCTCACCGCATTCCCTATTGATCCCTTGCGGGAACCACAGCTGTGTTGTTCCGTGATTGAGGGGCGGCCGTCAAGGTGTGGCCTCGCGCCCGATGCGCCGCCTCTATGCTTGAAGTCTCGCGTGGCCGGAGACCCATGGCCGAGATCGTTTACGCCATCACCGACACCCACGGCTGTCTCGACCCTTTGGAGCGGGCCTATGACCTGATCTTGGCCCACGCCGCCGGCCGGCCGGCGCGGGTCGTGTTCCTGGGTGACGCTATCGATCGCGGACCTGACTCGGCCGGCTGCGTGGAGCGGCTGATCGAAGGCGCGTGGGCCGACAATTTCGCGCCTCAGGTGAATCTCATGGGCAACCACGAGGAATTCATGATCGAGGCGCTGAAGGGCGATCGCCGCATGGCCGGGCGGTGGCTGGACAACGGCGGGGACGAAACCCTGCGATCCTATGGCGCCCGGCCAAGCATCGATGCGGCGGTAGAGCTGGACATCCCGCCCGCCCACGCCGCGTGGCTGGCTTCCCTCGCCTATGCCTATGAGACCGAGACCCATTTTTTTGTACACGCTGGCATCCCGCCGCGGAGCACCCTGGCGGAGGCGCTGGCGACCCCAGAGGGCCGACGGCAGCTGATCTGGATCCGCCACGCGTTTCTGGGCGCCGACCACGACTTCGGCAAGCACGTCGTCCACGGCCATTCGCCGACCGGCTGGGTGGATTTCCAGCGCGATCCGCCCTTCCGCACCAACCTCGACAGCGGCGCGGTCTATGGAGGATGGCTGAGCATCGGGGTTTGCCTGCCCGGTGTGGCCGGGCGGCCGGGGGTGTTGCGGGTGGGGCGGTGAGCCGCCGCTCAACCGCCTTTCGCCAGCGCCTCCAGCGCCGGCCCGGCCAGCTGCCGCATGATCCATTCGCTTTTGGTGGTCGCGCCGAGACGGTCGTAGAAGGCGATCGCGCTTTCGTTCCAGTCGAGCACCGACCACTCCAGGCGGCGCAGATCTTCGGCCAGGCAGCGCTTGGCGAGGTGCGCCAGGAGCGCGCGACCGACGCCGGCGCCGCGGGCGGCGGGGCGTACGAACAGGTCTTCCAGATAGAGGCCGTGGCGGCCCTCGAAGGTCGAGACGCTGTAAAACCACAGGGCGAAGCCGACGGGCTGGCCGGCAAGCTCGGCGATGTCGCAGAAGGCGCGGGGGGCGGGGCCGAACAGCAGGGCCTCGACATCGGCCAGTGTGATCTTCACCTCGTGGGAGAGGCGCTCATAAGCCGCCAGCTCGCCGATGAAGTCGAGAATCAACGGTGCGTCGGCTGGCGCGGCGGCGCGGATGGCGGTAGTCGCGGAGATGGCCTTCAGCCCGCGCCGGTGGTTTCCGCCGAAAGCGCCCACAAGCGCTCGGCGGCTTCCGGGTCCAGGGCGTGAGGCAGGACGCCGGCGAAGGGCGCCTCCTTCACCCAAGGCGCCGCCTGGGCGCAGTTTTCAAGATAGAGGCCGCCGACCCCCTCGAGCTCCGGGGCCAGGGCCGCCCAGACGCTGGTCGAAGCGCCTTGTTCGGGCGTCTTGAAACCTTCCCTGATATTGCCAGCGTCGTCCATCCAACCCATGGCGATCATCTCCTCGCGCGGCAGATGGCGCTGGAGCGGGGTCATGATGCCGCCGGGCATCACCGAATTGGCGGTGATTCCGCGATCCTTGAACCGCTCATGGAAGCCTACGGCGAAAAGCGCGTTGGCGGTCTTGGACTGACCATAGGCTTCCCACTTGTCGTAAGGGCGGGTGCGATAATGGGGGTCGTCCCAATTGACGCCGCTGCGGCGATGGCCAATCGAGGTGAGGGCGACGACACGTGTGGGCCGGCCCTGCTCGGCGGCGCCCGCCGCCAGCGCTGGGGCCAGCAGCACGGCCAGCAGATAGTGGCCGAAATGATTGGTGCCGATCTGCATCTCCAGATTGTCGGTTGTGTAGCTTTGCGGGCAGGCCATGACCCCGGCGTTGTTGATGAGGATATGCAGGGGCGTCTCGCCCCAGGCGGCGGCGAAGGCGCGCACCGAGGCCAGGTCGGAAAGGTCAACCAAGCGGACCTGGGCGGCGCCGGGTCGAGCGCTGGCGTCGATATCGGCGGCGGCGGCTTCGCCGGCGACCTTGTTGCGCACGGCCAGGGTCACCTCAGCGCCGGCCTTGGCCAGGGCCCTGGCGGTCTCGACGCCGATGCCGGTGGCCGCGCCGGTGACGATGGCGCGCTTGCCGGTGAGGTCATGGCCGTCCGCGACTTCATGAGCCGGGGTGAAGGCGCCGTAGCTGGAGGTGATCGGGGGAGGCATCATTGAATTCACTCTCCTTGAGGCGGGGTCAGGCCGCCTGGTACCAATCGACGCCGTCGGCGTCGGCGACGCGGGTGACAACCCCGCGATGCATCAGGCAGTTGAGATGGGCCAAAGCCTCGCCGGTGGCCATGCCCAGAAGCTCTGGCGTGATGGAGCGCTTGAAAAGTACGCCAAACACCTCGGTGGCGCGCTTGGGCTCGGCCAGTAGCCCCTCCAGACGGACCAGCGCCCGCTCATGGCCGCCGATCAGATGATCGAGCCGGGCGTGCAGGCCGTGGAAGGGATCATTATGGGCTGGCAGCACCAGCACATCGTCGGGCACCCGGGTCTTGATGCGGGCGAGCGAGCTTAGCCAATCGCGGAGAGGATCGCCGTCCGGTTCGGTGGGAAAGACCGAGATATTGGAGGAGATGCGCGGCAGGACCTGGTCGCCGGAGATCAGCAGCTTCAGCGCTGGGCAATAGAGACAGGCGTGTTCGGGGGAATGGCCGTTGCCCACCACCACGCGCCAGGTCTGCTCGCCGATGGCGAACTCCTCGCCGTCGTCCAGGCGGCGAAAGCTGTCCGGCAGGGCGTGCAGGGCCTTGCCGAAGCCGCCAAAGCGCGACTGATAGGTGTCGAGCATGCCCGTATCCCAGCCGGCGGCGCGGTAGAAGCGCAACGCATCCTGCGGCGCCTCGCGGCCGGTGTCGGCGGCCAGCATCCGGCACATCAGATATTCCAGCCGGGTGATCCAGAGGCGCGCCCCGAACTTGCGTGTCATCCAGCCGGCCATGCCGATATGGTCTGGATGCATGTGGGTGACGATCACCCGGGTCACCGGCTCGCCCTTGAGCACCTCGGCGAAGATCGTGCGCCAGGCGGCGGCGGTGGCCGGGGTCTGCAGGCCGGTGTCGACGATGGTCCAGCCGGTCTTGTCCTTCAGGGCCCAGACATTGATGAAGGCGAGTTGACCGCCAAGCGGCATGCGCATCCATTTGACGCCCGGCGCGACGTCGATCGCGGCGCCCGGAGCCGGGGCGGCCTCGAAGGGATAGCTGAGACGCGCCCGGCCACTGTCTGTCTCCTCCACGCCGTCCCGCAACCTTTCCACCTCCCGCGCTCTCACCCTTGTCGCGCCCCACGCGGCCCAAGCCAAGCCCCTTGACGCCGGCGCGCGATCTTGACCGGCGACGGCGCGGCGGGCATGTGGGCGGCTCTAAAGAGGAAATGTCACAACAGGAGTTTCGCCATGCGGCCAGTCCGCCTTGGTCTCGCGGCCGTTCTTGGTCTTTTCGCCGTGATCGCGACCGCCGCCGCGCCCTCTCTGGCCCAAGCGGCCTCCGCCGCGCCGGCGGTGGAGATCACCAAGGATCAACGGACCAAGGGCATGGCGGTCGCGCCGGCCATGCTCACGGCGATTGGCTCTTCCTGCCAACTTGCGGACGCCCGTTTCGTCGGCGAGGCGACCGACCCCAAGACTAAGGTCAAGAGCTCCCTCTATGAGGTCGCCTGCACGGGTGACGAGGGCCTGCTGCTGGAAAACACCGGCGTCGCCGGTCAACCGCCGATGGCCTTCACCTGCATGGAGGCGGCTACGCCCGGCCCCGATGGCAAGAAAGGCGCCAACCAGTGCGCTCTTCCGGCCAACCTCGACCCGAAGGCCGGCCTCGTGCCCTATATCGCCAAGGCCAAGATCAACTGCACGCCGGACAAGATACGGGCCATCGGTCATACCGACTCAGGCGCCTATTTCGAGCTCGTTTGCCATGAAGGCGGTGGGGGCTACATCCTGCAAATCTCTTCCCCGCCAAGCCTTTCCAAGCCGGTCACCGCCGATCCCTGTCTGATGTACGACCCCAGCTCCAAGGTGACCTGCACCCTCACCGACCGGGCCACTCAGCTCGCGGTGATAGACAATCTCGCCAGCCAGTCCGGCAAGCCGTGCGTCGTCAAGGATCGCGGCGTGATCGGCAAGACGGAAAGCGGCGAGATCTATTTCGAAGTCGCCTGCCAGGACGGCAAGGGCTATGTGCTCGAAGAGAAACCGGGCGGCGGCCTGGCCCAGGCCATTGACTGCACCAACGCCGACGCCATCGCCGGCGGCTGCAAGCTCACCGACACCCGTCAGGCCAAGACCGAGCAGGCGGGCCTCTACACAACCCTGTCCAAGAAAGCCGGGTTCGATTGCACCGTGAGCGGCTACGCGCCGCTGCCGGTGAACGCCGGTGGCAAGGAAGTCGTGGAGCTGAGCTGCTCGAACCGGCCGGATGGCGCGATTGGTGTCTTCGGCGCCACGGCCGCGGATGCGTCTTCGGTGTACGACTGCGCGCATGCCGAATTGAAAGGATTCCGCTGCGCCCTGACCAAGGCGTCCACGACCTATCCCGCGCTCACCAAGGATCTCAACGCCGTGGGAAAGAATAGCTGCACCGTTTCCGAGGCGCGCACCGTCGGGGTCAGCGCCGAACAGAAAGGCTACATAGAGGTCGGCTGCGCCGATGGCTTGCAGGGCTATATGATCGTCTATTCGATGTCGCCGATCACACCACAAAGCGCCCTGATCTGCGCCGAGGCGAGCAGCATCTCCAACGGCTGCACCCTGCCAGGCAATACGAAGAAGTAAGGGCCGTCAGCGCATTCGACATGGCGCCGGTGGGTGGCGGGCGTCTTGTCGGCGGCGTCAGAAGGTCAGCACGCCTGTTCCCACCGGCTCGGCGAACAGCCGCTCGATGTCGGCCGCTCGGCGCGCGCGCGCCAGGGTCTGGTTGATATAGCCCTTGTCGGTGATCTCGCCGCTATGAGCGTCGGGAGAGTCGCTCAGGATCAGGGCGCGGGCGATACGGCCGCCGGCGCCGCCGGCCCGGGCGTTGAACCGCTCCAACCCTGAACGGATAGCCTCGATCACGGCCGGCTGGCTGGCAAGGTCGCCCGTCGGGGCGAGGGTTCGGCAGAACGGCTCATTCAGGAAGATCATCAGGCCCACGCCGCTCCGGTTCTCGCCGCACACGATGGCGTCCAGGGCCGCGCCTCCGATGGCGGAAACCGCCGCCACCCGCAGGGCGCCGACGGTGACGAAGGTGCCGCTGGAAAGTTTGAAATTCTCCGATAGGCGCCCGTCGAACACCAGACCGGCCTCTGGGTCTTGCGGATCGACGAACCGGGCGGCGTCTCCCAGCCGATAGAAACCCTCCTCGTCGAAGGCCGCGGCCGTGGCCTCGGGGGCGTTGTAGTAGCCGGCCGAAACCTGGGGTCCCCGGACGCGGAACTCGAGGCGACCCTGGGCCGGGGTGAGCTTCACCGTCGTTCCGGGAATCGGCAAACCCATCAGACCCATGGTCTGATTGGGCCAATGAACATTGGTGGCCGTGGGTCCGGTCTCGGTGGCGCCATAGCCGCTGCCAAAGGTGATGCGCTCGCCGGCTACCCGCGCCGCCACCGCCTGGATGCGGTCACAGGTGCTCTGGCCCAGGGCGGCGCCGCCGTACTGCAGCACCCGGACGCGGCTGAAGAAGGTGCGGGCCAAGCCTTCATCGGCCTCCAGTTCGCCCGCCAGGAGATCCCAGCCGGCCGGAACCATGTTGTGGTAGGTGGGCGCGATCTCCCGGAGGTTGCGAACCGTCTCGAGGTGGCGGCCGGCCACCGGTTGGCCCGCATCAATGTAGAGGGTCCCGCCTCGGTGCAGCACCATCTGCAAGATGGCGTTGGCCCCCAGGCTATGGCTCCAGGGCGCCTGGTTCACCACCACCGGGGGCTCTGGATCATCATAACAGGCCGCGACCTGGGCGGCGTTGACGGCCACGCCCCGGTGCAGGCAGATCACCGCCTTTGGCCGGCCGGTGGATCCCGAGGTGAGGAGAAGCTTGGCGATGTCGTCGCCCGTGGCGACCGTATCGGCGGGCGAGGCGGTCAACAGCCTCTCAAGGGTCAGATCGCCCGGCCTCGGTTTCCGGCTGGCTATGACAGGCAGCCCGGCGAGAAAGGGCGCCTCCAGGGCGCCGACAAACGCCGCGGCGTCATCGACGAACACCGCCTGGGGTGCGAGCAGCTCGACGGCATGGGCGAGGCGCGAGAGATCGGCGCCCGCGAGGCCATACTGCGGTGAGACCGCCGCGATCGGGATCGCCTGGCTCATGGCGGCGAACCCGATGAGTGCGTGGTCGAGACCGTTGCGGGCCAGAATCAGCAGGGGCGCGCCTGGGGTGAGGCCAGCTTCCCTCAAACCCCCCGCCAGGGCGCGGACTTGCTCTCGCGCCTCCCCGAAGGTCGCCATGCGCCAGCCATCGCCTGAGCGCTCGCCGAGCCACGGGTCGGCGGGTTTCGCCGCCGCCCAGTGATCCAGGGCGTCCAGGGTCGTCTCGAAGGTCGTGGAAACCGGCGTGGGGTTGTGGAGCAGGATCGAGCCGTCCTCGCGGCGTTCCACCTCCAGCCGCCTGGGCGCATAGCGCGGGTCCCGCATGGGAATATCAACGGCGTCGCGCATAGGTCAGGCCGCCAGGGTCTCGAGAAAACGCACCGGCTCTCCGAGGCTGGGCGCGACCACCTCGCCATCGCGCATGACCGCGCGACCGCGGATGATGGTGGCCACCGGGGCGCCCTTGGCTTCGAAGCCGTCGAACGGGGTCCAACCAGACCGGGTGGCCATGTCTTCGTGGCGGATCATCCGGCGGGCGGCCAGGTCCACCAGGGTGAGATCGGCGTCGAAACCCTCGGCCATGCGGCCCTTGTCGGCCAGGCCGAAGATGCGCTGGGGGCCGTGGCTGGTGAGATCGACGAAGCGTTCCAGGGTGAGACGCCCGTTGGCCACATGGGTCAGCATGACGCTGACCAGCGTCTGAACGCCGGGCATGCCGGATGGCGACGCCGGATAGGGCCTGGCCTTCTCCTCGCGAGTGTGCGGCGCGTGGTCGGAGCCGAGCACATCGGCCACACCCATCTCGATCCCGCGCCACAAGGCGGCCTGGTGAGCCGCCTCGCGAATCGGCGGGTTCATCTGGGCGAAGCCCTTGAGGGTCTCATAGGCCCCTGGGGCCGTCAGGGTCAGATGTTGCGGCGTGACCTCGACGCTGGCCACATCCTTGTGATCGGCCAGAAAGGCGATCTCTTCGGCGGTGGTGACGTGCAGAACGTGGATGCGTTTGCCAAGGCCCTTGGCGAGGTTCACCAGCCGGCGGGTGGAGGAGATCGCGGAGGCGGCGTCCCGCACCTCTACGTGGCTCGTCCAGTCGCCTGTGCGGGCCAGAGGGCGGCGCTCGGCCAGGCGGTATTCGTCTTCCGAGTGGAAGGTTCCCCGCCGATTGATGTGCCGGAGGATCGCGGCCACGCCATCGTCGTCGGGCACCAGGAGCGAGCCGGTGGAAGCGCCCATGAACACCTTGACGCCGCAGCAGCCCGGCAGGCGCTCAAGCTCGCCCAGGAAGCGCGCGTTCTCATGGGTGCCACCGACATAGAAGGCGTGATCGCAGTGCATTCGCCCCTTGGCCCGGGCCAGCTTGTCGGCCAGAGCCTCTGCGTCCGTGGTGGCCGGCTCGGTGTTGGGCATCTCGAAAACCGCGACCACCCCGCCCAGCACCGCGGCCCGCGCGCCGGTCTCCAGGTCTTCCTTCCATTCGAGGCCCGGTTCGCGAAAGTGCACCTGGCTGTCGATGACACCCGGCAGCACCGTGAGGCCCGTCGCGTCGATTATCTCCCCGGCCGAGGCGGTCGATAAATCTCCGACCGCGACAAACTTGCCGGCACGGATGCCGACGTCGGCCAGTCCCCGGCCCGCGTGATTGACCACGTCGCCGCCGCGCACAATCAGGTCGAAGGTCTCAGGCATGGACGGTCTCGCTGGCGGTTTGGGCGATCAGGGCGTCGGCGGCCGCGAGGACACGCGCGGCGGGCAGATCGATCATATGGCCTATGGCCTGGTTCAATTTCGGATCGACCTCGACGAAGTGTTCGAACGGGCGCGAGCCGCGCACCGTGCGCCCGTGCGGGCCCCAAGGGGCATAGCGGGTTTCGTCGGAGGGGCCAAAGAGCCCCAGGGTCGGCGCGCCGGCGGCGGCGGCCAAGTGCATTAGACCCGAGTCGTTTCCGATGAAGAGGCGGGCCCGTTTGAGGGCCGCGAAGGCGACAAGGATATCTTCCGTCCCCACCAGGTCGATCAACCGGCCGCCCGGCGCCGAGGCTTTCAGGGGCGCGGCGGCGGCGCGGTCGTTCGGCCCGCCAAGCACCATCAAGGTCCCGCCGGCCAAGGCGCCGCCAGGGCCGAGCAGGCGCCGCGCCACCGAGGCGAAGCGCTCGATGGGCCAGGTCTTGCCGATCCAGTTGGCGCTGGGCGCCACGGCGAGGATCGGACCGGCGCCGGCGGTGAGCGCCGCCGCCCGGGCCTCGATCTCGGCGTCGGTGTGAAGGAAGGGAGATGGCGGATCGGCCTCCAGGCGCAGCAGCCGCGCCGCCTCCACCACCTTGTGCTCTCCTGTCTCGGCGCTCTTGCTGTAGACCGCCCGGCGTGAACGTCGCAGCCGGCCCGAAAGGCCCGAGCCCCTCAGGTCAACCACCAATCCCCAATGGCGCCCACTCACCTTGCGCCATAGTTCGAGCCAGTGGAGGCTGAACGGCTTCTTCTCAAGCACGATCAGCGTTTCGAGGCCGGGCGTCCGAGCGAACAGCGGCGCGCTGAGAGCCGAGCCGACGATGGTGAAGCGGGCGTCCGGAACTTCGGCCTTGAGGGCCTCTATCAGTCCTGACGCGAGCACGGCGTCGCCGATCCGGCTGGGCGCGATGAACAGGATCGGGAAGGGCTTTTTGGCCATGGAGGCCTTCTATAGGCCCAGCAACCCTGGCGCTCCAGGCGCCGCGCCCTCACATTGCCGGTCATGACCGACGCACCGTTGATCGCCGCCTTGACCGACAGAGCGGCCATTTCCGTCGCTGGCCCCGACTGGCGAGGCTTTCTCCAGGGCCTGATCACCCAGGATGTGGAGACCCTCGGCGTCGGCGAGATGCGGTTCGGCGCTCTGCTCACCCCTCAAGGAAGGCTTCTGTTCGACCTGTTTCTGATCGGTCGGCCGGATGGATGTCTGATCGATTGCCGCGCCGACCGGCGCGAGGCGTTGATCGGGCGGCTTGGTCTCTATCGCCTACGCGCCAAGGCGGAGATTGCGCCCCTCGACCTGGCGGTGGAGGCGCTGTGGAACACCGGCGCCGCCGTCGCCGGCTGGATCGCCGACCCCCGGCTCCCCGGCCTCGGCTTTCGAGGTTACGGCTTGCCGGCGCCCGCCGGCGCCCGTCGCGTGGATCGAAACGCCTATGAGTCCCACCGCGTCGCCCTGGGCGTGCCGGGGTCGGACGACTTCGGCGACGACAAGACGTATCCGATCGAGGCCAATTTCGATCTCCTGGCCGGCATCGATTTCAAGAAAGGCTGCTTCATCGGCCAGGAAACAACATCGCGCATGAAACGGCGGGGCCAGATCAAGACGCGGATGGCCACGATCGCCTTCGAGGGCGCCGCGCCGACGCCAGGGGCGGAACTTCTGGCCGGAGACCTGCGCGCCGGCGAGGTGCTGAGCGGTGGCCCGGGTTCGGCCATGGCGGCGTTGCGCCTGGATCGAGCGGACGCCGAGCCCCGACGGATGGAGGATGGCCGAGCCTGGCGACCGGTCTGGCCCGCGTGGATGGTCGAGCGCTCCACCTAAGGGGCGCGCCACCGGTCACAGGGCCATTCGTAATCCTGGGCGCCGCCGTCATGGAATAGCTGGGCCAGGACATAGGCGAACACACGTCCGCTTTCGAACAACGCCCAGGTCTTCTCCCATCCACCGCGAGCGACGGAGCGGGCCTCATGGTCGTCGGCCAGCAGGCGCGCGAGCCGTCCGGCGAGGTCTTCGAAATCGTCATAAAACACCGCTTCGCCTGCTGAATAAAACCGCTCGAAACCGGCGCGGCGGTCGATGAGAGTGGTAAGGCCCCAACCGAAAAAGTGCGCCATGCGATCCGAGGCATAGAGGGGCAGGGCCGCGCGACGCGAGAGTGACCAGCCCATCCGCGCGGACTGGAGCGCTCGGAAATAGTCGTAGCCGCGCGCCGAGGGCTGATCGCCCACGCCCGGAGCCGAGACGCGCAGGTCGGGCGTGATGCGCTTCAGTCCGGCGATGGCCTCGGCCGGGCTCAACCGGGTCTCACCGACATCCCGCGCCTGGGTGTCGCCCACCGGAAACAGCACGTCGAAATCCGGCGTTTCGATCTCGAAGGCCCGGCCGGTTTCGACGGCCCTGTCCACGGGGTTGGGCATATAGGCGGCGAACGCGCCAGGCCCCGCGTTTTCGCCCAAGGCCGGCTCGGCGGTGGTGACGAAGAGCGCGTCGGCCACCCCTTTGCGCAGCGCCAGTCGGCCTCGGTTCTTCTCCGTGTCGATGGGATCGATATTGATATCGACGATGGTGACGCTGGGCGACAGTCGCCGCGCCTCGGCCAAGGCCTCGTTGGTGATCTTGTCGGCGAAATGCAGAAAGATGAGATCGGGCTTGAGCTCGTCAACGCTCTGCAGGAAGCGCCTGTTGGCCCAGGCGCCGCCCTGGCCGGGCAGCCGCGATCCGCGCGCGACAGCGCGGTCGGAGAACTCCACCACCAGGTGATCGGCCCGGATTGCCGCGTGGGTGAACTTGCGGCGAATGTCGAACAGCGACAGGCTGGCGGTATGGCGCTCCGCGCCGGTCATCCAGTTGAAGTCAGCGACGTTGAGAATTCTCATGGGAAGGCGGGCATGGTCCTAGACGTCGGCCGGTGTGGCTGGGCGAATCCCAAGGATGAACTCTACGTCGCCTATCATGACGAAGAGTGGGGCGTGCCCGAATATGACAGTCGCGCCCTGTGGGAGAAACTGGTTCTCGATGGCTTTCAGGCCGGGCTGGCGTGGATCACCATCCTTCGCAAGCGCGAGGCGTTTCGCGCCGCCTTCGAGGGATTCGATCCGGAAGTTGTGGCCCGTTATGGCCCCGCCGAACGCGCGCGGCTGATGGGCGACGCCGGTATCGTTCGTTCCGGCGCCAAGATTGACGCCGCCATCGCCGGCGCCAGGATATGGCTCGACATGCGCGACCGCGGCGAGGATTTTTCCGCCTTCCTGTGGGCCTTCACCGATGGCAATCCGATCCAGAATGCGTGGCCGGATTTCAAACAGGTTCCGGCTCAGACTCCGCTGGCGGTCGAGGTGGCCAAGGCGCTGAAGGCCAAGGGCTTCAAGTTCTGCGGACCGGTGATCACCTACGCGTTCATGCAAGCGGTGGGCATGGTCAATGACCATACAGTGAGCTGTTTCCGTCATGGCGAGCTGGCGCGGCTGTGAAAGTGCGGCCTGGCCCCGATATGATGCTGGAGCGGGCCTGCCCGGGGCCCGTGTGCGGCGTCGACGAGGCCGGCCGCGGCCCGTGGGCAGGTCCGGTGAGCGCCGCGGCGGTGATATTGCGGCCGGACGAGGAGATCGAGGGCCTCGACGACTCCAAAGCCCTCAGCGCCAAACAGCGCGAGGCCCTGGAGCCTGTTGTTAAGATGCGGGCGGTCGCCTGGGCCGTCGCCTTCGCTTCGGTGGAGGAGATCGGCGAGATGAACATTCTCCAGGCGACGGGGCTCGCCATGCGCCGGGCGGTGGAAGCGCTTACCCACGCGCCGGCCTTCGCTCTGGTGGACGGCAACTACGCCTTCCAGCTGCCCTGTCCGGTCAAGACCGTGGTCAAGGGCGACGCGATTTCCGCCTCCATCGCCGCGGCCTCGATCCTCGCCAAGACGGCCCGCGATCGACTGATGGAAGCCATGGATGAGGCCCATCCCGGCTATGGCTTCGCCACCCATAAGGGCTACGGCGCGCCGCGTCACGCTCGCGCGCTGATGGAACTGGGGCCGTGCCCGATCCATCGGATGACCTGGGCGCCGGTGCGTTTGGCGCTAGCGGGTCAGGATCCAGGCTCGATTTCATCGAGGATTGACCGCTTCAATCAAGATTGACCACGCCCCACCAGCCGGGCGACAGCCACGCCATGGCGGATACCCAACCCCTCATTCGCGCGCTTGAAGTCCAGGCCGAGGTTTGCGGCGGATTTGGCTCGGCATTTTCCGCGGGCCTGCTTCAGAAGGCGGCGACCGAGGTGAAGGCCGGCGGCCCGGTCGGCGCGCTGTTCGCGCCTTGGGCCGGCGTCGGAACCCGCGAGCTTTTCGCGGACGCTGTCCCCATCCGGCTCTTGGGCGCCCTGCACGACCTGGCCTTGAGTGGGACAGCGCCTGGGCTCGCCGCCGCCTATCCCGGCGACGATCGGCCTGGGGATGTCGAGCGGGCGTGGCTTGAAATCGACGGACTGATCGATCTTGAGGCCGTCGGCTTGGCCGCGTTCATGAACCATGAACCCCAGACCAATGAAGTTCGCCGATCCTGCTGCCTCCTGCCCGGTTTCCTGACGATCGCCAGGGAGACGGAACTGCCTTTGCGCTGCCTGGAGTTGGGCGCCAGCGCCGGCCTCAATCAGCTCTGGGATCGCTATCGCTACGAATTCGGCGCAGCGGGAACTTGGGGTGCGAACTCGACGGTCGTCTTGGACACCGAATGGCGCGGCGCGGCGCCGCCTTTCGACACAAAGGCCTCCGTGATCGAGCGCGGCGCTTGCGACCGAAAGCCAGTGGATATCGAAGATCCGATCGCCCGCCGGCGCCTGGAGGCCTACATCTGGGCCGATCAGCGGGAGCGCCTCGCGCGCCTTGCCGCCGCGATCGACGTCTGCCGGGCCGCCAGGGTGAGAGTTGACGCCGAGGATGCGGTCGCTTGGGTCAGGCGAATGGGTGAACCGCGCCAAGGCGTGGCCACGGTGATCTTTCATTCGGTATTTTTCCAGTATCTCCCGGCTTCCAGCCAGGGCGCTTTAGTCGGGGCGATATCGGCGCAGGGGGCGAAAGCGCGGGACAACGCGCCTTTGGCGTGGCTGCGCATGGAGCCCCCGCCCGACAATCTGGCCGCCATGGAGCTTCGCCTCACGATGTGGCCCAGCGGCGAAGAGCGCATCCTCGCCAACGTCCATCCCCACGGCGCCTGGGTGGAGTGGTTGGCGGGCTAGAGCCAGGGCGCGACAGGTTCTCTTGCGAGCATTTCTTCGTAGGTGGGTCTTGCCCGCACCAAGGCGAAGCTATCGCCCTTCACCAGCACTTCGGGGACGAGCGGTCGGCTGTTGTATTCGCTGGCCATGACCGCGCCATAGGCCCCGGCGGTCATGAAAGCGGCCAGATCGCCCGCCTCGAAGGGCGGCAACAGCCGGTCGCGGGCGAAGGTGTCTCCGCTTTCGCACACCGGCCCGACCACGTCATAGGCTTCGAGGGGGCCCTCGCGGGGGCTCACCGGCCGAACCTCATGCCAAGCGTCATACATAGCCGGACGGAGAAGATCGTTCATCGCCGCGTCCAGCACCAGGAAACGGTGACCATCGTCCCGAGTATTGACGTGGATTACCTTGGCGATCAGCGCCCCGGCGTTGGCTCCGATCACTCGGCCGGGTTCGAAAATGAATTGGGCCGAGAATCCCTCGAACGCGGCGGCGACCATCGAGGCGAAGGCCGATGGGCCTGGCAGGTCCGGCTGGTGGAAATAAGGAACGCCCAGGCCGCCGCCGAGGTCGAGCCGTTCGACGGCGAGACCGCGATCGCCGAGCCGCTCGGCCAGGCCGCGCACAACCTTGAAGGCTTCGGCCAGGGGTCCGAGGTCGGTGATCTGGCTGCCGATATGGCAGGCGAGACCGGTCATCCGAACGCGGCCGTCGGCGGCGCCCGCGGCGTAAAGGCGCTCGGCCTCGCCTATCGAAACGCCGAACTTACTGGCCGAGGTTCCGGTGGAGATCTTGGCGTGGCCGCCGGCGCCGACATCCGGATTGACGCGGATGGCGAGATCGGGACGCACGTCCAGGTCTCCGGCCAGCCGCAGGATCAGTTCGAGCTCCGGCGCCGACTCCACGTTGATCTGATGGACACCGACGCGCAGGGCGAAGGCGATTTCGTCGGCGGTCTTGCCTACGCCGGAGAAGACGATCCGATCGGCCGGGACGCCCGCGGCCAGAGCGCGGCGGATTTCACCTTCCGAGACCGTGTCGGCGCCGGCGCCGAGGGCGCCGAGCGTGCGCAGGACGGAAAGGTTGGAGTTGGCCTTCACCGCATAGGCGATGAGGGGCGCGCCGAGCGCGGGCCAACTCGCCAGGGCGTCTGCGAACACCCGATAGTGCCGCTCCAGCGTGGCGCTGGAGTACACATAGGCCGGGGTGCCCACGGCCTCGGCGATGGCGCGCAGGCTCACATCCTCGCACCAGAGTTCGCCGCCCCGCAGCTCGAAGTGGTTCATTGCGGACGGGTGAAGGGGTCGGGCAGCACGCCAGGCTGAGCGGCGCCGTTGGGATCGGGATTGGTTCCTGGAACCGGCGCGGCGCGCTGGGTGGCCACATCCTTGGTGGGATCGTACTGCTGGTCCGGCAAGGGCTCGGGCTCGTTGCTTTCCTTCTTGGCCTTGGCTTCGGCGGCCGCCTTCTGCTGGGCCGCGTATTTCGCCTTGGCCTTTTCGCCATACAGGGGCGCCGGTTGGTCCAGATTGCCGACCTTGCCGCAGCCGGCCAGGACGAGGGCCAAGGCGAGTAATAGGGGGAGCCGGGTCATGCGAGCAGAGCCTTCCAACGATCAATCTGGGCGCGAACCTGGGCGGGCGCCGTTCCGCCGAAGCTTGTCCGGCTGGCGACCGACGCCGCCGGCGTGAGCACCTCATAGACGTCTTCGGTGATGCGCGGTTCCAAGGCCTGCAGTTCGGCGAGGGGAAGATCGGCCAGGGTGAGGCCGAGCGCCTCGGCCCGCTTCACCGCCGCGCCGGTGATGTGATGAGCCTCGCGAAAGGCGATCCCGTGGGTGCGAACGAGCCAGTCGGCGAGATCGGTGGCCGTGGCGTGCCCGGCGCCGGCCCAGGCGGCCATGGCCGCGACATCCGGCGTCATATCGGCCACCATACCTTTCATCGCGGCGAGCGACAGGGCCAGGGCGTCGAAGGCCTCGAAGGTCGGGACCTTGTCCTCCTGCATATCCTTGCCATAGGCGAGCGGCAGGCTCTTCATGACCATAGTAAGATTGGCCAGGCTCCCGGCGATCCGACCGGCCTTGGCGCGCACCAGCTCGGCCGCGTCGGGGTTCCGCTTCTGCGGCATGATCGAGGAACCGGTGGTGAAAGCGTCCGAGAGGGTGATGAAGCCGAACTGCGGGGTCATCCACAGCACGATTTCCTCGGCGAGGCGCGAGAGGTGAATGGCCGTAACCGTCGCCGCGCCTAGGGCTTCGAGGGCGAAGTCCCGGTCGGACACGGAATCCAGGGAATTGGCCGTGGGTCGATCGAAGCCCAGCGCCTTGGCCGTCATCTCCCGATCGATGGGAAAGGACGTGCCGGCCAAGGCGGCGGCGCCCAAGGGGCACTCGTTCATCCGCGCCCGCGCGTCGGCGAACCGGCCGGCGTCACGGCCGAACATCTCCACATAGGCCATCAGATGGTGGCCGAATGTCACCGGCTGGGCCGACTGGAGGTGAGTGAAACCGGGCATGAGCGTGTCGGCGTACGCGGCCGCCCGGCCGACCAGGGCGCGCTGAAGATCGCGAAGGCCGCCGATTGTGTCGTCACAGGCGCCGCGCACCCAGAGGCGAAAATCGAGCGCCACCTGGTCATTGCGGGACCGGGCGGTGTGCAACCTTCTCGCGGGGTCTCCGATCAACTCGGCCAACCGCGCTTCGATGTTCATGTGGATGTCTTCGAACTCGTCCCGGAAAGGGAAGTCGCCATCGGCGATCTCGGCTTCCACGCGGGTCAGGCCCCGCTGGAGTTCGACCTCGTCGGACGCCGAGATGATCCCCGTCGCGCCCAGCATGGCGGCGTGGGCGCGGGAGCCGGCGATATCCTCCGCCGCCAATCGCTTGTCGAAGCCGATCGACACATTGATCGCCTGCATGACCTCATCGGGCTTGGCGGCGAAGCGCCCACCCCATAGAGAATGACCGGCTTTTCCGGAGTCGTCGGTCATATGAAGAAGATCCCACTGGCCCTGGCTGGAGCCTTGGCGCTTCTATACGCGCTGGCCGCCTGTTCCAAGCCGCCCGGCCTCGCGCCCCTGGCTCGGGGCCCGATGGCCAAGCTGGTTGTCAGCGACCATCCGGCGCCCGCGCCATCGACGCCGTTCAAGGACGCGGCTGGCGCCAGCCACACCCTGGCCGAGTTTCGCGGCAAGGTGCTGATCGTCAATATGTGGGCCAACTGGTGCCCGCCGTGCAAGGCGGAGATACCCAGCCTTGCGGCGCTTTCGACCGCCTATGCCGGCAAACCCGTGGCCGTCGCGCCGATCAGCGTCGGCAAGGGCGACGACGAGATCGCCGGCCGGGCCTTCATCGGCCGCAATCCGCCGCTGATCTTCTACACCGAGCCGACCTACGCCCTGGCCTACGCCTTCAATCCGCAGGTGGGAGATATGCCCACCACGATCCTCTTCGATCGCCACGGCGTCGAGCGCGCCCGTCTCGCCGGCGGCGCGGATTGGTCGAGCCCCGAAGCCAAGGCCGTGATCGACGAACTTCTGGCGGAGAAATAAGGGCCTAATCGGCTTACGGCGCTGGCTCGACTTTCAGAAAGGCACGTCGCTCTTCACCGGCGCGCTGGGCGGCGCCTCGTCGGTCGCCGGTTTGGCGGGAGCCGGCGGCTTTTCGCTGGTCGAGGTGAGAATATCGTCGATGTCGGCGCCGGTCTTGGACGGTTTGGCTTGGACCGCCTGCGCGGCCTCGGTCTTCGCCGCCAAGGCGTCGGCCTTCGCGTCCTCGACCGCGTCGGCATCGGCGTTGCTCGCGCTGTTGTCGGCGGCGGCGACCGGCGGCGGCAGTTCCACGATAGGTTTGGCCGTAAGGGTGTCGGATCCCGCCGCGTCACCGGCCTCGCCGCCGCCCAGTTCTGGCGCTCCGGCCTCTCGCCAGGACGCCCGCAGTCCGAGGCCGACGCCCGCCGCCGCTAGCAGGATCAGGGCGAAGCCCACGCCGTAGGCGAGAGATCGCGGCGGAAGCGAAACCGGACCGTTTTCAATCCAGCCAGAGGCCATGCGGGTACTTTCAGCTGTCGAAGCGGCAAGCTTAGCGCGCGTGGGACGCCGCGAAAATCCCCGGTCGGCAAAAGGGCTCGCGTGGGCGCTCCGATCGTGGTCACTATGGCGCCGTTAGAGGAGGCGACCGATGGCTGAGGCCAACCGCCAGATTGTTCTGGCTGAAATTCCACAAGGCAAACTGGGGCTCGAACATTTCGCGCCGGGCCACGCCGAGCGGCCGTCGCCGGCCGAGGGCGAAGTTTTGCTTCGTACGCTTTACGTGTCGCTCGACGCGGCGAACCGGGCCTGGATGCAGGGCGCGACCTATCGTTCGGCGCTGAAGGCAGGCGATGTCATGGCCGGAGGCGCCCTCGCGGAGGTGGTTGAGAGCCGCGCGAGCAACCTCTCGGCGGGCGATCTCGTGTTCGCCGACACCGGCTGGAGGGAATGGGCCGTCTTGCCGGCGCGGCGGCTGACAGTGCTGCCACGGCTGAGCCCGCTCACTCACCTTCTGAGCGTCTATGGCGTCGCCGGCCTGACGGCCTATTTCGGACTTCTCGAATGCGGCCGCCCGAAAGCGGGGGAGACGGTGGTGGTCTCCGCGGCGGCTGGCTCGGTCGGTTCGATCGTGGGTCAGATCGCCAAGATTCACGGTTGCCGCGTGGTCGGGCTGGCCGGAGGCGGGGCCAAATGCGCCTTGTTGAAACGCGAACTCGGCTATGACGAGGCCGTCGACTACAAGGCCGGTGACGTTCGCCGCGCCCTTCGGGCCGCCTGTCCCGACGGGATCGACGTCTATTTCGACAACGTCGGCGGCGACATCCTTGAGGCCTGCCTGTTCAACATGAACACACATGGCCGCATCGCTTGCTGTGGCGCGGTCTCTCAATATGACGGCGCGGCCCCACCGCATGGGCCTCGTGGCGTGCCGGGTTTGATCGTCACGAAGCGGTTGACCCTGACTGGCTTCATCGTCTCCGATTTTGACAGCCAGCGCGAGAAGGCCCTCGCGGACCTCAAGGCCTGGGTCGAGTCTGGACAGCTCAAGGTGCGCGAGGATGTGATCGAGGGGCTCGACCAGCTGCCCGCCGCCCTGATCGGGCTTCTGGCCGGCGACAATGTCGGCAAGCGGATGGTCAAGGTCGCCTAGGCCTTCGTCGGGCAAGGGACCGGATCGATGAAAATCCTGGTCACGGGCGCGAGCGGCATGGTCGGGCGCAATCTGCTGGCCGATGCCCGCGCCCGCGATCATGAGATTCTGGCGCCTTCCAGATCACGGCTCGACCTCACCGACCAAGCCGCGAGCGCCCGATATGTCGCCGCGAAGGGTCCCGACCTCATCATCCATCTGGCCGGCCGGGTGGGAGGCATCCAGGCCAATATCGATGCGCCGGCCAGCTTCTTGGCGGAAAATCTCGCGATCGGCCTCAATGTCCTGACGGCGGCCAGAGACGCCGGCGTACCGAGGCTGATCAATCTTGGAAGCAGCTGCATGTATCCGGCGGATGGTCCTGATCCCCTCACCGAGGACGCCCTTCTCACCGGTTCCCCAGAACCGACGAATGACGGCTACGCTCTCGCCAAGCTCGCGGCCTGGAAGCTCGCTTTGGCCATGTCGCGAGAGACCCCGGGGCTCGACTATAAGACCCTCATCTCCTGCAACCTCTATGGGCCGTTCGACCATTTCGATCCCGTCCTTTCTCACCTTGTCCCGGCGGCGATCCTGAAAATCGATACCGCTCGTCGAGGAGGAGCGGGCGAAGTCGAGATCTGGGGTGATGGCGCCGCGCGGCGAGAATTCATGTTCGCTCCGGATCTGGCGGATTTCATCTGGCGCGCGATCGGCCGTTGGGAAGCCATCCCGCCGACGATGAATGTCGGTGTCGGCCGCGACCAATCAATCGATGAGATCTTCGGCACGATCGCCGAGGTCATGGGCTACAGGGGCGCGTTCATCCATAACCCGGCCAAGCCGGTTGGCATGCGCCGCAAGCGGCTGGACGTGAGCCGCCAGACGGCCCTGGGTTGGCGTCCGGCGACGGACCTAAGCGCCGGCGTCGCCAAGACGGTTGAACACTTTCGGGCGCGGGCGGAGTGGCGCATCGAAGACGTGCGCGGCAAAATGACACACGGGCGGCCCTCTCGCGTCTGAATCTTGCCCCAGTTATGGGGTGAACGGCGCAAATAATTTCAACCCGAAGCGGTCGGGCGCTTGGCGATGAACGGCGGCTAAAGCCGCGCTTCAGAGTTTCTTCAGCATCCTCGTCGCAATCTGACATCAACACGCCGCGAGCCGCGGCGGCTATTCATCAAGGAGAGGCCCTGATGATCGATCAGGCTCACCGCATCGACTGGGAATTCTTCGATCGCGCGACCGCCGACGCGATCGCCGTGGGCGAACTCGTGTCCGCCGCCGCCGGCGGATTGCCGATCTACCGTGTCGTGTCGATCTCCGGCGGCCGCGCGTGGCTCAAGGACATCGATGGCGGGCCGGACAGGGTAACCCCGCTGACGGACTTCCATTGGAAGGCGAGCGAACCCGCCTTTTAGCCGCGACGACCATCGCGACCGGTGGGCGAAAATAGGGCGAAACCTAGACCCCTTCGCTCGCCGATAATGGAGTTCGTTAATTCGGCGACGCGTTCGTATATCTTTACAAATATCGCCCCCGCGACTTCGTAGGCCGGTTCGCCGCTCGAGGCGAGGCGCCGCGCATCTCTTGAGCCGACACTCCTGAGTCGACACGGTTTTTCCCCGCCGGTATGGTTAACGCAATTCAGATCGGGTGGGAGCTGGCGTGTGTTGTCGGTTCCCCCGCTAGCGTCGATACCTCTTTCGAGGGGGCCGCGCGCTGGCCGTGAGTACGCGTAAAGAGTGCGTCTAAGGCCAAAAGAGATCACAAAAACGATCCATTTGGACCTAGCCGCTTGCGCGCCGCCGATCCTATTTTCCGCCGCGAGCGCGGCGCCGTGCCGATGGAGGATGACATGCAGGTCAATGTGGATGGCGGCGTCGGGGTCAATGGCGCAAGCGGCGGCGGCAAGGGCGGCGCGGGTGGCGCGGCGACGGCCACGAACACTACCTCGGCGGATCTGACAAACGGCGCGACCGCCATCGGTGGAGCGGGCGGTCTCGGCGGCTCGGGCGGCGCCGGAGGCCTTGGCGGTGTCGGCGGCGCGGCAACGGCGACGGTCGCGTCAACCTTCGCCCAACCTGTCGAATCCGCTTCTTACGCTGTCGCCATCGGTGGCGAGGGCGGCGCCGGTGGAGCCGGGTCTCCCGGCGGCTCGGGCGCCGCGGGCGGCGGCGCCACCGCGTCGGCCGATACAGAGAACAGCACCGACGACGCCCTGGCGAACTCCAGTTCGCTCGGCGGCATGGGCGGCGCCGCGACGGGCTCCGGCGAGACCGGCGGCGCCGGCGGCGTCAGCGCCGCCACGGCCAACGCGGTGGGCTATAGTTACGCCGACGCCGAGGCGGACCAGGTCGGCGGGGATGGCGGCGCCGGCCTTAGCGGGGCGGCTGGGGGCGCCGGCGCCAACAGCTCCATGAATAACGCCGCGACCGGATCGGTGACCGAGTCCGGGCAGTCGTCGTTCGCTAACGCTCGGAGTGGACATCTCAACGCCAGCGGCGCGATCGGCGCCGGAACAAACGTGGGCTCACCATACGGAGATCTGAATCTCGTCCAGAGCGCCGTCGGCGGAAATGGCGGCGCGAGCGCGGGCGGCGTAGCAGGTGTGGCCGGCACGGCGACCTCGATTCTGAACGTGAATGACACGACGGCGTACTATGTCGACGCCGAGGGGCGGACGATCGGCGGCGGCGGGGGGGCTGGTTCGGCGGGCTCGAAGGGCGCGGCCGGCGGCGTTGCGACTTCCACCACTTCAGTCACTGGATTGCTCGAGGTCGCGGGTCGGGCCATCGCCTATGGCGGAACCGGCGGCGCCTCGGCGAACAATTCCGGCGGCGCCGGGGGCGCGGCCATGGCGACGGTGTCCGGCAGTGGCGCGTCATACGCGTCAACGGAAGCCGACGCGTATGGGGGCAATGGCGGATCGGCCAACGGCGCGGGCAAGGTCGGCGGCGCCGGTGGCGTCGCCACCGGCGTGGCCAGCAGCGCCAGCAACGAAGACAATTATGTCTATGATATTCAGATCGGCGGTTCGGGCGGCGCCGGGACGGGCGGCGCCGCCGGCGGCGCCGGCGCCAAAAGCGTCATGACCAATGCGGTTACGGCGCCCGCTACGCAATACGACTATCTCCAACAGATCGCCTTCGGCGGCGCCGGCGGCGCGAGCGCGGGTGGCGTGGCCGGCGCCGCCGGCGCCGCCAGCTCTGTTCTGGCTTTTAATGGCGTTATCGCGGGGCCGGACGCCGCCGGCGACACCATTGACGCCGAGGCCACGGGCGGCGCCGGCGGAACCGGAACCGCCGGCGCCGGCGGCGTGGCGGGCGCTGGCGCGACGGCCTCGAGCAGCGTTACAGGGGGCGCCTACACTTACGGGGCGGCGACGATCGCGACCGCGGAAGCGACGGGCGGCGCGGGCGGTGGCGGCGATGGCAAGGGCAATGTCGCCGGCGCCGGCGCCGCCGGCGCGGCCACAGCGTCGGCCACCATTGCTGGGTCGACGGTAGCGGAGGCGAGCGTCACTCAGACCGGCGGCGCCGGTGGCGCGGCCACCGACGGGGCGACGGCTGGCGCGGGCGCCGCGAGCAACCTCTCCAACGCCGTAAGCGGACTGACCAAAAACGGTACGCTTCAGCTGTCCCAGACTGCGATTGGCGGCGCCGGCGGCGGCAGCGACGTGGGACTTGCCGGCGCCGGCGGCATGGCGAGTTCGATCTTGGCGATCAACGATACGACAAGCGCCACCAATAGCCGCTCCGTCCAGCTCAGCAGCTCGGCGATTGGCGGCGCGGGCGGCTCGGCGACGGGCAAAGGCAATACTGGCGCGGCCGGCGCGGGCGCCGCCGCGAGCGCGGCGGTCAATGTAATCGCCCATGCGACGGGGTTCGCGGGGGCCTATCAGACTGGCGGCGCCGGGGGCGCGGGACTCTCTGGCGCATCCGGCGGCGCCGGCGCGGCCAGCGCCATGACCAACGCGGTTAGCGGCAGCACTATTTTGGGTACGCTCGGCATCAGTCAGCAAGCGACCGGCGGGGCGGGCGGCGCCAGCGCCGGTGGTACAGCCGGCGCCGGCGGCGCGGCGAGCTCCAGCCTGACGTTCGACGATACGGTCAGCAAGACGGCCCGCAGCAGCGCCGTCACCAATGGCGCGAGCGCTGTCGGCGGCGCCGGCGGGGCCGGGACGGCTGGATCCGCCGGCCACGCCGGCGCCAACGCCACGGCGTCGAGCACCCTGACGGTCCGATTTAGCGGCGCCACCTCAGCCGCCGCTACCGGCGGCGCGGGCGGGGCCAGCGATGGAACAAAGGGCGTGGCCGGCGCCGGCGGCGCCGGCGTGGCCTCCGCGTCTGTGACTTCCATCGGTGCGGGGACGGCGAGCGGTACGGTCAGTCAGTCCGGCGGGATTGGCGGGGAGGGCACCAATGGCGCTGCCGGCGGCGCGGGCGGGGCCAGCGCCGTCACCAACGCCATCACCGGAACGACCAATGGCGGAAATTTGTCCCTCTATCAGGAAGCCTTCGGCGGCGCCGGCGGCCTTAGCTATGGCGGCAAGGCCGGGGCAGGCGGCGCAGCCAGCTCGACGCTGACTTTCGATGACCGGAACAGCACGACCAAGAGCAGCAATGTTTCCGCCTACATATACGCCGTTGGCGGAACGGGCGGGTCGGGCGTCAGCGCCTCCGGCGCGGCCGGCGCCACGGCGGCGGGGTCGCTGACCCTCACGGCGACGCACTCGGAAGGCGGGGCGGTTTCGGCCCTCGGAGGAACGGGCGGGGCCGGGGACGGCTCGGGCAAGACGGCGGGCGCCGGCGGCGTTGCCCAGGCCACGGGTTCTGTCACCGGCACTGGTACCTGGTCTGCCTCCATGACCGTAAGTCAGATTGGCGGCGCGGGCGGTAATGGAACGAATGACGCCGCCGGCGGCGTCGGCGCCGCCAGCACTCTCAGCAACGCGGTCTCCGGAACGACCAACGGCGGATATCTGTCATTAAATCAAACGGCGGTGGGCGGCGCCGGCGGCGGCAGCGCGGGAGGCTCCGCGGCCGCTGGCGGAAAGGCGAGCTCGGTGCTGGCCGTTGACGACACCAAATCCAAAACCAAAAGCGCCAGCGTGGCGATCACCGCCAGCGCCACCGGCGGCGCCGGCGGCTATGGAAGCGGAGCGAGCGGTGTCGCCGGAAACACCGCGGCGGCCAGCGCCACGGTCACCGCGCTTTCTTCGGCGACGGCTTACGCCTACGCGACGGGCGGCGCGGGCGGCGCGGGCGATGGCGCCGGCAATACGGGCGCCGCCGGCGCGACTGGGACGGTTACCGCGTCGGCGACTTCGACCCGCGCCTTTTCGGTCACGGCCGCCGCCTATCTCACAGGCGGCGCCGGCGGAGGTGGTACGGACGGCGCCAAAGGGGGCGCGGGCGCGGCCGCGGCGCTGAGCAACGCGGTGAGCGGATCGACCAAGGGTAGCTACCTATATCTGACCCAACAGGCTACCGGCGGGGCGGGCGGCGGCGCCAGCAGCGACGCCGTCGGCGGGGCGGGCGGCGCCGCCGCCACAACCTTCACCGGCACGGCCGACACCACCAACTATTATCACTACGTTTCATCGGTGGCGCTCGGTGGCGCCGGCGGGGCGAGCGACGGCGCCAAGATGACCGGCGGCGCCGCCGGCGCGGCCACGTCGGCCATGACCCTGGCCGATAATACCGCCACAGAGCTCTATGGCACGGTCACCGCCACCGGCGGAATCGGCGGCGCCGGCAACGACGGCGCGGCTGGCGCGGTCGGCGGCGCGGCGAAGTCGACGATCACCGAAAGCGGCGCCGCTGCACTCTACGGCGGCGCTACAGCGACCGGCGGCGCCGGCGGCGCCGCCGCGATGAACGCCGATGGCGGCGTCGGCGGCGCGGGTACGGTCGCGGCGACCATTACAGGGACTGGTAATATCAGCTTTCCGGACAACGCTTTCGGCGGAAGCGGCGGCGCGGCCACAATTAATGGGAACGGCGGTGCGGGTGGTGCGGCCACGTCCACGGCCGTCGGCGCCTCCTCCTATGAAGGGGCGGTCTCCGCCCAGTCCTTTGGCGGAACCGGCGGTTCGGGCGATGGCGTTGGCAAATCTGGCGGCGCGGGCGGCGCGGTAACGGCCACAGCCAAAATGACCGAGACCGGCGGCCAGGTGTATGAGTTTGCATCGGCGATCGCCGACGAGACCGGTGGCAGTGGCGGCGCGGGCTATGACGGGGCCGCTGGCGGCGCCGGAGCGGCGGCCAGCGAGTCAAACGCGGCGACCGGGTCCGCCGCCGGCGGGACCATCGAACTGGGTCAAACCGTTCGCGGCGGATCGGGCGGGGCCAGCACCGGCGGCGTGGCCGGGAAGGCTGGCGCCGCCACCTCCATCCTCAATTTCAACGACACGGGCGCGGCGACCCCAAGCAGCACAATAGACGGCTGGGTCCAGGCGGTGGGCGGGGCCGGTGGCTCGGGCTACGGCACATCCGTCGGCGTCGCCGGCCAGACAGGGACAGCTTCACTCACCCTCACCGGAGTCAACAATGTTCAGGACGTCAATAACCTTCAGGGCGGCCCCGGCGTAAGCGCCTATGGCGGGAGCGGCGGATCGACCGCGGCCAACGGCGCTGGGGCCGTTGGTGGCGCGGCGACGGCGACAATGAACCTGACCGGCGCATCAGTCACAAGCGGCTATTACTACTCTTACTATGGCTATCAATATTTCGACACCGGCGCTTACAGCGATGGTGGCGCTGGGGGCGGCGCAAGTATCAACGGAAGCGGTGGAAAAGGCGGCGCGGCGACGACGACCATGATCGCCAAGGGCAACTCAGTTACCATCGTTGGGGCGGCTCAGGGTGGCAGCGGCGGCAGCGCCGAGGGTCTCGGCAATGTCGGCGGCGCGGGCGCGGCGGCGACGATTACCGGCCAAGCCACCGGGACGGGAACCGGATCGGCGCTGGTGTTCGTCGACCAGGACGGGGGCTCTGGGGGCGGCGGTTACGATAGCGCCAATGGCGGCGCTGGCGCGGCCGCCGCGATTACAAATGCGGCGACGGGAACGACCATCGGCGGCAGCCTGACCCTCATTCAAGGCGCGTACGGCGGCAATGGCGGCTTGAGCAACGGTGGCGTCGCCGGCGCCGCTGGCGCGGCAACCTCTGTCATGAGCGTCGATGACACCAAGAGCGCGACACAGAGCGCCAGTATCAGCGTCACATCGAACGCCGGCGGCGGCGCGGGCGGCGCCGGCGCGGAGGGGACCGCCGGCGCGTCCGGTGGCGCGGCCACCGCCAACACTACGCTCAACGCAGCTGAAAGCGCCTCTGGCGCGGCAAACGCCACAGGCGGGGCTGGCGGCGGCGCGGCGGCCAATGCGGCCGGCGGCGCCGGCGCCGCGGCGTCGGCTGTGAGCACCGTAACGTCGGCGAACGGGGTGTCTAGCGCCGCCACCGCCACTGGCGGAGCCGGCGGGGGCGTCAGTCTGTATGGTTCCGGCGGCGTCGGCGGCGCGGCGATGACCAAGTCGACGTCCACGTCGACCGGCGCTTCCGGCGGCGGAGGATCGACCTCAACCGCTCAAGGCGGGGCGGGCGGCGTCGGCGAAGGAATCGGCAAGGTCGGCGGGGCCGGGGGCGTGGCCACGGCGACTGCCTCCGGAGTGCTGAGCAGCAACGCTTCTGAATCCGTGACCGCCAATCAATATGGCGGCGCCGGCGGCGCCGGCGTCAACAACGCCAACGGTGGCGCGGGCGCGGCGAGCACCCTCAGCCAGGCGGTGACAGGCGCGACCAATGGCGGAACCTTGTCACTCGTCCAGCAGGCGACGGGCGGCGCCGGAGGCGGCAGCGCCGGCGGTGTCTCGGCGAAGGGCGCCGCGGGCGTCTCGACGCTGACGTTCGACGACACCAAGAGCAAGACTCAGAGCGGCTCGGTCTTGACGCAAAGCAACGCCACCGGCGGCGCGGGCGGATCGGGGTCAGGCGGATCGGCCGGAGGCGCGGGGGGCGCCGCCACCGCGACCTTGGCGCTGACCACGGCCGCCTACGCCAACGGCTCGACCGCCGCCTTGGCGGGCGCCGGCGGTGGATCGTTGCTGGATAACGCCGGCGGCGCCGGGGCCGCCGCGTCGGCGACGACAACGGTGACCGCCGGGACAAATGGGGCTGGCTCGGCAACCGCCACCGGTGGCGCGGGCGGCGCGGTCGGAAATAACGGCGTCGGCGGCGCGGGCGGCTCCGGTACGGCGGCGGCCACGACAAATGACGCGACGGGCGGAACCTCCTCCGCGACGTCCCATGGCGGCCAGGGCGGCGCCGGCGATGGCTCGGGTAACACCGGGGGTGTCGGAGGCGCCGCAACCGCCAGCGCGGGCGGGACGGACTCGGGGGCGAATACCCAGCAGAATTCCGCCACCGCCATTGGCGGCGCGGGCGGCGCCGGGACCGATCTGGCCGCCGGCGGCGCCGGCGGCGGCGCATCGATCTCCAACGGCGTGACGGGTTCGACCGTGGGCGGAAACCTCTACGTGACCGAAAGCGCCACGGGCGGCGCGGGCGGCGCAAGCGCCGGCGCCGCGGCGGGCGCGGGCGGGGCCGCGACCTTGATCGAAACCCTGTCCGACACCAAGAGCAGTCTCGTAAACGGCACCATCTCGGCTACTGGCGGTGTGGGCGGCTACGGCAGTGTCGGCGGGTCCGGCGGCGCGGGCGGTGCGGCGACTGCATCTCTGACCTTGACCGGCGCGACCTCGGTGACCGCCAATGTCACCGCGGCCGGGGGCGCTGGGGGCGGCGCGGCCACCGGCGGGGCCTTGGGGGCCGGCGGCGCGGCCACCGCGACGACCTCGGCGACGTCGACCGCGACCGCGAACGCAAGTGCGACTGCCAGCGGCGGCGTCGGCGCCAATGTCGCCGGAACGGCTTCGGCCACGACGACCACCAGCGGAACCAGCGGCTCTTACAGCGCCACTGCAAACACCGGCCTGCTCACCGGCCACCTCATCCAGTCGGTCTCGTCCAGCTCTACCGGAAGCGTCGATGGCAAGAGCGTGGCGACCGCTCAGGCGGTCATAGCTGGCGCGGTGCCGGGGTTTGTCAAAACGGGGACGGCGGTGGCCGCAATCACCGGCGCGCCGAGCTCGATCGCTACTGGAACGGTTTTGACCGCCAACAGCAAGATCAAGGCGGCGTTTGGGGCGTCTCCGGTCTTCTTCGGCATCGCCGAGCTGGGCGGCGGGTATTCGACAAGCGGTAAAACCGCCCAGTCGATCACCTCAACGGTCAACGAGACCGTGGACCTCACCCAGCTGAAGACGGCCGAAGATTTGGTTGTCGGCTTCTATGACGGAACCTCCGCTGGCGCCGGCGTGACCGGTGTCACGTTCAACCTCTATGTCGACGGTGTCGACGTCGATAGCCAGACCTGGAGCGGTTCGACCGCGGCGACGTCGGCCAAGACCTACTTCACCGACAATTCCGACGATTTGGGCTCGCTGGTCAGTGGCTCGACTCTAGTCGGGACCAATACGGTGCTTTCAGTGGAAGCCGTGCTTACGGTGGCGAGCGATAAGGCCAACTCCGGCTTTTACGGTGATATCATCGTCGGCGATCCGCCAGCGGCGGCGACCCAGGCGCCAGCCTCGACCCAGGTTGGTTCACCACAGGTGTTCACCACGGCCATGTCGAGCTTCGGCGCCTCCGCCGGTGCGGCCGTGACGGCGGCGAACGACATCACACCGACTCGCCAGGCCGCTCTCGTGACGCCGCGGCATGCGGCCACCGCCACCGCCTAGGCGGTGGCGGCTCGCTGACATCAGGCGGCGATGGTTTCTACCGCCGCGGCGCGCGCTGGGGTCGTCGATTCGAACGCCGGGGCCGGGCGTGAAAAGCGCATGACGCCGTCATCGAGCTTGCCATAGCGGAAGGCCATGAGGTCCAGGGCGTAGTTCTGATAGACCTTCCAGGGGGCCTTGCTTCCCTGTTGAGGCAGCCGGTTGAGCGCCCGTTGCACATAGCCCGAAGAGAAGTCCAGCCAGGGCGCCGCTTCCAGCCCGGGGTCATTATTGATCGGACGGCATTCGGTAAAGCCGCCCTTCTCCATGTGATTGAGAAGCCGGCAGACATACTCCGCCGTCAGGTCGGCCTTGAGCGTCCAGGAGGCGTTGGTGTAACCGAAGGTGGCGGCGAGGTTCGGCACACCGCTGAACATCATTCCCTTGTAACTGAACGTTTTTGGCAGATCGATCCGGGCGCCGTCGACGATCACCTCCAGCCCGCTCATGAGCTGCATATCGAGTCCGGTCGCGGTGACGATGATGTCGGCGCGCAGCTTATGTCCGCGCTTGAGGCGAATGCCGTCGGGTTCGAAGGTGTCGATGAGCTCGGTGGCCACGGAGGCCTTTCCGGACTTGATCGCTTCGAAGAGGTCGGCGTCGGGGACCAAGCACAACCGCTGGTCCCAGGGGTTATATTTCGGCGTGAAGTGGGTGGCGACGTCGTAATCAGGGCCGAGCTGCGCGCGCACCATATCAATCAAGCCGGTCTTGGCCTTGGCCGGGTTCTTGCGCATCAAATTGAAGATGTAGAGTTGGCCCAGCACGTTTCGCCAGCGGACGATGGCGTAGGCCAGTTTCGAGGGGACCAGCTCGCGCAAGGTGTTGGCGAATGAGTCTTCCGCTGGCCTCGAGACCACATAGGTCGGTGAGCGTTGCAGCATGGTCACATGGGCCGCGGTCTTGGCCATTTCCGGCACCAGGGTGACCGCCGTGGCGCCGCTGCCGATCACCACCACCCGCTTGCCCGCATAGTCCAGCTTCTCAGGCCATTGCTGGGGGTGGATGATCTGGCCTTTGAAGGTCTCCTCACCGGGGAACGCCGGTCGATAGCCGGCGGCGTAGTTGTAATAACCGGCGCACATATGGAGGAAATTGCAGGTCACGCGCTGGGGCGTCCTTTCCGGACCCTGCTCATAGTCCACCGTCCAGCGCGAGGTGGCCGAATCCCAGGCCGCGCGCTTTACCTTGCGCCCGTAGCGGATGTGCTTGTCGATGCCGTAGGCTTCGGCGGTCTCGTGGAGGTAATTAAGGATGGCCGGTCCGTCGGCGATCGCCTTGGCCTCCTTCCAGGGGCGGAACGAAAAGCCCAGGGTGTACATGTCCGAGTCCGAGCGGATGCCTGGATAGCGGAACAGGTCCCATGTGCCGCCCATGGCCTCGCGAGCCTCGAAGATGGCGTAGGTCCGCTTGGGGCAGCGCGACTGCAGATAGTAGCCCGCGCCGATTCCTGAGATGCCGGCGCCGACCACGAGCACGTCGAAATGTTCCATCGCGATGATTTCCTCGGCCCCGCTCGACTGGCGTTCATCTTATCGTCATTCACTTTAACAGCATTTAGGGTCATGACGGAAACGGCGCCTGGCGCCGGGGACACAAAGCCGCAGGGCGCGATTTTGGGGGAACGGGGCCGGTTGGCCTGACCAGGCATGGCGTCACAGCGCGACATCGAAAACCGCCATCCGATCACCGGCGCCCTGATGCTGGCGACGCTGATGAACACCCTGGACAGCACCATCGCCAACGTCGCCCTGCCGCACATCCAGGGCAGCATCTCGGCCGCCCAGGATCAGGTCACCTGGGTGCTGACTTCCTACATCATCGCCGCGGCGATCATGACGCCCCTGTCGGGCTGGCTCTCGCTCAAGATCGGCCGCAAGCGGATGTTCCTGATGTCGATCGCCGGCTTCACCGCCGCCTCGATGCTGTGCGGCATCGCCACCAGCCTGCCGGAGATCGTGCTCTTTCGCCTTCTGCAGGGCATCGCCGGCGCTTCGATGATGCCGCTCTCCCAGAACGTCATGCTCGACATCTATCCGCCCAAGCAGATCCCCCAGGTCATGGCCATCTGGAGTTCGGCGGTGATCCTTGGGCCTATTCTCGGCCCGGCGCTCGGCGGCTACCTCACCGAGAATCTCTCGTGGCGCTGGGTGTTCTACATCAATCTTCCGATCGGCATCTTGGCCTTCATCGGCCTGTGGATCTACATGGACGACGACAGGGGCGGGCAGGAGCGACCCTTCGATTTCCTGGGTTTTGGGGCCTTGATCACCTTCATCGGCGCCTTTCAGGTGATGCTCGACAGAGGCCCCAGCCAGGATTGGTTCGGCTCCAGGGAGATCTGGTTCGAGGCCGCCGCCGCCGCCATCGGCTTCTACGTTTTCCTGCTCCAGACCCTTACCTCTCCGCATCCCTTTTTTCACCGCGACCTGGCCAGGGACCGCAACTTCGTCGCCACCACGGTGTTCGGCTTTTTCACCGGCGCCCTGCTCTTTTCCACCTCCGCCCTGCTGCCCTCGCTGATGCAGAACCTGATGGGCTTCACGGTGCTGCAGAGCGGCTACGCCAGCATGCCCAGGGGGCTTGGATCCCTGATCGCCTTTCTCGCCGTGCCCATGCTCCTGGCGAGGTTCGGGGCGCGTCCCGTTCTGTTCGTCGGCCTGGCGCTGTCGCTGCTGGCCATGTGGCAGATGAGCCGGTTCGACCTGATGATGACGTCCGGGCCGATCATGCTCTCCGGCCTCACCCAAGGCATGGGTACGGGCCTGATGTTCGCCCCGCTCACTTCGCTGGCCTATGTCACCCTCTCGCCGGTCCACCGCACCGAGGGCACCATCGTCGCCACCATGGCCCGCAACCTCGGCTCCAGCGCCGGCATCTCGCTGCTCCAGGCCGGCCTCATCCGCCAGAGCGCCATGGCCCACCAGGTGCTGGCGACCCATACCCAGCCGAGCGATCCGGTCTTCCGCGCCGCCCTGCCGTCCATGCTCAACCCCGACAGCGACTTCGGCCTCCAGGCTCTCAACGCCGAGGTCACGCGTCAGGCGGCGATGATCGGCTATGACAGCATGTTCAGCCTGATGATGGTGATGGTGATCGTCATGGCGCCGCTGCTGCTCTTCCTGCGGCCGCCGAAGCCCAGCGCCCTGGCCGCGCCTCTGGAGGCGGTGGACTAACCGGGCGCGCCGGCGCCGGAGAGCGCCAAGGCCTCCGCATGGCTGGTCGCCACCCAGCCCTTTTCTTCGCGCCAGCGGTCGGGCGTGGCGGCGAAACGGCTGAGCGACAGCTTGTCGATGTCGGCGAACGTGCAGCGGCCTTCCAGAACAAGATCGCGCACCGCGTGGCCGCTGGCCGGCGAGAGGCCGAAGCCCACGCCGCTCATGGTGGCGACGGTGACGTTGTCTGGATCCTTCAGGCGATCGAGTACTGGCCGACCATCGGGGGTGTTCTCCACCACCCCGGCCCAGCTCCGGATCACGCGCAGGTTCCCAGCGCCGGGAAGAAGTTCCGCCACGCGCCGCGCCAGATTGCGCAGCAGGGGCGTGGAGGGCCGCCGCCGAGGCCCGTCCTCCTCCACCTCCAGCCACTCATGCGGGCCGCCGCCGTAGGCGAGGTTGCCGCGCAAGGTCTGGCGGCCATAGAGGCCGTTGCCGTCGACTCCGCCGATGGCCATGAGCGGCGCCGGCTCGGTGACGATCATCTCGGCGCGCACCGGCGCCAGCGGCAGGCGCGCGCCGACCTGGGCCAAAAGCATTCCAGTCTGGGCACCGGCCGCGATCACCAGATGGTCGCAGGAAAAGGCGCCGCGCGGCGTCTCGACCGTTGTCGCCCTTCCGCCGGCCGTGAGAATTCGTGTCACGGGCGCGTGTTGCAGCACCCGTCCGCCGAGGTCCTGGAGCGCCCAGGCATAGGCCTGAACCGTCCGTTGTGGATTGGCCTGGCCGCCAAATCTCAAATGAATGCCGCCAGTTACATTGTCGCCGGCCAGGGGCACGAATTCGCGAACGCCTTGCGGGTCGAGGTCATCGACCTGATAGCCTAGTCCCCGGCAGATCTGGGCCATCTGCTGATAGTTGCGCAGATGATGGTCGGTGGTGGCGAAGATCACCCGCTCGCGGCGATATTCGGTGGCGTAGCCTAGCATTTCGTCCATCAGCGGCCACAGGCGCTGTTCCTCGTGGAAGAGGGGGCTGTGATAGTGCGAGGCGCCGCCGCCATTGCGGCCCGAAGCCTCCCAGCCGACCACGCCCTTGTCGAGCACCAGGACGTCGATGCCGGAGCGCGCCAGCCACCAGGCGGCCGAAAGGCCGGTTACGCCGGCGCCGATGACGATCACCGAGGCGCCGGTCATGGATCGACCTCTCCGGCCAGAACCCCGCCGAGCAGGGCCTCGCGCTCGGTGCCGATGTCATCGTAGGGAACCCACTGAGTGGGGATGCCGAGCCAGACGTCCCAATGGTTGGACATGGCCTTGGCCTCGTCCCAGTCGGCCAGCACCTTGAGCGGCAGCGGCCGGACCGGGGCGCGATAGCTGGCCAGGGGGATGTCCCGCGCCTGGCCGTTGGAGGCGCAGGCGAGCGCCAGAGCCACCTGCTCGCGGCAGCGCCGGCCCTGGCAGGGACCCATGCCGGCGCGGGTGAGGCGCTTGATCTGATCCTGGTTGGCCGGTCCGCTCTCCAGCAGAGAGGCCAGATCCCGCCGGGCCATGGCCGGGGGCGGGGCGCCGAGATAGGCCGGCTGGCGGACGCCCAGCAGGGCCTCGCGGGTCACCGCCTCGCACTGGCAGATGACCACATCGTCGGGACCGGCCGCCATGAGCGCGCGCATCCAGGTCTGCCGGTAGGCCAGGGCGTCGGGGACGCCGGCCTGAGCCACGCCGGCCACGTCGCCAGCGATGAACACCTCGGCTAGGGTGGTCGCGCGCCCGTCGGCGCTTACCGGAACATGGCCGCCGAGGGCCGGCTGCATGGCGAGCCCGGCGCCAAGCCCATCGAGCAATTCGATGTTCGGTACGACGCCCAGGGCCTCCACGACGGTGTCGCAAACGATCTCGAAAGGATCGCCATTTGATCCCTGAATGATCACAGCTTCCGCACCGTTCAGACCGCCGACAGCGCGGATCGGCGTGGCGCCGACGTGGATCGGCACGCCGGCGGCCGCGAGCTCGGCGAGCAGGTCGGCGGGTCCCCGCGCCGCCCCCTCGACCTCGATCAGGGCCGCCACCTCGAGCCCCCGGCGGAGCGCCAGAAGCGCGGTCCGCAGCGCCAGCTCACCCGAGCCCAGAATCACGAGGCGCCGGCCGGCGAAGGCGTCGTAGATTTCGAGGAGGGCGGCGAGGCCCTGGGCGCCCATGACGCCGGGCTGGTCCCAGCCCTCGAAGGCCAAGCAGAGGTCGCGGGCGCCCGTGGCGAGGATCAGGCGCTCGAACCCGACCATCCAGGCGCGGTCTTCGTCGGCGAGACCGGCCACCGGACCCGGCAAGGCGGCGAGGCCGTAGCCGTTCACCCAGGCGCCCCAGCAGGAGACGCCGAGCTCGATCTCGACGCCGGCGTCGAACGCCTCGGCCAGGGCCGGGCGGGCGGCGAACACCTGCTCGATCATCCGGCCCCGGGCCTGGACAGCGCCGGTGTAGCGCGCGCCATAGTAGAGCGGGGTGTCGAGACCCATCAGGCCGGGGGACACCGGGTTCTCGTCCACCAGCAGCACCTGGGCGCCGTTCCTGGCGGCGTCTATGGCGGCGGCGACGCCGGCCGAGCCGGCGCCGATCACCAGCACCTCGACCTGCCGGTCGGGCTCGGGGAACTTGCCGGCCACGGCGTTGGGATCGAAGCCGCGCGTGGTCACGCCGCCTCCAGGCCGCGGGCCAGATCGGCGATCAGGTCGTCGGGATGCTCCAGGCCCACGGAGAGGCGCAGGGTCCCGTCGGTGATGCCGCCGGCCAGGCGACGATCGGCCGGCACATTGTAATGGGTGGTGGTGGACGGGTGGCAGATCAGGGTCTCCGATCCGCCGAGGCTGACGGCCAGCTTGAGGATTTGCAGCTGGTCGAGCAGGCGAAAGGCCGCCGCCTCGCCGCCCCTGACGGTGAAGGAGAAGGTCGACCCAGCGCCCCGGCACTGGCGGTCGTAGACGGCCCGGGCCGGCGAGCCGCCCGCGAGGAAGCCCAGATAGGTCACACCCTCAACCTTGGGGCTCTCCCGAAGAAAGCTCGCCACGGCGGCGGCGTTGGCGCAGGCGCGCTCGGTGCGCACCGCCAGGCTTTCCAGCGAGCGCAGCATCAGCCAGGCGGTGAACGGCTCCATGTGGTTGCCGAGGATGATCCGCAAAGTGTTGAGCGGGGCGATAAGCGCTTCCGCGCCGCTGACCGAACCGGCCAGCAGGTCGCTGTGACCGCCGCAATATTTGGTGAGCGAGGTGACGCACAGGTCGGCGCCTTCCTCCAGCGGGGTCTGCAGCAGGGGGCCTAGAAAGGTGTTGTCGACAGAGATAAGGGGACGCTTACCTTGTTTCGCGCCGATCTCGTCCGCTATCCGGCGCACTAGGGCGATATCGACAATGGCGGCGGTGGGATTGGCCGGGCTCTCCAGCATGAAAAGCGCCAGCGGCCCTTTTTCCATGGCCGCCCGCGCGGCGGCGCGGAGGGCCGCCTCGTCGCAGCCGTCGGCCGTGGCTTCGATGTGGACGCCCATATCGGCCATCAGCCCATTGAGGAGATTGTCGGCCCCCGAATAGATCGGCCTCGTATGCACCACGCTGTCGCCCGGCCGCAGGAAGGCCAGGGCCAGGGTGGAGATGGCCGCCATGCCGCTGTTGAAGCCGGCGCAGGCCTGCGCGCGATCCAGCGCCGCCACCCGCGCCTCGACCATGGAAAGATTGGGGTGGCCGAGCCTGGAATAGATGAACCCCTCGGCGATCGGGCCGCCGCCTTGCGCTTCGACGGCGCCGTCGAAAAAGGCGCGGTGGAAATCCTTGGCCGCCTGGGCGCTGGGATAGACATAGGTCGAGGTGAGCACGATCGGCGGCTTGGCCGCGCCCCAGGCGTCGGCGGGGTCATAGCCGTGACCCACCGCCAGGGTGTCGGGATGGAGCGCGGCGCGCTCAGCCGGCGGCAAGGCGCGGCGCCTCCCGGGGCCGGCGAGACCCGACGCCCTCATCGTCCAGATAGCGTCGGGCGGCGGCGCAGTACCAGTCGACGAACCTTAGGGCCAGGGCCTCGGCGTCCGGCGAGAATGGCCCAGGCCGGAAGCCCGGCGAGTTCACCCCCGCCTGGTTGTTCTCCACCAGATCGCGGTCCTGGAGATTGGTGCGGGTCCAGAGCCTGGTTAGATCCTCGATCTCGTAGTCGACGCCCTCGACCGCATCCTGATGAACCAGCCATTTGGAGACCACCAGGGTCTCGCGCGGGCTCACCGGCACGGCGGTGAACATGAACACCTGGTCGGCGGTGGCGTGGGCGAAGCCGTTGGGTTCGACCGCCCAGCGCAGGGAGCCGATATCGCCGCCTTCGGCCTCACACATCAGCCTACGGACGGAATGGCCGCCATCCATGGTCATGGACTTGAAGCCGTCGTTGAGGGTGAAGCGGATCGCCTGCCACCAGTCGCCCTCGATCGGCCCGATCGGCAGGCCGGCCGCGGTGAGGCGCTCGACGAACTTTTCCTGGCGCCGATCCTCGCCATAGTCGAAATGGGCCGAGGCGCCGACGGGGAAGCTCTGGGCCAGCTCCGGATGGGCGCCGGAGCAATGATAGCACTCCCGGGCGTTCTCCATCACCAGCTTCCAGTTGGCCTTCTCATAGAGCACGCTTTGGTGGGTGAGCTTGGCGTGGCCGAGGTTATGCGGCGCGATCAGGGGGGCGAAGGCGCGCTTGAAGTCCTCGATCGGCGGCGGATCGTCGGCCAGGCAGACATAGAGCACGCCGCCGAGGCTCTCGATGTGAACGGGGATCAGGCCATGATCGGCCGGGCTGAAGTCGTCCGGCATGCGCGTGGCCGACACCAGCTCGCCGGAAAGCTCATAGGTCCAGCGGTGGTAGGGGCACACCAGCCGCGCGCTCGCCCCGGCGCCGGCCGGGCAGATCCGGGCGCCGCGATGGCGGCAGCTGTTATGGAAGGCGTGCAGGGCGCCGGCCCGGTCGCGGGTGATGAGCACCGGCGCCGTTCCCACCGTGGCCGCCATCCAGCCGCCGGCGCGCGGCAGCTCGACCTCGAAGCCGACCATGATCCACGCGCGGCCAAAGATCGCCGCCATGTCGAAATCGAACGCTTCGGCGCTGTTGTAGAGCCCCCCCGGCAGGCCGTGGCCGGGCCTTCGCTCATCGAGGAGCCGCGCGATGTGGGCGAGATCGACCATGGCGCAGAGTCTATTCTCCAAAGCCGCCGGTTTGCAAAGCGGTATGCGGCGTGGATTGGCGCGAACGCGTCATGGGGCGCTTCTCGCTTCCAACATTGAATGCACCAAGGAGGAACCTCTCCCACCTGCGTCATCCCGCACGCAACGCAGCGCAGCGAAGTGGAGATGCGGGACCCAGGAGCCACATTCAGCGTTTGGTGAAGCTGCGCGATGATCGGAGAAATGGCGCCCAGTCCCCTGGGTCCCGGGTCTCCGCTACGCTTCGCTCCACTTCGCCCGGGATGACGCAGGTGGTGGGGAAGGGGTTGCGCCGCTGACCGGCGGTTTGCAAAGCGTCGGCCGATCTGGAAACTGGAGCGGCGGTAGCGGGAGGGGTGATGGCCGACGGTATCTGGAAGCTGCCAAAGCCGGGTCCGGTGCGGGTGGTGGAGAATGACTGGATCGCGGTCGGGGGCGGCGAGCGGCTGGCGGTCCAGCTGTGGATTCCGGACACCGGCGGCGCGTCGCCGGTGGTGCTGGAATACATTCCCTATCGCAAGCGCGATCGCTATCGCGCCTACGGCCAGTATTGGGGGCGAAGGCTGGCGGGGTTCGGCATCGCCTACGCCCGGGTCGATACGCGCGGCAGCGGCGATTCCACCGGGGTGCTCACCGACGAGTATCTTCCGCTCGAACAGGAAGACGCGGCGCGGGCCATCGCCTGGCTGGCGGCCCAGCCCTGGTGCAACGGGTCGGTGGGGATGCGGGGCGTCTCGTGGGGCGGGTTCAGCGCCCTGCAGGCCGCCGCCCTCGCCCCGCCGGCGCTCAAGGCGATCATGTCCATGTGCGCCTCGGATCGTCGGTACACGGATGACGCCCACTATATCGGCGGCGCCCTTGGCCTCACCGATCTCAAGTGGGCGGCCAGTTTCAAGTTGGTGATGGCCGCGCCACCCGATCCGGAACTGAGCGGCGAAGGCTGGGAGGCCATGTGGCGCCGGCGGCTGGAGGCGTCGCCCCCGATCGCGGCGAAGTGGCTTCGCCATCAGCGGGAAGACGGCTATTGGCGCCAGGGGTCGGTGGCGGAGGATTACGCCGCCATCCGCTGCCCGGTCTATCTGGTCGGCGGGCTGGGCGATTCCTACAACGCGGCCATTCCCCGCCTGCTGGCCGGGCTGAGCGTTCCGCGCAAGGCCCTGATCGGGCCCTGGCGCCACGGCTATCCCGCGCCGGCCTCGCCGGGACCCGGGCTCGACTGGGCGCACGAGGAGGTGCGCTGGTGGGATCACTGGCTGAATGGGGCGCAGACCGGGATCATGGATGAGCCGATGCTGAGGGTGTTCATGGCCGAGGCCACCGAGGCGCGGACGGCCGGCGGCGAACTCCCCGGCCGCTGGGTCGCCGAGACCGCGTGGCCGGCGCCGGACGCGCGGACCCGGACGCTGCATCTTCAGCGTGGCCGGCTGGGCGATCAGGCGGCCACGAGCGGCGCGGCCCGGATCGACGGGGATCGGATCGTCGGCCTGTGCGCGCCCGAGTGGGTCCCCTTCGCCCTGGCCGAAGTCGCCGGCGAACAGTCGCCGGACGATGCGCTCAGCCTCGCCTTCGACAGCGCCCCGCTCGAGGATGATCTGGAGATCCTCGGCGCGCCAAGCCTGGCCGTGCGCCTTACCGCCGATCGGCCCGCGGCGCATCTCGCCGCGCGGCTGACCGAGGTGAGCGCCGATGGCCGCTCGTGGCTGATCGCCTGGGGCCTGATCAACCTCACCCACCGAGAGAGCCACGCCCAGCCGACGCCGCTGGAGGCGGGCGTCACTTATGAAATCCCGCTCGCCCTGTCGTTCACCGCCCATCGCTTCGCCAAGGGCTCGCGCCTGCGCCTGGCCCTGAGCCAGAGCCTGTGGCCCCTGGTCTGGCCGGCGCCGGCGCGGGCGAGCCTGGAGATCGAGCTGGCGGGAAGCCGGCTCATCCTGCCCGTGCGCGAGCGGCCGGCCGCCGAGGCGCCGTTCGACATTCCCCTTCAGGCCGGCGTGCCCCCGGGGGCTGGCGGCCCGGCGGTGGAGACGACGCGGGAGGGCGGCGTGATCGCCTTTCGCGCCCAGTGGCCAGAGAGCGCCGGCGAGGCGCCGGAGATCGGCACGGTTCTCAGCGGATCAGGCCCGAACGCCGAGCTTTCGATCACCGAGGGCGATCCCAATAGCGGCCTCTGGCGGGTGAGCCAGTCCAGCGGCTATCGGCGCGGGGACTGGGATTGCCAGTTGGAAAGCCGGGTCGAGCTGCGATCGACGACGAGCCATTTCCAGGTGCGCGAACGCCTCGTCGCCCGGAAGGATGGCGCGGTGATCTTCGAGCGCGCGCACGAGGAGGCCGTGCCCCGCGATCTCATGTGAAATCGACCCAAACGCGTCTCCCGGTAGGAAAGGGGGTGGAGCGATAACCCGATTGAGCCCATGTTTTCACCCGACCCGCCGCATCGTTGCAATTCGCTAAAAGCCGCTTTCGATGGCGAATCGGTCATTCACCACATCGCATGCAAGTCAGGCTCGCATTGCCGCCGCTGGTGGAAACAGGTCTGGGTCGGGGTCAGTCTGATCCAATGGGGGCATGACCTCATAGCGGTCGAATTCCATTTCGAATTCGGCCTCCCCCTGACTCATTGCCCCGAGCGTATGTGCGTAGCCAAACAAGTTAGAGAGTGGCACGTCGCCCGTGATCACAACCGAGTCGCGCCGGTAAACGGAACCGGTGATCATGCCACGGCGAGCGTTCAGATCGCCGATGACGTCGCCAACAAAGACTTCCGGTGTTGTCACGGCCATCCTCATGATGGGCTCCAGGAGCCTAGGTGAACCTCGGTGGCAGAGCTCCCCGAACGCGGCCCTGGCGGCGATCTCAAACGCCGAGGGAGTGGAGTCCACGTCGTTGTATGTGCCGCCAGCCAAAGTGGCGTGGAGGTCGACCACCGGAAAGCCCGCCAGAAGTCCCTCCTCCATCGCAGCACGGAGACCCATCTGCACGCCCACTACGAAAGGCGTTGGCACGTCGTCGCCCGCACGATTCTCGAACGCATAGCCAGCCCCCCGCTCTGCCGGTTCGAAGATGATCCTCACCCCCGCGAATTCAGCAGAGTCTTCCGTCGCCGTCTTGTGGGTGTAGATAATCTCGGCCCTGCGCCCGATTGTCTCTCGGTAAGCGACCTGCAGGCTGCCGACGTTCGCAATGACTCCATAGGTGTTTCTCAGAACGCCGATTGCCCGGTCGAGTTGGCCTTCCGTCATACCTCTGAGGATGGTGTGGCCAGACTCGCGGTCCGGTTGAAAACCGAGCGTCGGATCATTGGCGGCCAGCTCGGGAAGAGCGCTATCGAGTCTCTGCTGATCGGCTTTCGTCTCTGGCTCGATCGCGACTTCGATCAACCACATGCCACGGTCCCCATGCCTCGGAATGAGGCCGGTGCGATTCTGAAGCTAGGCCCGTGCGTGTGTGGTGGCAAATGCGCGGCGCGGAGGCCGCTGCCCCCCAAAGCAGCCTTTGGGTGCGCCTATGGTTGCTCCCCTCAAAACGTCGTCCTTCCCGCCCGGGTGCGTTCGGCCTTGGCGGTGAAGAGGGCGTTGAGGCCGGCGCCGGCCTTGCCGACGAGGAGAACGCCGTCGCCGGCGGCGATCCTCAAATCCCCTGGCGGGCGGGTGACGGTTTCGCCGTCGCGGCGGTTGATCTGGACCACGAAGAAGGCCCCCTTGGCCCGGGCCTCGAGCTCGCCGATGGTGAGGCCGACCACGGCGGCGCCCTCGGCGGCCACGGCCACGTCCATCTCCAGGCCCAGATCGCGCAGCACCTTTTCGAAATCGGCCATGCGCTCGCTGCCGCGGATGAAGCGGGCGGTTTCGGGAAAGAGGATCATCTCGGCGATGCGCTCGGCGCCGATGTGGGTGGGCAGCACCACCTTGTCGGCCCCGGCCTGGATCAGCTTGCTCTCGGTGCTGGGCAGTTCGCCCCGGGCGATGATCTGGATCGCCGGATTGAGGCTGCGGGCGCTGAGCGTAATGAAGACATTGGCCGCGTCGTTGGGCAGCACCGTCGCCAGGATCCGCGCGCGATCGACGCCGACGGCCTGGAGGGCGCCCTCGTCGGTGGCGTCGCCCTGCCAGGCCAGGTAGCCGAGCTCGCGGGCTTCGGCGAGGCGGCTCTCCTCGCGCTCCAGGATCACGAAGTCGGCGCCGCCGGCGGCGAGGTCCTTGGCCAGCATCACCCCGATGCGGCCAAAGCCGCAGACGATCACATGGCCGTTCAGTTTGTTGAGTTCGGTTTTCACGCGGTTCGCGCCCAGCAGTTGTTGGATTTGAGAAAAGGTCAGGGCCTGGACCAGGGCCCCGGTGACCATGATCATGCCGGTGCAGCCGATCACGATGGTGCTCACCGTAATCAGGTGCAGCGCCGGCGTATTGATCGGCCGCACCTCGTCGTAGCCCACGGTGTAGACGGTCAGCAGCACCATGTAGAGGGCGTCGCCGAAGCTCCAGCCCTGGGTCATGTAGGCGCCCGTGGCGACGGCCACGACCCCCACCACGAAGGCGATGATCCAGATCAGATTGCGCAGCGGCGAGCTCGCCAGGCGGTTCATGCGGGTGGCCAGCCTCCTGCGATGGCCCGCTCACGCTAGATCGCGCCGCGCCTTCGCGCCATCGGCGAAGGCGGCGGCCGGGCAAAGAGGGCGCCGGCGCCTGCGAAAGCGGCGCTTGCGCCGGCGCGCGGATTCGGCCGACAACGGACGGCAAGGTTCAGGGCGGGGGCGCGCATGGCGGCGGCGGAAACATCGGGCGCTAAGGTCGCATTCCCCAGCGCGGCGCCTTTGGGCGCGGCGGTGGTGCCCCTGCTCGCCCTGGCGGTGTTCATCAACTACATCGACCGCGGCAACCTCGCCACCGCCGCGCCGCTGATGAAGGATGAGCTGAAGCTCTCAGCCAGCCAGATCGGCCTGCTGCTGTCGGTGTTCTTCTGGACCTATGTGCCGTTCCAGCTCCTGGCCGGCTGGCTGGCCGAGCGGATCAACGCCTATCGCACCCTGGCGCTGGGGCTCGCCATCTGGTCGATGGCCACGGCGGCGACGGGCCTCGCCAGCAGCTTTTCGGTGCTGATCGCCCTTCGGCTGCTGCTGGGGATCGGCGAGAGCGTCGCCTTTCCCTGTTCCTCCAAGCTGATCGGACAGCATCTGCCGGCCGACAAGCTGGGCGCGGCCAATGGCATGGTCGCCCTGGGTCTCTCACTCGGCCCGGCCTTCGGCACCTTCACCGGCGGCCTTTTGATGGCGCATTTCGGCTGGCGGATGGTGTTCATGGTCTTCGGGGCCGCCTCGCTGCTGTGGCTATGGCCGTGGCTCGCCCAGACCCGCCGCGCCTGGCCCGCGCCCGAAGCGAAGTGGCCGCCGGCGCCGACCTATGGCGCGATCATGCGGCGACTGGAGGCCTGGGGCGCGGGCCTTGGCCACTTCTGCAACAACTACGCCTTCTATTTCGTGATCTCCTGGCTGCCGCTCTATCTGGTGAAGTCCCGGGGGTTCACCGTCCCGCAAATGGCCGAGATTGGCGGGCTGGTCTATCTCGTCTACGCCGCCAGCGCCTTCATCACCGGCCGCCTCACCGATCGGTGGATGCGCGCCGGCGCCAGCGCCAATCGCGTGCGTAAGACCGCGGCGCTCGCCGCCTGCGTTGTCGCCGCCGCCAGCCTGGTGGTCTGTGCCCTGGGCGACCGGACGATGTCGGTGGCGGGCCTGTTCGTCGCCGGCATAGGGTTCGGCTTCAACAGCGCCGGCGTCTACGCCATCGGCCAGACCCTGGCGGGACCTGGCGGGTCGGGCAAATGGGTCGGCTTCCAGAACTTTCTCGGCAATATCGCCGGCATCGTCGCGCCGCTGGTCACCGGCTTCATCGTCGACCGCACCGGCCAGTTCGTCCTGGCCTTCCTGGTCGCCGGCGCCGTCAGCCTGCTGGGCGCGGTCGGCTGGTGCCTGATGATAAGGCGGATCGAGCCGCTGAGGTGGGAGACGGCCTAGGGGCCGCTATCTTTCTCTTCCCCCTCAGGGGGAAGTCCCGGCGAAGCCGGGGAAGGGGGCTCCAGCTTGACGCTAACTTCTCAGCCCAGCTGGAGCCCCCTCCACCCCTTCGGGGTCCCCCTCCCCCAAGGGGGGAGGAGAGCGTTCTTTCTCTTCCCCCTCTGGGGGAAGTACCCGCGAAGCGGGGGATGGGGGCTCCAGCCTGGCGTTGGCGGTCTAGCCTAGCCCCAGCACCGCGCCCAGGACCATCAAGATCCCGGCCAGGCCGGCGGCCCAGGCGAGGGGGCGGACGAAGGGGACGCCGGCGAGATAGAGGATGGCGTGGGCGAGGCGAGACCAGAAGAACAGCTCGGCCCCGAGTACGGTCGTGGCGTTGCTGATGTGCGCGGCCGCGGCGATCAGCACCAGGGGCGCGAAGATGGTCAGGCCCTCGCGATGATTGTCGACCACGCGCTTGGTTCGGGCCTGAAAGGGCTTGGGCGGCGGCAGATCATCGCGGTGGCCGGCCATCGGCATGGCGCCCTGGGCGGCGACGCCCGCGCCCGCCTGGATCAGCACCAGGACGATCAGCAAGGTCGTGGCGTAGGCCAGCATTGTCAGTTCAACGGTCATCGCATTCCTCCCCGAGCCGATTCACGGCCTATCCCGCGATTGCGCGCCGGGCTGGAGGGTGTGTCAAGTGCGGGGCGGTGGAGAGAGTTGGTGGCCGAGCGGCAAAAACAGACCCCGAATGCAGGCGGCGTTTCGCACGGCGATTTCCGCGTGCGTCTTCTCGTATATCTCCGCGCCCTCGTACACCGGCTCGCCTTCGACAAAGAGGCCGCGCACTGTATCGAAACCCTTGTCATCGCTGGCGATCAGGTGGTTGAGGACGGCGCAATCGAGCTTCCTCATCACCTTGTCCTTTTTGCGAGGGTCCTTGGGCGCCGGCGTATTCTTGGGCAACTTTCTCCCGGACTTCTCGTAGAGAGCGGTCAGGCTTTCATGGGCGGCCCTCACTAGCGGCACGTTCTCCCGGACGGAAAGATCCAGACAGCGCCCAGGCTCTATCACCGCGCCAATTGCAAACGGTTCCTTGATCTCCCCGCGTCCCGCCTTCTCCTTCGCCCATTCCAGCGCCCGGTCGTGATCGTTTTCCCAGAAATAGATTCCCGAGCCGAGCCAATGATATTCCCGCTCTTCGGCCCGGATGATCTCGGCGCCGCTGACCAGCTTAAGACCAAGCTCGCGGTCGCAGCCGTGGAACCCGATGATGAACGATGCGTGGGGGCGCATTTAGCCCCGCGCCCAAGACCCCTCGGCGAATTCCCGCTTCTCTCGAAGCTGTTCATCTTCGAGGCGCGCGCGGGCTTGATCGCGGGTCATGCGCCTGGCCTCCTGAACGGAGGCTTGCAGCTTTTCCAGCAGCGCCTGTCGCTCTTCGTCACTCATCGCCATCTCCCCTGCGCCCAGAATCACTAGCGTAATTCGCCAAGGCGGTGAATCCCGGTTTATGGGTTGATAGCGCGCGGGCCTGGCGATCGCCACGGGCCTATCTCCCGAATCTCCGGGACTCACACGTCGCCCCTGCTAATGGCCCGCGAAATCGAGGCTGGAGGTCGGCGGCTTGGGGGCGTAAAATGGGGGTCGGCGTTCTCCGTCAAACTCCCGGCGCGTCCGGGAACCGGCGGGGCGTGATGATCGTTTGCGGCAAGGGGAGTCCTGGAGGCTAGGGGCCCATGGTCAAACCGGTCGATCTTCTGGCGCTCGCCGTGCTGGCGATCCCCGCGACGTCTCACGCCAACGCCGCGCCCAAGGCGCGAACCGTCCATCGCCACCCCGCCCGCGCGCACGCCGCCATCCGACCGGTGAGCCTGCGCGCCGTCGACGCCTCGACCCTGGCGGCGCGACCGGCGGACCGGGTGGGGCTGGCCCGGACGGACGATCCCATGCCCACCGCGTTGAGCCACCGCTTCGACGCCGCCGGCGCCCTGGTCGGCTCGGTGGGCTATCATCGTGCCGACTACGCCAACCACCTCGAGGCGAGCGAGGTGGACGCCGCCGCCGCCAGCCAGTTCGGCGCGCCGGACGCCACCCTGGGCGTGAACCTCACCTATCATTTCCGATAAACAGCTTTGCACTGGCGTGGCCGGATCAAATCCGCCGGCCGCGCGTTAAGCCCAAGGCGCCGCTTCCGCGCGCCCTCTTTCGGAGGCGACGACCATGAAGCCTTGGCCCAAGTTCCTGCTGGCGTCGGTGTTGCTGCTGACCCTGGCCGCCTGCGCCGCCGGCGGTCCGGAATCCCATCAGGCGGCCCAGGGGGGCTTGCTGTCGCAATTCCTGCTGGGCCTCTGGCACGGCATCATCGCCCCCATCACCCTGCTGGTGGAGATCGGCCACAGGTTCCTGCCCAAGCTCATCCCCTGGCCGCTGCGCATGTATGAGGTGAGCCACACCGGCGTGGTCTACGACATCGGCTTCTACCTCGGCCTCGCCGGCGGCCCCAGCTTCGCCTTCCGCCGCTGGGGGTGAATCCCGGTAAAATCGCTAAGCCGCGCCGAACGATGCCGGCCACAGCGGCTCCGTGTTCTCCGTGATCTCTGTGGTTCCAAATCTGATCAGGGCGGCCATCGCGGCCCGGGGCTGATTCACCACGGAGCACACGGAGGACACGGAGTTGAGGATATGGCCGAGCTGGCGCTCGGCGAGAATCCCTGTTGCGGCTTGGGTTGTCGTTGCGCCTGAAGGCCATCCTGGCTATTGCCCAGCCCTTCCCTGATTTTTGAAAAGGCGGGCGGGCATGCAATTCAAGCGGCTGGGCAGGAGCGCGATCTCGGTTTCCAAGATCTGCATGGGCACCATGACCTTCGGCTCCGGGGCCGACGAGGCCATGTCGCACCGCATCCTCGACAAGTCGTTCGACGCCGGGATCACCTTCTATGACACCGCCGAGAACTATCCGGTGCCGCCCAAGCCGGAATGGGCCGGCGTCACCGAGGAGATCGTCGGCCGCTGGCTGAAGACCAAGCCGCGCGACGCGGTGATCCTGGCCACCAAGGTCAGCGGCCCCAGCCACGGCTGGATCAAGTCGGCCCAGCGCTCGGGCATGACCGCGCTCGACCGCCACAATATCGTCCGGGCCATCGAGGCCAGCCTGAAACGTCTGAATACGGATTATATCGATCTCTACCAGACCCACTGGCCCGATCACGGCACGCCCTATGAGGACACGATGCGCACCCTCGACGACCTGATCGTCGCCGGCAAGGTTCGGGTGATCGGCTGCAGCAACGAGACCGCGTGGGGCCTGATGAAGAGCCTGGAGGTCTCCAAGGCCGAGGGCCTGGCGCGCTATGAGACCATCCAGAACAACCACAGCCTCAACAACCGCCGCTTCGAGGATGAGCTGGCCCCGGCCTGCATCCACGAGGGCGTGAGCCTGATCCCCTATTCGCCCCTGGCCGGCGGGGTGCTGTCGGGCAAGTACAACGGCGGGGCGCGGCCGGCGGGCGCCAGGTTTTCCAACTATCTGGAGATGGGCGGGCGCCAGGCGGTGATGGCGACGCGCTTCGTCAACGACAAGAGCCTCGCCTCCACCGAGCGCTTCCAGGCCATCGCCGCGGAGGCCGGCGTCAGCGTGGTGACTCTCGCCACCGCCTGGAGCAAGCAGCACGACTTCGTCGCCTCGACCATCGTCGGCGCCACCCACGAGGACCAGCTGCCCGACATCTTCGCCGCCGCCGACCTCACCCTGGAAAAGGAGGTGATGAAGAAGATCGACGCCGTAACCAAGGAGATCCTCTACCCGATGGGGTGAGGGCCGGACTTGCGCTCCGCCTGATTGCCAAGGCGCGCCGGCCGAGCGATTATTGAAGCGGACGCGAGCGTGGCGCGTCAGGCCCCTGAAGCTTGGAGGCGGGTCGCATGAAAGCCTGGCGTGTTCATAGGGGGTGGGTGACGCGGGCGGCGCTGCCGCTGGTGGCTACCGGCTTGATCGAGGCGGCGGTCGGCGGGCTGGCGGCCAGGCCCTTTCCCTGGGTTGTGTTGATCCCGGCCACACTGCCCCTATCCCTGATGGTCTTCGTCGCCTTTCCAGCGCTGAAAGAAGCGGAGCGCGAATCCTAGAGCCGCATAATCGGGCGTGGACCTCATCGGCGCCACGGCGACAAAGGGCGATAGTCGGGAATCTCGGTGACACCCGGTTTCGAAATCTCGATCAGCGCGCGCTTCCGAAGCGCCGCTATGGCGTATTGGACGGTTCGCTTGGAAAGGCCGGTCCGCTCGGCGAGGTCCGCGAAGCTCAACGCCGCCCTTCCCCGCGCGGCGGCGGCCAGTATGGCGAGGTAGACGAGGAAAGCCGACGGCCGGTGGTCGTGGCCGACGAGGTCGGCCATCAAGGTGTCGATGACGTAGGGGTCGATAGTGTAGGGGCGGTTCATTGCTATAGCAATTACCGCGTGGCTTCTCCTTTGGAAACAGCTCCAATAGATCGGTCCTGGAGGTGAGCGATGATCAAAAAGCTGAAGTTCGTGACGATCCCCACACGAGATCAAGACCGCGCCTTGGCGTTCTGGACGGAGCGGATCGGCCTGCGTGTCGCGACGGATCAGCCAATGGGTCCGGGCCGGCGGTGGATCGAGCTTTCGATTCCCGGCGCCGATACAGGGGTCGTCCTGTTCACGCCAGAGGGGCAGGAAGACCGGATCGGTACGTTTTTCAACGGCTCCTTCGAGTGTGAAGACGTCACCTACAGCTACAGCCAGATGTCGGCGAAGGGCGTCGAGTTTGAAGGGCCGCCCGAGAAGCAGCCGTGGGGGACATTCGCCAAATTCAAGGACACCGAAGGCAACACGTTCGTTCTTTCCAGCCGCTGATCTTTGGCCGGCCCTCTTGCCGGGCCACGGCGATGCGGGCGGCCTCGTTTTCGGCGGCCGCCGCCGCCGACCTCACCCTCGAGAAGGAGGTGATGAAGAAGATCGACGCCGTGACCAAGGAGATCCTCTACCCGATGGGGTGAGGGCTGGGGTTCGCTTCCGATTTGACGGACTTCGCGTCGATAACGCGAGTCCGCGCGCGGCCCCGGTGTGAGGCGCCCTCTAGGCCGAGGGGTCGTCGAAGGCGAAGACGCGTTTCCACTCGCGCTTCATGCTGATCACCGGCCACCGCTGTTCCAGGCCCGCGTTTGCGCGAGCAGACCGGCGACCTGGGCCTGGAGCGTCACGACCTGAGCGGCGAGCCCCTCAAGGGTGAGCGGCTCGACGGGACCGGCCGGCTTATCGACGGGCCGCGTGGGTTTGAAGTCTGGCATGTTTTACCTCCTCTCACATCCTTGCCATACCGCGCGTTCGGTTGGGCCAAGTGTCCGTCGCCTTGATGCGGCGCATTCCACGGAGGCGACGTGCGTGCGGTCGGCGCCCGCGCCGCGCGCGATCACGGCGACCCGTGCGGGCAGGCGGTTCATGGCGGCCCTCCGGTGCGGCGGAAACGCTTACCCATCGTCGGCGAGGCGTCAACGCGCCTCCGGCCCGTACTCGGGGAACACAATACCTAATTCACTGACGCCCCATACCGCGCGTTCCCTTCTCCCATAGGGAGAAGGAGGGGCCCAGCGAAGCTGGGAGGTTGAGGGGTTCGGTTGCCCGCCGCGTAACCCCTCACCCTCCCGCGCGAAGCGCGGGCCCCTCCCTCTCCCTCCGGGAGAGATGTATTTCGCGTCCGGGCCGCCTTCGACATGGCGGCCGCGCGGGCTCTTGATGGGCGGCGCGGACCTTATTAGCTTGAGTTCAGAACGCGTGGGTTGCGCTCAAAAAGCCGGCGCCGGACACTTATCTGTGTTTGCGCGGCTACGAGGGTTGACATTACCGCATGAATTTATTTTCGCTGGATAGTCTGTCGTTGTCCAGATTGGAGAGGAAGGTAAGCAGTGAAACCGAGATGGAGGCTGGTTGGTTTTGCAATCCCGGCGATGTTGTCATTCGCGGGCGCCGTCAACGCGGCAACGTTTGACTTCAGTTACAGTTTTCCCACGTCGGACACGACGGACTTCCCCAGCGGCTTCACCTCCGCGTCGGGCGTGTTCACGGCCACGGCGGAGGGCGGCGGCGCCTATCTGGTGACCGGCGCCTCGGGTGAATGGAACGGTGAAACGATCACCGGAATCGAGGCGCCCGGGGCTGATGCCGCGACCGAGGACAGCACCAATGATAACCTCATTTTTCCGGGTTCAAGCCCAGAGTTGGACCTTGGCGGCGTCGAGTTCACCGTTTCGGGTCCGATCGCCGGCGACTTGGGCTACGGGCTCGTCGACGTCTTTTATGAGACGACTGGGGACGCTGGCTACTCCGATGATTCCCTGTCCACCGGCTTTTCGCCCACCTTCAACCTCACCCCGGCCGGCGTTCCGGAACCGGGTGCGTGGATGCTGATGATCCTGGGAATCGGGGTGCTTGGCGCGATGTCCCGGGGTCGGCGCGCGGTTAAGGCGCTCACCGCCTGACGTCCCGGGCGCACGCCGACGAGGATCAATCGCGTCGGGCTGGTCTTTGGGTCCCACGGAGAGGTCGTACAGGGCCGGCGCTTGTCTTTCGTTGGCGAGGTCCGTTGCGACGGTGCGGCCTGGATCGCGCTGGAATTCCCGCACGACCCGCGGTTTGAACCCGGCCTTCGCTCGCCGCGGCGCTCAGGCGCTTGCGCCGCTGTCTGTTCGAGTTGATGCCGGGACAGGTGCTCCAGCCACCCCTCTCCGCGCGCCCTACACCCTGGTCCTGCGCCTGTCCGGCGCCCGGTGGCTGATCAGCGACGTGAGCGATTCACACGGCAGCCTCCGCGCCCAGCTGATCCGCCACAACGCCTGCATGCGCGCCCACCACACCGACGCGGCGATCACGCGGTGCTTTGGGGAAGGTTAGGGCGGTGTGTGCGAGGAAGTTGCGTCTAGCGCCGGAGAACGGGGTCGCTTGCTCCAATCGCCGTTTTCGCCATCGGGGTCGGCAGAGTTCGTGGTGCCGAACGGAGCGGTTGCGCGACCGGCTTCTCAATTCGTGCTATTCTCACCGTCCGCCACCACGGAAATGAAGATGATGATTTCAGACTTATCGACAATCAAAGAGAGAGTCGTAGACGCGGCCAAGGCTGCCGAGGAGAAGGTGGGTATCGCGGACGTCATCCTGGAGGTTGACCGGGATGATGAGGGCGTGGATTTCCTGCGGGTTATCATCGAAATGAAGCACAGCGAGAAGGCCAGCGAAGCTGATTTCGAAGCATGGCTGGAGGCCATCGAAAGCGCCGTCGGCGAGGTGGACGAAAGGTACCCAAGCGTGCGTTTCGCCGATGCTGCTTAGTGGCGACCCATGATGCCGAACTGCTGGTGGCCGCGCGACAGCTGCTAGGTCGCCGAGAGGGGCGAAAGGGTCCGTTGGCCTCAGCCCGCGTTCGCCGGAGCATTTCCACTACATACTACGCGTTGTTTCATTTCACTCTCGACGAAGTTGGCCAGCGGATCGGCGGGGGAGGGAGCGGCCACCGTCACGGCTTCAGCGCCAGGGACTTCAGCGCCTTTCGCGCCGTGCCGAAGGCGCCGAGCTGATAGACCGAGGCGCCGATGGGCGAGAAGGTGAAGGCGGCAAAGGGCTCGGCGTCGAGGGCCTTGAGATCGGTCTCCAGGGCGACGCCGGTGGTGACGTGGGGATTGAACTTGTCGCCGGCGGCGATGGTGGTGAACTTGTCGACATATTCGAGGAGGAACGGCTGGATGTCCTTGCCGCCTTCGGTGCTGTAGAAGGCCGCCGGCGTGCCGTCATGCACCGTATAAGGCGTGATGGCGTCGATCAGCTTCTTCTGCAGCCGCAGCAGATCGGGGGTGGGCTCGATGACGATGCCGCCCAGGCCATATGGCGGCGAGGGGATGTAGTAGTATTTGGACGCCTTCAGCTTCCAGGCCGTGGCGTTCTCGCTGGCGAACACCGCCCCGGCCGCCGCATAGACCTTGTCCAGATCGGCCGTGCGCACGAACTGCTGGAGCATGGTGACGTGGGGATTGTGGGTGGCGTCCAGGGCGAAGCCCTCGGGAAACAGCCCCCGCAGGCGCGCGTTGACGGCCATGGCGTGGTCGACCATGGTCGCGTCGGGCTCCAGGGCGATATCGACGGCGGTGACGGGCTCCGTTTGCGCCCGGGCGCCGCCGGCCGGCGCCAGCGCCATGGCCGCGACGATCCCCGCCGCCGCGATCTGGATAAGATGGGCAGGGTCCATGAGCGATCCTCCGCCTTGATCCATCGGCGCGCCCGGTGGAGGGCCAGGCGAGCCGGGTTGCAGCTCCACTACAGCACACGGCCCCGCGGGCGAAAAGCCCTTGGGTATCAAAGGCGTGGGGGATCGCCCGGTATTGGGGAGGCGGGTTTTTCATTGAACGGCGAAGGGGTCCAAGTAGACTTCCGCCTCCAGACCCGATCCGCGGGGAGGCTGAGCCATGTCCGCTGAAATCACCGGCGACTATGCGTTCAAAGGCGGATTCCCGACACCGGAGACCATTCGCCAGGCCTATGACGACGGCGACCTGATCCGGGCCGTCGAGGCCTACAAGTTCTTCTTCCCGTCGGTCTCGATCGCCGCGACCTGGAAGGGCAACCTCGCGGCCGGCCTGGTCCCGAACAAGGCGTTCCTGATCATGCAAGGAAGCCCCTGGCAGATCGTCCTGACGCCGAACTCGGACACGCCTTACGCTGGGGCCAACATCGACCTTTCGGGCGGGCCGATGGTGGTCGAGCTGCCGCCCGGGCCGCTGATGTGCGTCGTCAACGACCTGAACCAGCGCTACGTCATGGATATGGGCCTGCCGGGCCCCGACGGCGGCAAGGGCGGCAAGCATCTGCTGGTCCCTCCGGGGTACGCGGGCCAGATCCCGGCGGGCCACTACGTCGGAACGCCCAGCACCAACCGCGTTCTGTTCATGCTGCGGGCGATCCCGCCGCACGGCGACGCGCAGGCGGCGATCGACCTTCTGAAAACCGCCAGGCTCTATCCGCTGGACAAGCCGGCCGACTGGGCCCCGCCCACCTGGACGGTCATCGGCGACAGGCGCGTCGACTTCACGGCGCATCGCTGGGAGCTGGGGCTCGACTACTGGAAGGAGTTGCATGAACTGATCGACCGGGAGCCGCCGTTCGAGCCCTACCGGATGAACTACGGCCAGCTGGCCACTCTGGGGATCGAGACAGGCAAGCCGTTCGCGCCGGACGCGCGGATGACGGGAATTCTCGAGCGGGCGGCCAAGATGGCCAACGCCCAGATGCGCGTGCAGTCGTTCGCCGACCGGAGCCCGGAGCGCACCCCATGGCCGGACCGGCAATGGGAGTGGGCGACGCTGCGGCCCGAGAACGGGACCTTCGACCTGCCTGGCCGCAAGGATTTGGACGCCCGCGCCAAGTGGTTCTACCAGGCCCGGATCGAGTCGCCCGCCATGTTTCGCCGGGACGCCCATGCCGGATCGCTCTATTGGCTGGGGACCCGCGATGGAACGGGCGCCTATCTGGATGGCGGTAAGACCTACAGGCTCGCCGTTCCCCTGCCGGCGCCCGCCAGGCTTTTCTGGTCGGTGACCGTCTACGATCCGGAGAACCGCAGCGAGATCCTCACCGACCAGGGCAAGGCCGCCCTGGGCTCGCTCGCCGACCTGAAGGACGCAAGCGGTTCGGAAGTCGTGCTCTATTTCGGCCCGAAGGCGCCCGCCGGCCAGGAGGGCCGATGGATCCAAACCCTGCCCGGCAAAGGCTGGTTCACCTATTTCCGCATTTACGGCCCCGAGGCGCCGGCCTTCGACGGAAGCTGGAAGCCCGGGGACTTCGAGGTCGCGCCTATAGCAGGATGACTTTAGACGGAATCGTCTAAAATCATCCTGCTATAGATTCAAAAGTGTAGAGCCCGATTCAGTGTTCAGATCTGTTCCGTCTGAACCCATCGGGCTCTAGGCGCCGTCGCTGCAAAGGGCGAACTTTGGGGCGATAATCCGCCAGGACCTCACCCGCGCGCTTCGAGCACCATGCTGAACGGCCCCTCGGTCGCCCGGCGAACGCGGGTGAAGCCGCCTTCTTTGATGATCGAGGCGAGCCGGGCCTCGCCGGCTTGCGCGCCCAGGCCCTCGCCAACTTCCTGATCGAGGGAGGTGGGGACGCAGATCATGGTCGAGGCGTTGTAGTAGAGCCGGCCCACGGGGTTGAGGTTGTCGTAGAGTCGGTCGCCGGCCACCGGCTCGACGATCATCCAGGCGCCCTCGGGCCTCAGGATCCGGCGCATATGGGCCGCGCAGCCCCTGGGGTCGCCCATGTCGTGCAGGCAGTCGAAGGCGGTGACGAGGTCGAAGTCCCGGTCCTCGATGTCCTTGGCCTTGGCGGTCTTGAAGCTTACCCGCTCCGACAGGCCATGCGCCCGGGCATGGCGCCGCGCCTCCTCCACCGAGGGTTCGTGAAAATCAAAGCCGATGAATTGGCTGTTGGGAAAGGCCTCGGCCATCAGCAGCGTCGAGAACCCGACGCCGCAGCCGATGTCGGCGACCTTGGCGCCGGACATCAGCTTGGCCTCAACGCCATCGAGAGCCGGAATCCAGTTCTGGACGATGTTGTTGACATAGCCGGGGCGAAAAAAGGCGCCCGTCGCGCAAAACAGGCATCCCGCCGAGTCGCCCCATCGCACGCCGCCGCCGGCGCGGAAGGCGTGCTCGACCTTGGCTTCGCCTTCGATCATGGCGGCCGCGAGCTCAAAGGCGCCGGCCAGATAGACCGGGCTCTCCTTGGCCGCGAAGACCATGGCCTGTTCCGGCGAGAGGCTGAACGTCTCACTGGCCGGGTCGTAGTCGATATAGCCGTTGGCGGCCTGGGCGCGCGCCCACTCCAGGACGTAGCGTTCGGTGAGGCCCCCGGCGCGCTCGGCGAGCTGCTTCGCTGTGGCCGCCCCGCCCTTTTCCAAGGCCTCGAAAAGCCCGAGGCGAAAACCCAGCCGAACCGTGGGGACACTGAACGCGCCGCCCAGGTCGCCCAGCATCTTGCCGACAAACTCGTTGAGCTTATTTTCGTTAAGGTCCGCCATCCCTGCCCTCCGCACCGCTCGCCCTGGTTGACGCTCTCGCGGATTCCCGGAGAGCGCAAATTACAAGTCGGTGATCCGCGAAAGCGGCGGAGAAAGACGCCCGTCGCGAAAGGCCAAACCGGAGGGCCGCTTTGGGGCCGACGGCCGCATTTGGAAGGGCGCCGCCGATCGCCATTTTCAGGCCGAGTCAACGGTGGCCCTCAGGCCCTTCGGCGACCGGACGGTGATCGCCCCATAGCCGATCTCGATCAGTCCGAGCCTCGCCAGTTTTCGCACAACCGCACCGGTGGAATTGCGCGAAAGATTGGCCATGACGGCCAGCTCGTCCTGAGTGAGCGTGGCGATAAACGACGCCGCGTCTGGCGAGTCGGAGAAACGGCAGCCCGCGAGGCGCAGCAAGACCGCGGCGCACCGCCGCTCGCTATCGCGGATCATCAGGTCGGCGGCGATGTTGGCGCTGATGTCGCCGTATTCCAGCGCCAGCACCCCGATGTGTCGCCACCACTCCGGCCGCTCGGCGAGCAGGGCCATCACCGCGGCCTGGGGGATGCGGGCGAGCCAGACGGCCGAACGCGCGGTCACCGAGGCGCGCCGGGCCTGGCCGGAGAGGATGGGCCCATAACCCAGCCAGAACACGGCCTGGGCGACGTGGGTGATGGGGGCGCCAGGGGGGCCGAACACGGTGGCGATCTCGATCGATCCGGAGGCGACGCCGAAGAGATCGCCCTCCTCCTCGTCGCCGCCAAGATTGATCGGCGCCCCCGGCTCATAGGCGCGCCAGCGGCCTTGGGCGAGGACGGCGTCGCGGAAGTCCTGCGGCCGCGTGCTGAGCCAACCGCGCCGGCTCAGAACCTCCAGGCCCTCCTTGGCGTCCACGGCGTCGAATTACCCAAAATTGGTCAGAGGCCCGGTTGATCGCATGTTAGGCGTCCAAGGGATAGGCGCGCGTCGGCGACCATGCGGTTTGGGCGCGAAACCCGCCAGGAGTTTCAGCCATGAGCGATAACCGAGAATATCTGCCGCTGCGCGAGGCCCGTTCCGCGAGCCAGATCGGCGCGACCTACGCGGACTCGGCGCCCGCCACGCCCACCCTGGCCGGGCCGCCAGAGGGCGCGCCCAACATCATTCTGATTCTTCTCGACGACGTGGGCTATGGCCACACCAGCGTTTTTGGCGGGCCGGTGGCGACGCCGGTGTTGCAGGCGCTGGCCGAAGGCGGCCTTCGCTACAACCGATTTCACACCACCGCCCTCTGCTCGCCGACCCGCGCGGCGATCCTCACCGGCCGAAACCACCATAGCGTCCACACCGGGGTGATCATGGAGCTCGCCACCGGCTATCCTGGCTACGACGGCGTGATGCCAAAGGACGCCGCCTGCGTCGCCGAGACCCTGCGGCTGAACGGCTACAGCACCGCGGCGTTCGGCAAGTGGCACAATACCCCCGACTACGAGATCAACGCCGCCGGCCCGTTCGACCGTTGGCCCACGGGGCTTGGCTTCGACTACTGGTGGGGCTTCCAGGGCGGCGAGGCCAGTCAATGGAACACGCCGCTCTATGAGAACACGGCGCCCTGCGAAAAGCCGGCCAATGACCCCGACTGGCACCTATCGGCGGCGATGGCCGACAAGGCGATCGCCTGGATCGGCCAGCAAAAGGCCGCGGCGCCCGACAAACCGTTCTTCGTCTATTGGGCGCCGGGAGCGGCTCACGCGCCGCACCATTGTCCCAAGGCCTGGGCCGACAAATACAAGGGCAAGTTCGACCACGGCTGGGATGCCCAGCGCGAGGAGACCTTCCAGCGTCAGAAGGCGCTTGGCGTGATCCCGGCCGAGACCGAACTCACGCCCAGGCCCGATTCCATCCCGGCGTGGGATGACGCGAGCGCCGATGAGAAGCGACTCTACGCCCGCATGCAGGAGGTGTTCGCCGGTTTCCTCGAGCACGTCGACGCCCAGGCCGGGCGGCTCATCGACGCCCTGGGAACCATGGGCGTGCGCGACAACACCCTGATCATCTACGTCGCCGGCGACAACGGGCCCAGCGCCGAGGGATCGCTCACCGGCACGCTCAACAACATGAAGACCCAGCACGGCTACCCGGACGATGCGGCCACCATGCTGGCGCATATCGACGAAATCGGCGGCCCGCTGCACGAGAACCACTATCCGGTGGCCTGGTCCTGGGCCGGCTCCTCACCGTTCCAATGGATGAAACAGGTCGCCTCGCACTTCGGTGGCACCCGCAATGGCGTGGTCATGAACTGGCCGGCGCGCATCACCGACAAGGGAGGTCTCAGAGGCCAGTTCCATCACGCCATCGACATCGTCCCGACGATCCTGGAGGCGGCCGGCGTTCCAGAACCGGTGCAGGTGAACGGCATCCCCCAGCGGCCCATCGAAGGGGTGTCGATGGCCTATACCTGGAAGGACGCCGCCGCCAAGGAGCGCCGCGTCACCCAATACTTCGAGATGTTCGGCAATCGGGCGCTCTATCACGACGGCTGGGTGGCCGGTTGCCGCCACGGCCGCCTGCCCTGGCTGACGGCCGATTCGTCCTCCTTCGATGAGGACAGCTGGGAACTTTACAACATCGCCGACGACTTTTCCCAGGCCAAGGACCTGGCCAGGGAGAACCCGAAAAAGCTTCGCGAGCTGCAGGATCTCTTCATGGCCGAGGCGGCGAAATACAACGTCCTGCCGCTCGATGACCGGTTCGCCCAACGCGCCTCGGCGAGCCTTCGGCCCAGCTATTTGAGAGGCAAGAAGAACTTCGTCTATCTGCCGGGTACGGTGCGCCTGCCCGAGCCCTCCTCTCCAGACACCAAGAACGTCAACCACGTTCTGGCGGCCGAGATCGAAATCCCGGAGGGCGGGGCCGAAGGCGTTCTGCTCTGCTGCGGCGGCGAGGCCGGCGGTTACACCTTCTTCGTAAAGGCGGGCCGGCTCCATTGGGAGCACAACTGGTTCGCGGAGGAACGCTATCGCGTCTCGTCCAGCGAAATCCTGCGCCCCGGCCGCCAGATCGTCTCGGCGAGCATCGAATGCGACAAGGAGGGCGAGATGGCCACCGGCGGCAAGGTGACGCTCAGGGTCGGTGAGACGGTGATCGGCGAGGGCCGGTTCGACAAGCAGGTCTACGGCCGCTTCACCGTCAACGAGACCTTCGACGTGGGATGCGACACCGTAACGCCGGTCTCCCCCCTCTATGAATCTCCGTTCGCCTTCACCGGTGTCATCAAACGCGTGATGGTGGACCTGAGCGATCGGAACTTCGAGGAACTGGCGGCCGCGGTGAGGGCCAAGATCGCCATGGCCACGCAATAGGCGGGGCGCGGAAGCGGCCTTGCCGCCAACGTGGCTTCGCGCCGGATGCGATCGGTGGATTGTGCGGGCGCAACCAACCGCTTCGCCATGGGGGCGGAGCGTCCGCCGCCGTCGGCGGTCCAGATCAGAGGCTGGAAAGGCCCTTTTGCAAGTCGGCCGGGTTCATCACCGGCTGCCAACGGACCTCGGCGTCCAGGGCCTGGAACAGCGGCTCGACGCATTGCGGCGGGAGCCATGCTGGCCTCGATCATCGCCACGCCGCGCGCGGCGGATCTTCAGTAGCCCTGGACAATCCCCATCCTGGGCGGCTTCACAGGCGCGGCCACGCCATAGATCACCGAGATCCCCGAGCCGCCGCCCCAGGTGGAGATGGGGCCGGGCGGGTTGGGATCGGCCACCGCCTTGGGGTCGTTCCAGTTGTTGGCGGCCCAGACATTGCCCGCCGCGTCGATCTGGACATCGGTGATCATCTGGATGCCGCCGCCCCGGAAGACGTGCACCACATCGCCGGTCTTGGCGCCGCCCGGCCCGCCGGCGGCGCCGGCCATGAAGAGGACGGCGCGGCCCTTGAGCTGGCCGGACCAGACGTTGTCATCGCCGTCGATATTGACGCCCCAGGGCAGGTTCACCTGGCCGCCGCCGTCGAAACCCATCGGCGCCGGCTGCGTGCCGTCGGGACGGATCATGTTGATCACGCCGGTCGGCCCGGGATACCTCAGCACCGCGCCGCCCATGATCCGGAATTGCTCCATGATCGAGGCCCCGTCGGGGACTTTGGGCACGGGGAAGTTCGGAGACGCGCCGCTGGCCACCCAGACATTGCCCTTCGAATCGAGCGCCAGGGCGCGGACGCTGATCCCCGCCCGGAAGGTCTCGGTCTTGGTGGGGTCATCCTTGGGAAAACGCAGCACCGTGTCGGACTGGGAATTGCTGACCCAGACCCGGTTTTGCGGATCGACCACCACGTCGAAGGGCGACAGGAGGCCCGGAACCTTGACGATCTTGCCCGCCTTCACCCGGCCGCCGGGGAAATAGAGGAGCTGATCGTCCGAGCCGTCGGCGATCCAGACATCGCCGTCGGCGGCGACGCCGATGCCCATCAGGCCCAGCAGCTTCTGTTTGAACGGGAAATCCGCCTCGGAAGCGGCCGGCGAGCCATCGAAGTTGAAGACGCCGATCTTGCCGTTGAAGCTGGTCACCCAGGCCTTGTCGCGGGTCACGGCCGTGCCCCAGCCGATGCCGTCCACGCCCATGCCGGTGAATCCGGTGATCGGCGGCGAGAGCGCCACGCCGCTGGGGCTCAGCTCGGCCAGGCCGCCGCCGATGCTGTTGATCACGCCTGATTGGGAGCCGGGCATCCAGTTGGATCCGGCCCACAGGTTGCCCGTCTCGTCGAACATCAGGCGGCCGGCGGAATAGACGCCGCCGCCGGCGAAGGTGAGCGCCAGGGCGAAGTCGTCCGGCTGATAGGCGAGGTAGGGGACGAAGGGGGCGCCCCGGCGAGAGCCATCCCTGGGCTGAGGATAGGCCGCGTCGAAGAGGCCGTAGAGGGCCTTCGGCGCCGCCCAGGGCTGGCGAGCGATATCGGCCATGGCGTCGAGGGTGTTGGCCGGGGCGGCGCCGCCCGCCGGCGCGGCGGCGGCGAGGAATTTGGCGCGCCAGCCATCATCGGCCTGGGTGGCGAAGGCGGTGATCAGATCGGCCAGGGTGTCGAGATTGGCGAGCGTCGTGTTCTGGGTGCTGTTGATGGGATCGAGCACCACCTTGCCCCAGCCGCCCGTGGCGGGATCGACCAGGTTGGGGGCGTTCATGGCCCCGATGCGAAGGCCGAGCGCATTGCCGACGATCGCCTCGCCCCTGATGAACCGGGCGTTGGTGTAGGCCGAGGCCACGGTGGTCAGTTCGTTGACCACCACCTTGGCCGGAGGCGCGGCGCCCAGCACCGAAAGCAGGGCGAGGCGGGGGTCGGGCCTGGCGGCGCTCACGGCCGGCGTGCCACCCTCGGCCACAAGGTAGTAGTCGGGCGCGGCCGGCGTATCGGCGCCGTCGATGGCGAAGCCGCCGTTGGCCCCGCTGGTCGCCTCGCCGATCCTGGCCGGCGCGCCGGAACTGGCCGACCACAGCGTCACCCTCGATCCGGCGACCGGGGCGTGGGCGATCTCCACCCGGCCCTCGATATGGACGGCCGCCTGGGCCGCGCCGGCGGCGATGAGCGCCGTGGTCGCGGTCAGAGCAAGCCGTATGGATTTGCGATGTCCAGCCAAGTTCAACCCCTCTTGCGACATGTTCGGACCGTCCGCCCGGACGTGGCCGGCCGGCGCCAAGGTGAATTCAGTGGGTTTGCTTAGGGCGGGCGCGGACCGCCAGTATTGTCATTTTGCGCCAGACGGATATTTGGATTGGCAAAGGACGGCGGCCGCGAAGGGCGGGTCTCCATGGCGCACGGCGTGCCGCGATTCTCCCGCGTATCGGGGTTTGGCCCCTTGGCCGCGATGATCGCGCGCGAGCGGGGCGACGCCAGCATGTTCCACCATCGCGGTCTCGATCTGGCCTCGTTCGGCGCGGCGACGCCCATTCCGTTCGCGCTGATGAACACGATTTTCGAGCGCGCGGCGCGGCTGGCGGGAGACGACCTCTTCGGCGCCCGCGTGGGTCTGGGCATGGCGCCGGAGGACTTCGGCCCCTTCATCGACTACGCCCTGGCCGGCGAGACCGTGGGCGCCATGATTTCGCGCCAGACCGCCGTGTCGTCGATCCAGTCGAACGCGCTTCATTGGGAGCTTGGCGTGGCCGGCGGCGAGGCGATCTGGTCGCTGAAATATCCGGCCGACGCCGGGCTTCCGCTCATCCAGCACGCCATGCACTTCCTGCCGACGATGATCGACGGGCTGCGGCGGTACGTCGGCGACGACGCGGCCCTGGCCGAGGTCCGCGTTCCCGCCCTCACCCGGACCAGCGCGCGCCGGCTCGAAGACCTGCTGGGCGTCCGCGCCCGCGCCGATCGCGAAGTGGCGGCCGTGGCGTTTCCGGCCGCCTGGCTTGGACGCTGGCGGCCGGTGGCGGGGGCGCCGGGGGTGGGCGCGGCCGAAGGCGCGCCGGCCGATCTCGACCGCCCTTTGCCGCGCACCATGGTCGAGGCGATCCTCGCCGATCTCACCCTGCGGGCCGATGCGGAGGGGCAGGACCTGGGGGCCATCGCCGCGGATCTGGGGTCGTCGCGCCGCACGGTTCAGCGCTTGCTGAGCGCCGAAGGCGTGAGCTACCGCGACCTGCTGCGGCACGCCCGAATGGAGCGGGCGCGGGGTCTTCTCCACCACACCCACCAGCCCATCGCCGAGATCGCCCTGCGCTCGGGCTATTCCGAACAGGCCAATTTCCACCGGGCGTTCGTCGCGGCCACCGGCATGACGCCCAAGCGGTTTCGCCAGATCGCCCGCGCTTGGCCGCTGGCGGCGTAGAGTCGGATCGCTTCAGACGGAATCGTCCAAAGGCTGAATCCCGCGCTGGCGGCGCGACCGACACAGCGTGGTGGCTCTGGGCGGCGCCGTCTCTACATCAAAGTGTCACGGAACCTTTCTAAGCGGTGGATCAAAGCCGAGGCGCCGGCGGCCCCCACGCGCTGCGCCCGCCGGCGCTCGACCGGCGCGGGGCTCGCGACACAGGCTTCGGCCGCTTCTCCCCATTGTTTGCGTGATCCAGGAGCCTCAGCCGCATGCCGATCGCCAAGCGCCTTCACCTGTTTCTGAAGGTCATACCCATCGTCGCCGGCCTGCTGGTCCTCAAGCTGCTCATCAACCGGCTCGGCTTCGAGTTCATCTCGGTGGACGGGCTGGTCCCCAGCCTCGTCGCCGGGGCGATCTTCCTGATCGGCTTCCTGCTGTCTCACGTCATGGCGCACTACAAGGAGGCCGAGCGCATGCCCGGCGAAATGCGCGCCTCGCTGGAGGCGATCTACGACGACATCGCCTTCTTCGAGCCGGCCGGCGGCGGCCGCGTCGACCTGGCCGCCCTGCGCGCCAGGCTCCGCCAGATCGTCGCCAGCCTGCGCGCCGGCCTGGGCGTCGCCGGAGGGCACAGCCACCTGGAGACGGTCGAAGCGGAGGTCGACGCCCTCTCGGGCCTGTTCGCCGAGCTCGCCGGCCTCGGCATGCCCGAGCCCTATGTGGTGCGGCTGCGAAACACCCAGGACGCTCTTCGCAAGACCTTCTATCGCCTGTCCTACATTCAGAGAATCGAATCGGTGCCGTCGGCGCGCCTGCTGGTGCAGACCCTGGTTGTGGCCTGCCTGGTGCTGATCCTGTTCATCAAGACGGCCGGGTCGTACGAATCGTTCCTGATCCTGACCTTCGTCTCCTATCTGTTCGTGTTCGCGCTTCTGCTCATTCGGCACCTGGACGAGCCGTTCCGCACCGGGGAGGGCACCATCGACGACGTAAGCCTGTTCCTGCTGAGCGAGTTCGACGCCGAGCTTGGCGGCGAGGGGCCCGAGCGCGGGATGGCTTTAGACGGAACCGTCCAGAGGCTGAATCCTGCTCTAGATGCAAAAGCGTAGAGCCTGATTCACCCTTCACATCCGTTCCGTGTGAAGGGATCAGGCTCTAGCTTTCGTGGAGCGTATGTCGGCTTCGGGTCGATTGCCGCCGGCGCCAGGCCTGTGGACGGATCGTCAGCTGGCGCCGTGGTTCTCCGAGACCTGCTTCATCACCGAGTCGAGGTTGAACGAGGCGGGCGCCTGGCGGGGCGGGAAGGCCTTGAACGCCTCGATCTGCGCCGCCACGATCCCCTGCATCCCGTACATCAGATAGGAGTGATAAAGCGCCCAGTCCCAATAGGTGTTGGAATCGGTGTCGGCCCGCTCGAAGGGGTCGCGGCGCAGATTGAACATCTTGGGCACGCGCAGCTTCACGAACGGCTCGGCCCAGCACATCATCTGGTGGGCGCGCTGCTCCATCAGCACCACCTTCCAGTCGCCATGGCGGATGGCCAGGATGTCGCCGTCGTCGCTGATATAGAAGAAGCCCTCGCGCGGGCTCTCCTTCGTCTTCCCCGTGAGGTAGGGCAGCATGTTGTAGCCGTCGAGGTGGACCTTGTAGGTCTTGCCCCCGGCCTCGTGCCCCTTGAGCAGCTTGGCGGCGATATCGCTCTCGCCGGCGGCCTCCAGGAAGGTCGGCAGCATATCCTGGTGCGAGACGATGCCGTTGAGCACCGAGCCGGCCGGGATCTGGCCGGGCCAGCGCAGGAAGGCCGGCACGCGCCAGCCGCCTTCCCAGTTGGTGTTCTTCTCCGAGCGGAACGGGGTGATGCCGGCGTCGGGCCAGGCGTTGTAGTGCGGCCCGTTGTCGGTGGAGTACATGACGATGGTGTCCTCGGCGATGCCGAGCTCGTCGAGCTTGTTCAGCATCTCGCCGATGTGCTCGTCGTGGGCGACCATGACATCGTTGTAGAAGCCCTGGCCCCCGCTCTTGCCCTTGTGCTTCTCCGCCCGGTGGGTGCGGAAGTGCATGGCCGTGGTGTTGTACCAGACGAAGAACGGCTTGCCGTCGGCATGCGCCTTGTCGATGAATTTCAGGGCGTGGCCGGTGGTCTCGTCGTCGATGGTCTCCATGCGCTTGATGTTGAGCGGTCCGGTGTCGACCACGCTCTGGCCGCCCTTGCCGTCGGCGTGGCAGTGCAGCACCCCGCGCGGCCCATACCGCTTCTTGAACTCGGGGTTCTTCGGATAGTCCTCGTCCTCCGGCTCCTCCTCGGCGTTGAGGTGATAGAGGTTGCCGAAGAACTCATCGAAGCCGTGCAGGGTGGGCAGGAACTCATCCTTGTCGCCCAGGTGGTTCTTGCCGAACTGGCCGGTGGCGTAGCCCAGCGGCTTGAGGAGCTCGGCGATGGTCGGATCCTTGTCGGAAAGACCGACATCGGCGCCGGGAACCCCCACCTTGGTCAGGCCCGTCCGCACCGGGTTCTGGCCGGTGATGAAGGCGGCGCGTCCGGCGGTGCAGCTCTGCTGGGCGTAGTAGTCGGTGAAGGCCACGCCCTCATTGGCGATCCGGTCGATGTTGGGCGTGCGATAGCCCATCTGGCCGCGGCTGTTGTAGCTGATGTTCCACCAGCCGATGTCGTCGCCCCACAGGACGAGGATATTGGGTTGTTTGGCCATGGTTCCGAGCTTCCTCCGTGGGTGTGCGTTTGGGCGGGGCGGGCGCGGCGCCCCCGACCGCCGGAACGACCTTCTTAGGGGATACTCAGAAAACCCGCTTGAATAAAATCAAACGAGCGCAAACTGTCCATCGCCGACCCCGCCGCGCCCTCTGGCCCGGCCTCGGTCCGCCCTGACCATCCGGGGTGAGGCGGCGTCGCGCGTGGACCGATCCGGCGTCTCACGTCCCGCCCAGCGCCTCGAGGATCGGGCCCAGCGCCAGGGCGGGCATGAAGTTCAAGCCCCCGACAATGAGGATGGTCGAGAGCACCAGAATTCCGAACTGGACGGTGTCGCTGGGCAGGGTTCCCGGGCTCTCCGCCGAGCGGGGCTGGGCGGCGAACCGGCCGGCGAGGGTAAGGGCCAGCGCCGCCAGGCCGAACCGTCCGGCCAGCATCGCGACGGCCGTCGTC